>ERZ1034973.1566-NODE-1566-length-13067-cov-8.869275_pt1 | contig 13067 bp, 19 predicted proteins | sample MGYA00520686_ERZ1034973 | MGnify/ENA primary metagenome ERZ1034973 (study PRJEB33766, sample SAMN09781775) | gut metagenome | biome: gut microbiome | host: Homo sapiens | place: Madagascar | study: EMG produced TPA metagenomics assembly of the PRJNA485056 data... | reverse complement strand
AAATACAACAGCTGATGATGGTGTTGGGAGATGGTTTAAAAAATATGATGAGGAATCTGATGAGTATGTTTCATGTGCAATGTCAGAAAATACAGATGATTTTTATGCAGAATTTGTATTTATCAAAGATAGAAAAATTGACAAATTTGTAAGCAACAAAGATTATCAGTTTGAATAAATTGAAATTTTTCTTTCATTCGGCAGTCATGAATGCTGCGTGAAAGAAGCAAATAATTAACTACATACGAAAGGAAATAAGAGTAATTCTAGATAACATGCTTACGTAAGCCTTGAAAAATAAGGCAATTGAGCAATACAAATGAAAGAAAAACTTCTACTGATGGACTTAGAGTATTGAGTTTATGTGGAGGAGTAGAAACTGGATTATACGCATTACAGCAATTGTGTATTCCAGTGAAAGAGTATCATACATATGAGATTCTGCCTGAAGCTATTGCAGTTTCTCAGTACCATTTTCCGTTTGTAGTACATCATGGTGATTTATATGAAGCGGATTTTGATCAATTCAAAGGATTTGACTTGTTATTGGTATCGACTTGCTGCCAAAGTTTGAGCAGGGTTAGAATCGAAAACAAACAAGTCAACAACGGTCTTGAAGGGAAATCTGGTATTTTCTTCAAAGCTATCGAATGTCTTAAGGCAATTCAGCCTAAATATTTCATGTTTGAAAATGTAATACCGAGTAGAGAAGAGGATTTAAACACAATGACAAGGTGCATTGGAGTAGAACCCTTGCTTGTTGACTCTGCAATTTTTAGCGCACAGTCGAGAGAAAGATACTATTGGACAAATATACCATTGGGTGAATCGCCACAAGAATCTCCGTTAGTTTTAAAAGATGTGATGGAGAATAATGTTAATGAGAAATATTTCTATAAAAAAGATTTTGAAATCATCGACATGAATAAACGTGTTTGTGCAGAGTTAAAGGTTAATACGATGGAAATGAATAGACGTATTTATAATCCTGAGTTTAAATGTTGTACTTTGACCTGTGTAAATGGTGGATATCATATTAAATCTGTCATGGATCATGGCAGACCACGAAAATTGACACCTATTGAATATGAAAGGTTGCAGGGATTGCCCGATGGATATACAGATATAACATTCAATGGAAGAAAAATGAGTGATACAAAACGTTATTCAATGATGGGTAATGGTTGGAATGAGCCAACAGTAGAGTGGATACTAAGTGGATTGAAGAAATAGTGGAAATATAGTGAAGAAATTATGCTTTTATCAGTATTCATAAAAATCCCTTATTTATAGGGGATTGCGCAATCTCTTTATTCTAGAATTTACCTGTTTTTACCTTTCCTAATATTAAAATTCCTTGCTTTTCTAGGTATTTGCAACTACCTTGTGAAAGCATAAATTCATTCAAAAAAGATTGGGAACTGGTAAACTTCTGTGAATTTGATAAGTATGCAACAAAATCATACTGTGCAATTCATGGTGTAGATGAATCATTGAATCTTGGTGATATTACAAAAGTTGATGAAACAAAGCTTAAACCATTTAATATGATTTGTGGAGGTAGCCCATGCCAGGATTTTTCTGTGGCAGGTAAACAAAAGGGTTCTGTTTGGACTTGCAAAGAATGTGGACATGAATATAATCCATTGACAGTGCATTGGTCTAAACGTGGCAAGTGTTCAAATTGCAACAGTGAAAATATTGAAAAGACAAGATCATCATTACTTGTTGAATATTTAAGAGTTATCAGAGCAAATAAACCAAACTTTGGAATTTATGAGAATGTAAAGAACATTGTTGGCAGACAGTTTAAAGATACAACATTTAAATTGTTCACTGACGAATTAGAAGAATACGGATATAACGTGTATTGGAAGGTGCTCAACGCAAAGAATTATGGCATTCCACAGAATAGAGAGCGTGTGTATCTGATTTTTATTAAAAAAGATTTAGACAACGGTAAGTTTCGATTTCCAAAACCGTTTGATAATGGTATTAGATTGAAAGATATGTTAGAAGATGTTGTTGATCAGAAATATTATCTTAGCAAAGAAGTTCAAGATAGATTCAAGCTAACTGATGAGACTTTTACAAAAAATATTATAGGCACAACAAAACCAGAATTTAGAACAATCGGTCAAAGGGATTTGGTATATCAGAAAGATTCCGTGATGGGTGCATTAGTAGCAACAGATTATAAACAACCAAAACAGATTTTGGATAATGATGTTAAAACAGTTGCTATTCGTCAAGCAACCAAAAAAGGTTACATAGAATGTGAAATTGGTGGAGTTGCAGATTTATCATATCCAGATTCTAAAACTAGACGTGGAAGAGTACAAGATGGTGGTAATATTTGTCCAACTTTAACTGCCACAGAGATAGGCGTGTGCAGAATTGAATCTATTGAAGACAAGCCTAAAGAAAGATTTTTTAGACAAGCGTTAGATACCTTTGATGATTCTGATGCAGAATATGGAGATGCAATTGACGCATTTAATAAAAGAGTAAACAAATCAGGATGCTCACCAACATTAACAACAAGACCTGAAGGTTTTAAAACAGCTATTTTACCAGTAACAAATAATTTACGAGTTAGAAAGCTTACTCCGAAAGAGTGCTTCAGACTTATGGGATTTTCAGATGAAAATTTCAACGCAGCATATGACGTAGGTATTTCAAATTCACAGTTATATAAACAAGCCGGAAACTCAATTGTGGTAGATGTTTTATATTACATATTTGTTGAATTGTATAAAGCTATGCCATATCTTTTTGATGATTTGAGATTAAGTAGTTTTTTCTCAGGTATTGGGGCTTTTGAAGTAGCATTGGATAGATTATACAAAGGAATTAATTCTGGAAATTTTACAAATTCACAGGCAGATTAAATTCTGCTTGTGACAGAAAAGTTATTATCGAAGATTTTTACAAGAACCGTGATGTGAGAATTTATGAAGATTATTCACCATGTTTACGATCGGAAAGAATTGGATTGAAAGTTGGAATTATAGAAGGAGAGAATAAACATCATGACAATTAAATTTATTAAAGATGTGGTCTTCAAAGATCAAAAAGAAGACAGTGTAAAAATTAAAGAAGGTAAGATTTTTACTGCAAAAGTTATTACTAATGAAAATGGAAAAGAAGTATACGAAATAAAACAGAAGAAGAATGTTTTTACAATTCCGTCAACAATGAAAGATGTTATGTTTGTAATTTTATAAATTTATTCAGATTCTTTTGGAGAATAAGTAAATATACAAATAATGATTGAGAGGTATAGAAATGCTTAATGAAAAACAAAAGAATCTGGTAGAAGAAAATTATAATCTAATCTACAAATATGCAAAAGATCACAAGTTGGATATAGAAGAATTCAGTGGATTGCTTTCTATCGGTTTGTGCAAAGCTGCATTAAATTATGATGAAGATAAAACAAAATTCTCAACATTTGCTTTCAGATGTATGGGAAATGAAGTGAGTAATTATTTGAGAAAGATTAATGCAGGTAAGTATCTAAGACATGATGAAGTGTATTCTATGGAAGTATTAAACGAAAATGAGAACAGAGCTATAGAAGAGACATTTCTTATGACTTCATCAGAGAATATTGAGAGAGAATACATATTTAAAGCTAAGTTTCAGAAAGAATATGGCAAGCTGAAAGACCAAGTAAAGAATATTGTTGCTCTCAAATATCATGGATATACAAATAATGAAGTTGCAGAGATTATGAATATGAAAGCATCTACTGTAAGTATGGCATTAAAGAAATTCAAAATGACTTTGGTTTGAGGTGATTAGTATGAAACATATGCAAGGTGTGTTAAAAGAGATAGAGATTACAAATGATGTGAATGTGAATTTTGAAAAAATGTGTAGAGATATTCTGATTAAAGAGGGAATCGTTAAAATAGAAGATCATCCATTAACCTATGGTTCTTTGTATTGGTCAGATATTCTTGAAAAAGAACTTGGTGATAAGTATGTAGTTGTTCAGGATTGGTGCTTAGTTGACAGGCTGTTTGAAATTTGTAAATTTGGATCAGAAATTATAGAAGAGGGTTATGCCTTTATACCAACGAGCTACGATAGAGAATATGCGTTTGACATTGTATGCGACGAGTCGAAAAGTTTTAGCGAAGCATTATCTCGTGCAGTGTATAGTGAACCATAACGAAATGCGAATTTCATTAGGAGAGAATATACAAAGTGGAGGTAAAAATCAATGAATAATCGACAGAGAAAGAAATGGCTGAAGAAACATAGGTTATATGTGAGTCCAAAAGAAACATGGAGCTTAGATGTAACACTCGCCAAGTATATCATTCCAAGATTAAAGAAATTCAAAGAGTTGGAAAATGGATATCCAGGTCGAGGCGAAATGGATACACCTGAAAAATGGGACGAAGCATTAGATAAAATGATTCAGGCATTTGAATACGTCATAGATTTGGATGAGTATTGGTTAGACGATCCGAGATATGACTATACAGATATTATGTTTGGTAAAAATAAGGAATTTTACGAAAAAATTAAAGAGAATAAAAGATCAGAAGATGTTCGTAGACTTGCAGCAATTAATGAAGGACTACAGTTGTTTGCTAAGTATTATATGAATTTGTGGTGGTGATAACGTGGGAACAAATTATTACATGATGATGAAAGATAAGGAGCTTGTAACAAAGTATTTCGAAAATGAATATGAGCTTACAGATGTTCCTTACTTTGGCTACGAAGTACATATTATGAAGCTGAGTTATGGATGGAAACCATTGTTTGAGTGGCATGAAAACGCTTATAAGTCAGTAGAAGATATGCTCAAGTTCTTGGAATTTCATAAGATGGATATTGAAATTTTTGACGAATATGGTGGAAAGTATACGATTGATGGTTTGAAAGAAGAATTTACTAGCCATGTAAATAGAGAACCAGTATATATGAAACATATTCCAGAAGGTATTCCGAATCATACATTTGGTGGTAGAGATTATTTGGTTGAGTCTACTGAGGATGACTATGATATTAAGATGCCATACGACCATGTTGAGTATCATGAACTAGATCCTTATAACGAGAAAAGATATATAGATGAAAGCAGAGAACCATTATATTTCCATGATAAAGGCGGATATGATTTCACGAAAGGATGGTTTGCGTAATGAGATGTAATACAGATTTGGAAACTTGGTTACATGATTTCGAAGATGATATATTTCGTATCTTAGTTTACAGAAAGCCTGGTCAGTATACTCCATACGAAATGGAGAATAAGTTTAGTGATGAATCTTTATATGTAGACAATGAATACAAGAAAGTCTTCATTGAAGATGTAATCGAACTACCGGACAAAGATGTTCTGATTGGATTCAGAGAAGTTCTTGATGTCAATCAAAACGAAGATGGAGAAGATGAATATGAACTGGCAGATAGCATTGAATATTACAAGCTTTCTGAGATTAAGTTGGAATGTTTTAAATGCGATCAGGTGATTGGAGGTGAATTCTAATGGATATTTTTCAGAACATTGTGTTGATCTTCATGGGTATGTTACTCTTAGGAATTTTGGTTGCATTTTCAATTCTGTTGGAGAAGTTCATGGAACTTTCAGATGAAGTACATAAGAAACTCTTTGAGATGTCAGTAGAGAATAATACAAATGTGGATGACGGATTCATTCTTGGAGATGAATTCTTAACAGAAGATGAATTGATGAATGAAAACGATGAAGATTCAGGAGAAGAATTCGGAGTTTATTCTGAACGATAAAAGAGTAATAGTATTATGGGTATACGTTAAATATGAGGACAAATTCTTATCCTAATCATTCAAGATTAATAATTGGATACTGAAAAATATAGAGCTGAAATTGATTGATTTTAATGTCAAAAGTAAGCTGTATATGATGTTTTTGAACTTGTGTTATACAAATTCTATATCAAGTGAGGTGATAAAAATAAAAAAGATATTAAAGGGTTTTCTATTAATTGGAGTGATTTTATTCGTTTGGCATTTTGCTTCCTTGAATGCGAATCAATTATTTATACCAAGTCCAATCAAAGTGTTTGATGACTTTATAATTTTAGTAAAAAATAGAGAATTATTCATTGCTATAAAATATTCATTTGTGAGAGTAACTGTAGCTGCTGTTTTGTCAGCACTTATATCTCTTCCAATTGCGATTCTTATATATAATGTGAAAATTGCAAATGATTGTTTAGCTCCAATTATAAGTGTTCTGAGATATATACCGGTTACTGCATTTTATCCACTTCTGATTATGTGGTTTGGTATAGACGAAACTATGAAAATTGTTTTTCTGTTTATAGCGACGTTTGTGTATATGATGCCGTCAGTTGTTCTTTGTTTTGATGAGGTCAGACAAGATTTAATAGACACAGGATTAACAATTGGGATGAATAAATGGCAAACAATTTGGAGAATTCAAATTCCTGCATCACTTCCGAGCATTATGAATAGCTTCATAATGATGTATGGTATTGGTTTTACATATATAGCTGTTGCAGAAACAATTAATGCAAAATATGGCTTGGGTTGGATTATTCAACAAAATTCTTCTAGAGGAAGAACAGATATGGTATTTATGGCAATTATAACAATCATGATCATAAGTGTAATCTTCGATTGTGTTTCTAAGACAATTGTTAAGAGAATATTTAATTGGAGGTATTTAAATGATTACGCTAATTAATATATCAACTGGATATTCAAGAGACAAACCCTTACTTAAGAAATTCAATTATGAGTTTCAAAATAAAATTTATGGAATTCTTGGAGAATCTGGTTGTGGCAAAACAACGTTCTTAAGAACAGTTGCAGGATTGATGAAACCAATTGAAGGTTCGATAAAAGTTGATGGAAAAGAACTTCAAAAGGCATCCAAGAATGATATTTACATGATGCATCAAAATTATACTTGCTTTGATTGGATGAACTGCTCAGAAAACATACTGATTGCAAAGAGAATAAAAAGAAAGATCAATGATTCTGATTATGCAAAAGCAGAGAACATGTTAAAAAAGGTTGGATTATTAGAACATAAAAATAAATTTCCACAACAATTATCAGGTGGTCAAAGACAACGTTTGTCTTTAGCTAGAACGTTGTTTATAGAACCACAAATTGTTCTTATGGATGAACCATTATCTGCTCTTGATGAAAAAACTAGAAGTGATATGCAGCAGTTAATAATTGAGATGCACAAAAGAACAAATAATACAATAATTATGGTCACTCACAGCAAAGAAGAAGCTGAAAAGATGTGTGACTTGATTATAAATTTTAGATAATAAAGGAGTAATAAAATGGGATTCTTTGAAAAAATTGGTCTTGTAGAAGAAGTACCAACAAACACAGAAATCTACGAAGAGGATTGTAGGACAGAATACGATGAGGTTAATGCGGAGTTATCGGAAGTTAATACGGATACTTTAATTGACGATATCTATTCACAAAACAACCTTGAAGATAAATCTCGTTCTATTTTTAAGGTTGAAGATCTTATTAATTCTCTTCCGAAAGAAATGCCGACAGAATCTAAAAAGAGCACAGTTACTTCTGCGTTAGGTGTGTTTAATCTAACATCAGATGAAGTGGTTGAAGATGGTGGGCGCAGATCTGAAACACTAAAATCAATTTTGGGTCAGATTGAGAAAAATGCAGAAGATGAGATTAATTACAAGGAAGCCTCTATTGAGGAGCATAAAAAGGAAATTGCTCGACTTGAAAAGGAAATTTCAGATAAACAGGAAGAAACAAAATTTTCTAAAGCAACAATTGAATCTGAAATTAGTAAAATCGAAAAATTAATCAACTTTATTGGAGGAATAAAATAATGTCATTAAGTACTCTACTTTTTGGAATTGTTTTGGGACTGATTATTTTAATTTTAATTATGTTTCCTGAATCAAGAAAATTACTTACAGGATTCACAAGGCTGTTCATAAAAGATATGGCAACAACACCAGATGGTGCTAAAGCAATTTACGAACAGAAGATTGATGAAGCTCAGAATAAATATAATATAGCTGACGATGCGTTGAGAAAAGCTGCTGGAAGATTAAAGATGGAAGAAAATAAATTAGAAAATCTTCAAGATAGATTAAAAAAAGTTGAGAAAACATGCGAAAGCTTAGTCTCAAAAGGGGATATGGAATCGGCTGCTATAAAAGCAGATGAAAGAGCAGAGATTGTATCAGATATTGAAAGAAGTAAAAAATTGATCACTGCATATTCGGCGGCAAAAGAGGACGCTATGGAAGTACATAAAGTATGCGAAGCAAATCTGAAAAAGCTTCGTAGAGACTCAAAAGAAGTAGTCGAGAACATGAGAGTAAAGGAACAATTAAATGATGTTTACGACAGCATGAATGACTTGAAAAATACTACAGCAACGGACAAATTACTTGCTTCTATTAAAGAGAAGAACGAGGATTTAAATGCTTCTGTTGCTGGTGCAAGAGTAGTACACGAGAATAAAACATCTACAAAAGTACAGCGAGTAAATGAAAAAGCAAAGAAAATTGAAAACGATGAATACCTTGAAAGTCTTAAAAAGAAGTACAACAAAAAGTAACAAAGGAGAACAATAATGAAAACAAGAAGATTTAGACTTACAAAAACGGCAAAGATTTTATCTTTCATTTTGATTCTTGTCGTTGTAATTGGCGGTGTATTCGCAGGATTGAAAACCGGAGTGGTAAAAACAAGTGGAAATAAGATCGGAAAAGCATTTTCTAAGAAAACCGAAGCACCCGTAACTGACTCAGATGGGAATGTAATTAATACGACCAAAGATAATAAGGACACAATTAACCTCTCACTTGATGAGTGGATCGGCTGGAAGCCTATACTGGACGCTAATGGGGGACTGTCTACACAGAAAGGGTCTATTTACGATAAGCTTGGAGTTAATCTTAATATTAGTATCATTAATGATGCTACTCAGTCAAGTAATGCAATGATTAGTGGAAAACTTGATGCAGCAGGATACACAATCAATAGAACTGCATTTTTATCAGAAAAATTTAAAGAAGCTAATATGGATGTAATTATGCCATACATTACAAATTTCTCAAATGGTGGAGATGGAATTATTGCCAAGTCAACTATCAATTCAGTGGATGATTTAGTTGGAGCAAAAATTGGAGTACCAGAATTTTCTGAAGCACATTCTCTTGTAATTTGGTTTGTAAATCAGTCAGACCTTTCAGATTCAGATAAGCAGGACATTATTGATAATCTTGTAATGTTTGCAACACCAGATGAAGCAGCGAAGGCTTTCTTTGCAGGTCAGATTGACGTGGCTGCGACTTGGGAGCCTTATCTTACACAGGCACAGAATATGTCTGATGCGCACATTCTTTTCAGCACGGCAAGTTCATCAAGCCTGATTATGGATGGAATCTTGTTCAACAAAGATTTTGCAGAGAAATATCCAGATGTTGTAACAAACTTTATTGACGGAGCATTACAGGCAGCAGAACTGTATGATACAGATTTAGATACAATTAAAAACGTTATGCCGATGTTTTCAACAGCTTCTGACGATGATATTAAAGATAGTTGTAGTTCAGCAAAACTTACTACATACGCAGACAATTTAAAATTATTTGATGGTACAGCAAAAACTATCTTTAACGATATGTGTGGAGTTTGGAAGTCCATTGACGAAAATGTTAATGCGGATCTTGTCAATACATTATTTGATGATACTTATATTTCAGTATTATCAGATAAATATGATAACAACACCTACACTTCTACGGATGCAACAGTAAAAGTTACAGAAGACAATAAACAGGAAGTTCTTGATACGGAGGCGCTTCTTAAAAAATCTACTACCGTAAACTTTGTATCTAACACTGCAAAATTTTTAGATTCCGGAGATGCAACGTCTAAACTAGATGAATTTATTGATATTGCAAAAGTACTTGACGGATCAATCATTCAGATTGAAGGAAACATTGCATCAGACAATGATGATTCTGATGGAGTAACACTTTCAAAACAGCGCGCAGAAACAGTAAAACAGTATTTTGTACTTAATGGAATCAGCGCAGACCGTATTATAACAGTTGGTAATGGTGGTACAAAACCTGTTGCACCTAATAATTCAGAAGAAAATATGCAGAAGAATAGAAGAACTGATATTTCCTTTAAATGTGTAGAGTAGGTGTTTTATAAATGATTGTACTTAACATCGGAGTGTTTATATTATTTCCTCTAGTTGGTTTTCTGGTTGGATATATTCTCGGAAGACACAAAAAGAAATAATTCTAACTTTGTGTGGTTTAACCGCCACACAGAGTATTTCTAAAAATAATATGAAAGGATGTGATTATGTGGTCAATTTAGAACCACGAATGATAGAAAAAGTACAAAAATGTTTAGAGACTCATGTTGGTGGTGAAGCATATTTCAATGAATTGGACGCTGCGATTAAATCAGACGATGAACTTTTGAAGTCTTTTATGAATCGTATCGTTATAGAAACCAAGTGTCGCAACTTTGTAATGTCAGGTGAAATTGGTGTTGTGTATTCTAAGTTATATTCACATGATGACATTCATTTGTTCTTACTTCCAGGTGGATTAAGGCATGATAAAGAAATTCCTTATGACATTGGGAGAATATATGAAGGGATGGAATTTGTATTCGTAGATGATTCATATTACTCAGGAAAAACTTTAAACGCTGTGAAGAAATATATGGAGTCTACTGGCGCAAAAATCATTGCAAATTATGTTTTCTACGATGGAAGTAAAGAGAATAAAGATAATGTGAGATCAATTTACAGATATTATGATTATCACAAGTAGGGAGAATAATACATATGGGAAGAAAATTCAGATGGTTGGATGCAATCAGAGCGATGAGTGTAGATGATCTTTCACCTTATCTTGTAAAAGAATGTTTCAATTTTCATGATGAAACATGGTGGTTATCTCCAAGTGGTAATAAATTTGATCATTATGATGATGCTTTAGAAGATTGTATTCAGTGGTTAAATTCTAAATATGATGGGAGAGAATAATTAATATGGGATGGTTCGAAGAATATATGACAGATAAGTATGTTAAAAAGCTTCAGTCTGTAATAAATGGTCTTAAAGAAAAAGATAAACAAATCGAAAGTCTTCAGGAAGAAAATAACAGATTAAAGGATGAACATTACAAGGATGAAGAGTTAAAGAAACTGCAAGAAAAAATTGATAAGTTGCAAGGCGACTGTATAAGAGGGTTTCCAATTAGTGAAAAAGAACAGGAAAAGATAGATAAGATTCGTGAAGAACATAAGAAAAAATGTCCTCATTGTGGTTTTGACTATCTATTTATCCCAACTCCAATTGTAACTTTTGGGTATATTAGATGTGATGTTTGCGGTGAAGAAATAAAATTTGCAGAATGGTGATGGAGAATAAGTAAATGCAAGAATCAATATTAAAAGACATAGACAGCGTTAATGCTGAAGGAATAGACTTTGTTGATTTTGATTTTCCTTTTAAGAATGCTGTTTTTGAGTCATACACAAGAGATGAGTTTGAAAAGTGTGACACGATCTTAAAAACAAACAGAGTCATGTGGAGAATAATAAATGGTGAGAAACATTATTACTGCGGAAAGAATGATTCCGGATATGCAATCTGGAAAGATTTAGAAGGCTATAAAAAAGGTTGTAAGAAGCGTACAGTAAGTAATCTAGGAGAGGAGTTTACGAAATGACATTTTCTGAAGCAATTGAAAGAACTATAGGTTCGCAATCACATTAGCTTTAGACGGTGGGTGAGAACCTTATAAGATAGAATAATAAGATTGGAGGTGATAAGTAAATGTTAAAAGCCTATAAATATAGAATTTATCCAAATAAACAACAGATAGAACAAATTCAAAAAACATTTGGTTGTTGTAGATTTGTATATAACCAAATTCTTGCATATAGGAAAGAAGTGTATGAAACGAAAAAAGAATCTATGAGCAAAATAGATTGTAATAATTATGTGAATCGTATTCTTAAAAAAGAATATGAATGGCTAAAAGAAGTGGATAAGTTTGCATTGACAAATTCTGTTTATAATATGAATTCCGCTTATCAAAAATTCTTTAAAGAACATACAGGTTATCCGAAGTTTAAGAGTAAACACGATAATCATAAGTCATATACTACTAATTTTACACATGGCAATATAGCAGTAGATTTCGAGGAAAATAGAGTAAAACTTCCAAAACTTAAATGGATAAAAACAAAAGTACACAGAGAGTTTGTCGGTAAAATTAAATCTGCAACAATTTCACAAGCACCATCAGGAAAATATTTTATATCAATTCTTGTAGAAACAGAGCATATTCCAATGGAATCTACTGGTTGCATGGTTGGAATTGACTTAGGTGTTAAAGATTTGCTTATCACATCCGATGGAGAAAAATTTGAAAATATTCGTACCACCAAGAAATATGAAAATAAATTAGCAAAAGAGCAACGTAAATTATCTCATAAAGTAAAAGGCAGTAAGAATTGGAATAAACAGAGAATAAAAGTAGCAAGAATACATGTAAAGATTCACAATACTAGAATTGATAATTTACATAAAATTTCTCATAAACTTATCAACGAAAACCAAGTGATAGTTTCGGAAGATTTGCAGATAAAAAACATGGTAAAAAATCATTATTTGGCAAAGTCCATAAGTGATGTATCATGGTATGAGCTGACAAGACAGTTAGAATATAAGGCAAAGTGGAATGGCAGAAAATATATCAAGATAAATACATTTTATGCAAGCAGTCAGCTGTGTTCAGCCTGTGGATACCAAAATACAGAGACGAAAAATCTATCAGTAAGGGAATGGATATGTCCTGTCTGTGGAACAAATCATGACAGGGATATCAATGCAGCAAAGAATATACTGGAAGAAGGATTAAGACAAATAGCATAAAAATAACAATATAGGGCAGGGACTGCCCGAATTAACGCCTGTGGAGATAGTAGGTTACGAGGTCTGCGAAGCAGGAAGCCCATTGGCTTTAGACAATGGGTAGTTCACC
>ERZ1034973.1546-NODE-1546-length-13233-cov-4.117772_pt1 | contig 13233 bp, 8 predicted proteins | sample MGYA00520686_ERZ1034973 | MGnify/ENA primary metagenome ERZ1034973 (study PRJEB33766, sample SAMN09781775) | gut metagenome | biome: gut microbiome | host: Homo sapiens | place: Madagascar | study: EMG produced TPA metagenomics assembly of the PRJNA485056 data... | reverse complement strand
ACTTTAACACAGTTAAAATTTTATTTCCTGAGCTGTAATCGATTAAGCTGATGCAGTCAATGGGAATGATATCCCCTAAAAAGCACATTATGGCTATATAACTAAACCTAAAGAAGCCACACCTTCTTGGGGTAGACGCCGGTGGATCGCCAGAAGAGTTTTCATTTCTCGTAAAACAAACTTTGGCATCCAGCCACACTGTAACTCGAAATCAAACCGTTCGTTGTTGGCGTTCCCTTCCGCTGTCATCAGGCCATTTAAGATCAGTTCATTATAAAGCCATTCATCTAAATGCAAGCTGATACCGTAATCATTAAGCAACTTACAACGTAACTGATGGGCGATTTTTAAGCCCGCAACATCGAGATCGCCAAAATAAAGTAGTTGTTCTACCTGTTCGGCCTCAAGAAGTTGTGACACGCACTCCGCCTGACCGGAAACTTTGTTACCTGCGCCATAAATGACCAGTGACCAGCGAGTCTGAATTTGATTAAGTTGGCATAGCCGATAATACACATCGGAGTTTTCAACAATGATAGCCGGAAGATCATGGCAACGTGATGACTCATACGGTAAAGGCGGCGCACGTCGAAACGCGCCCATATCAGCCAAAGTCAGAGTGACATGCTTCCAGCCATCAGGTGGCAAAGAGTCCAGAGCTTTTTCGTCACCAAATATAAGCAGAGACCGCTCACGATGTCCAAGCAAGCCCGGGAATAGTGACTTGTCGCCCCCGGTTTGGCGAAAAAGATATGTGTTCAGCTGTTGTAAGCGTGCCTTGATTGGCTGGGTAAGTTGTCCTGTAATACGTCGGGCCAACCAGGGATGCCAGGCTATTTCTGATGTTGTCTTCGTAGGAACGATGGCACCTTCGTAAACAAAAGTACTTGGCAGGCTCATACCCCGCCAGTAGCGCTGCCAACTCGCTTTGTGCTTAGGCTGAGCCCGCCAGTCCCTCTCAAGCAGTTGCGTAACAGCCTGACTCAGCAAATCAGGTACCTCCTGGCTCAAGGCCTCCTGGTTGTGTGCGCGTAATACCTCATCCAGCACCGCATTAGCTTTCACTGTACGCGCGGCCTTACCAGCGGCAAGACGATGTTTATTGGCTGTCGACTCCAGTCGGGATAGCCAGATCATTACGCTACTCATCTCATATCAACCTTAAATGACTGGATCGAACTGTGGCTTAGCAGCCAGAGAAGCAGCCCACAGGGCATGGCGTTCTTTATCAACGGTTACCAAATCGCGCCGCCTCAGTTTTTGAACTTTATTCAGGAAGAGATGGTTATCAAACATTGATTGGGCGTTTTCATCCGAAATACCAGTCAGGTAGATGAGCTGGATTTTATAGGCTTTGGCCATTTGGGTTTGAATGCGCATTAGATCATTGGCATTCGATTTCCCCAGCGGGTTATCGGCTAACAAGAATCCTGCACTTGAAATACCCGTATCGTACTCTCGTACTTTACCAACCGTCACAAACAGTAAAAAGGCAGATGTAAGGCGCTGTCCACCCGATCCTTCAAGTCGGGTGACAGGAGTCCATTGTGGACGGCTGGCATTCGTCTTCAGCAAACGCACCTCCAGTTCCCCTTCGCCAAATACCGACTGAACCAAATCAGCTGTCAAGGCGTCCCGATTGGGCGCTCGGGGTATCTGTCCCCTGGCTATCCACTGCTGCAAGCGGCTGCTGGCAAAACCCCTGAGATCAGCGGCAACATCATTCAACCGGTCGGTCATTTTAATAATGGGCCGACCAGGCAGTACGGGGCAATCCTCAGGAATTTTGACAGACATCGCGCGCCTGAGAAGTTTAATCGCCCCTTCCAGATGAGCAGTCATATTGTAGTGGCCAAATTTACTGCCCCACTACAAACGGACCAAATCATACAGCCGAGATGAACGCTCGTTTGGCTGCAGCCAGTCATTATATAAATCCTGGTGCCCAGCATAGGTATTAGAACCAGTCCCTTTACTTGGCTCTAATACCTGCTTTTGAGTCTTTAAGGCTTCAGACAATTGCCTGTGGGGTCACAGGGGTCAATTGGCACTGTAATGCCTTGGGTAACATCAAGAGTAGTGATAGCACGACTTACAGTGAGGTTGCGCTGGGCAGTGTGCGGATGCAGGTTACTTGGCGTGGGGTTAGCCTAGGTAATCTGCGAACGTCTGACGGTACAGTTTGCAGAATCGATACGTTGGCCCGTCTGAAGCGTGCCGATGAAAGTAGGCCTCCCTCGTGGTTGATGGGGAAATGATCACTTGATTTGCGCGAAGTTTAGGGAAGGTACGAATGTTTACTGAGTAATGAATAATCTGCAGTACAAAAAACAGTCAGCTGAGTAACGCCAAAGGTTGATGATGCTTGCACTGACGGTATTCAGTAGCTAATTTAGCTAAATTAGCTGTATTAGTTTACTTGGAGTCATTAGTGTCTGAACAAGAGATCTATCAGCAGATCAAGCAAGCCTTGTCAGTTGCACCTCGCAACCAATATACCGTCGAGCTACATCTGCAAATGCTCAAATATGCAGATGAGCTTAAACACGTGACTTCGCGGGAGTTTTGTGAAGGGGTTGGGCTCAAAGAGAGCCTTGGTACCGAATTCAGCAAGATGCGTAATCTTACCACTCGACTAAAGCTTGCTGGGCTCGATACCTACAAACTCTAATATCGTTCAACTTCGCGAAAACCGGTTTATAAACCAGCAAGTTATTAAGGAACAACATGCTCAAGCTCGAAGAGATCAAGAAAGATACTCAGGTCCGCGGCATTGTCGAAGGGCAAGTAGTTCGCGTGGTGACAGTGGAGCAGATCGGTGAGCACGCTCTGACGGTTTACTACGAAGACAGTAAGGGTGTATTGGCAGAACGCATGTTGTTCCGAAGTGATGAGATGGCGCTTGAGCTCGCGACAGTGGGCCGAGCATGGGCGTTTGATGCTGACGGAGGCGATTTCAAACTGGGGCTGGAAGCATATCGAATATCACAGGCGGCTCTGTTTGATCCGATGATGGCTGTCAACATGGCCAATATTGACCCCTTGCCGCACCAAATTTCAGCTGTTTACGAATATATGCTACCTAAGCAGCCGCTGCGCTATGTTTTGGCCGATGATCCTGGCGCGGGCAAAACTATTATGGCTGGCTTGTTCATTTCTGAGCTGCTGCTGCGAGCTGATGCCAGAAGGATTATGGTGGTATCGCCTGGCTCATTGACCGAACAATGGCAAGACGAGCTATTTGAAAAATTTGGCCTGCAATTTGAAATCTTCAGCAAAGAAAAGCAGGAGCAGTGTGCAACGGGCAATTTTTTTACCGAAACCGATCGCCTGATTTGCCGTCTGGATCAGCTTTCCCGTAGCGAAGATCTACAAGAAAAGCTACGCAATACCGACTGGGATTTGATCATCGTCGACGAAGCACACAAACTCTCAGCGAACTATTTTGGCAACAAAATCAATAAAACCAAGCGCTTCATACTGGGAGAGCTGCTTGGATCTATTTGCCGCCATTATTTGTTGATGACAGCCACGCCACACAACGGCAAGGAAGAAGACTTTCAGGTCTGGATGTCACTGCTCGACAGTGATCGGTTCTATGGCAAGTTTCGCGAAGGCGCCCATAAAGTCGATATTACTGACATGATGCGCAGAATGGTGAAAGAAGAGCTATTGACCTTTGATGGCACACCGTTATTTCCTGAGCGTCGAGCCTATACAGCCAACTATAATCTTTCTGCTCTCGAAGCAAGTCTTTATGAGCAGGTCACCACTTATGTAAGAGAAGAGATGAATCGAGCCGACAAACTCGACAACAAGAAAAAAAACACAGTTGGCTTTGCACTAACACAATTGCAACGACGATTGGCATCTAGCCCGGAGGCGATCTATCAATCGTTAAAACGGCGTCGTAATCGTCTTAAAGACAAACTTGCAGAAATGAAGCTGTTGGCCCGTGGCCAGAAGGCGAAACAAACAGGTGTGGCTGAAACGCTGGGTAGCTATACAGTGACTAAACAGCTCGATTTACCGGATAATTGGGACGAGCTGGATGAAGACTTAAGCGCTGAAGAGTACGAGCTTTACGCTGAGCAAGTAACAGATCAGGCTACTGCAGCCGAGACCATATTAGAGCTCGACGCTGAAATCGAGTCACTCAAGGCCCTAGAACAACAAGCTCTGGTGTTGGTGCAATCAGGCAATGATAAAAAGTGGGAACAGCTATCCGCTTTACTGCAAGACTCACCGGAAATGAAAAACCGCGATGGTAGCCGTCGCAAACTGATCATCTTTACCGAGCACAAAGACACACTCAATTATTTGCGTCAGCGAGTCAGTGATCTGTTTGGTCAGTCAAATGCTGTCAGGGTGATTTACGGTGGAACTAACCGTGATGAGCGGCGTAAAATCCAGAGTGAGTTTCGCAGTGACCCTACAGTGTTGGTGCTCATTGCCACCGACGCTGCGGGTGAGGGTGTCAACCTGCAAAACGCCAACTTGATGGTCAACTATGACCTGCCATGGAACCCCAATCGACTCGAACAGCGTTTTGGCAGGATCCACCGAATCGGCCAAAAAGAGGTGTGCCACCTGTGGAACATTGTCGCCAATGAAACCCGTGAAGGTGAAGTATTCCAAAAACTGTTCGCCAAGTTAGAAATTGAGAAACAAGCACTTGGCGGCAAAGTATTCGATATCTTGGGGGAGGCGTTCGACAACGTTTCACTCAAACAGTTGCTAATGGATGCCATTCGCTATGGTGAAGATCCTGCTGTGCGCGCCAGAATGGACCAAGCAATTGAGGGGGCACTGGATAGCGACCACCTCAAGGAGATCATGCGCCGCAACGCCCTGGTGGAATCCCACATGGGAATGGAAGGGCTGTACGCCATCAAAGAGCAGATGGAAAAAGCCGAAGCGCGCCGTTTGCAGCCCTTTTTTATCCAAGCCTTCTTTCAGGAGGCCTTCCAAAAGTTGGGGGGCGATTTGCGCGAGCGCGAACAAGGTCGATACGAGATCAGGCATGTCCCAGCGGTTATCCGCGAGCGAGATCGCACCATAGGGGAAAGCCGCACGCCGGTACTACCGCGTTACGAGCGGGTCTGCTTCGAAAAGCAGTTAACTCGTCCTACTGGTAAAGTGTTAGCTGAGCTGTTGCACCCAATGCATCCTCTGATGCATTCCGTGCTGGACCTCACCTTGCAAGCCCATCGAGGTAAACTGAAACAGGGCGCCGTGTTGGTTGATCCGGCTGATGACGGCAATGAGCCCCGCCTGATCATTATGTTGGAACACTCGGTCAGAGAAACGGCAGAACAAGCAAAAAGTATCGCCTCCCGCCGCTTGCAATTTGTTGCTATAGATAGAGCCTGTCAGGCCAGTTATGCAGGCTGGGCGCCACACTTGGACTTGATGCCCATCTGCAAGGGGGACTTGGCACTAGTACAAGATATTCTCTGCTCCCCTTGGTTATCCCAACCACTGGAGCCACTGGCACTGAAGCTAGCCTCTGAAAAACTGGTGCCAGAGCATTTTGCTGAAGTAAAAAACAGGCGTGAGCTGCAGGCAGACAAAACTTTGGCAGCAGTACATGAGCGCTTGATCAAAGAAATCAACTATTGGCAAGACCGCTATCTCAAACTTAGTGATGATGTGAAGTCTGGCAAGCAGCCCAGAATGCAGCCAGAAAACGCGCGTCGGCGCGTTGATGAACTTACCGCCCGTTTACAGCAGCGCACAGCTGAACTCACTGCGCTCAAGCAGGTGGTCTCCAGCACCCCGGTGGTCATTGGTAGTGCTCTGGTAATCCCGCAAGGGCTATTGGCCAAACGTAAGGGGGAGGTCGTGTTTAGCACAGATGCAGCCAGCCGCGCCCATATAGAACGGGTAGCGATGCAGGCAGTAACCGATGCGGAACAAGCGTTAGGCCACATGGTTATTGATGTAGCAGCGGATAAATGTGGATGGGATCTCACCGCGCGCCCACCACTCAAAAGTGATGGCTCCTTGCCACAAGATCGTCACATTGAAGTGAAAGGCCGCAGCAAAGGACAGACGACCATCACCGTCAGTCGTAATGAGATCCTCTATGCCCTCAATCAGGCAGACAAATTTTTGCTGGCCATCGTACTGGTAGAGGGGGTCAAGGCTGAAGGCCCGTACTACCTTCGCCAGCCTTTCACCAAAGAGCCCGATCTGGGTGTGGCGAGCATCAATTACGACTTAGCGGATTTGCTGGCACGATCCACCGATGCTGAAGGAAGCTTATGAAAATTGAACAAGTTAGATTAAAAAACTTTCGATGTTTTGAGCAGCTCGATGTGACTTTCCACCCGCAGTTAACTGTGTTAACCGCCCCCAATGGTGCGTGTAAAAGTACGCTCCTTGATGCAGTACGCATTGCGCTATTGACCTTTGTCAAAGGCTTTGATCTATGTAGCCAAACAGGCAAGCCGACCACCATTCAGATTGAAGATATGCGTATTGAACGCCGCGAGCAAGAAATGAAACCGATATTACCCACACTGACCAGAGGGCGACGTCACCCAGCCGTACAAACACGTGACATGCTGGGGTTGAATAAGAATTCAAATCTGGTCATTGAACAGAAAAAATGGTTCACCAGGCTGTTGCTGTGCTAAAAATGGCGCTAGACGATATCGACCAATTTTTGCAATTAGCGCCATTTCGCGCACTGATTGCCGCATCCATTTAATGTTGGAAAAATCATGACACCCATCAAATCCCCCAAAAAACTGATTGAGGTAGCGCTGCCGCTCGATGATATCAACGCCGCCTGTGCGCATGAAAAGATGCCAGGAATTGGCCCGCACCCCAGAGGCATTCACCTGTGGTGGGCTCGCCGTCCCTTGGCGGCAGCAAGAGCAGTGATTTTTGCCCAAATGGTCAACGACCCAGGCTACCAGCAGGGTGACGGCTTTAAGTACGGGGTAAACAAGCAGGAAGCTGCCAAGAAGCGTGAAAAGTTGTTTAATATCCTGCGCGAGCTGGTGAAGTGGGAAAACACCAATAATGAGGTAGTGCTCAATCAGGCGCGCGCGGCCATCATGGAGAGCTGGCGCGAAATCTGCGCCCTTAACAAAGACCACCCAAATGCGGCCGAACTGTTTAACCCTGAAAAGCTCCCTGGTTTTCACGACCCCTTTGCTGGCGGCGGCGCCCTGCCGTTGGAAGCCCAGCGGTTAGGATTGGAATCCCATGCCTCCGACTTAAACCCGGTGGCAGTCACCATCAACAAAGCAATGATCGAGATCCCGCCCAAGTTTGCTGGCGGCGCACCGGTGGGACCAGAGATACTGAGTGATAAAACCAGCAAGAAAAAAGCCACTAAAGATGCCTTCGAAGACTGGTCTGGGGCCAAGGGGTTGGCCGAAGATGTGCGTCGTTATGGTGCCTGGATGCGTGAGCAGGCACAGGAGCGCATCGGCCATCTTTACCCCAAAGTATTAGTGACCGAGGCCATGGTTGCTGAGCGGCAAGACTTGGCGCCCTATTTGGGTGATGAACTGACCGTGATTGCCTGGCTGTGGGCGCGCACGGTCAATAGCCCAAGCCCGGCCTTTGCCCATGTTGAGGTACCACTGGCGTCCACCTTTATTCTCTCCTCCAAAGCCGATAAAGAGGCCTATGTTGAGCCAGTGGTGCAAGGCGATAACTATCAGTTTACCGTTAAAGTGGGCACGCCACCTGAATCGGCTAAAGGTGGCACCACTGCGGGCAAGCGGGCGGCCTTTATTTGCTTGATGTCTGGCTCGCCTATCGATTACAAATACATTCGTAGTGAAGGCCGCGCCGGGCGCATGGGGCAACGGCTGATGGCGATTGTGGCAGAGGGTAAAAAGGGCCGGGTGTATCTCTCTCCAAACAATGAGCAGGTGGATGCCGCGCGACAAGCAAGGCCTGAATGGTCGCCGGAAATGTCCCTGCCCAATAATCCGCGTGATTTTAAAACACCAAATTACGGTTTGGATAAATTTGGCGATCTATTCACTCCCCGCCAATTGGTAGCACTGACTACCTTCTCGGACTTGGTTGGCGAAGCCATTGCCCGCTGCCGCGACGATGCGCTTGCTGCGGGCATGTCGGACGATGGCCAGGGCCTAGATGCTGGTGGAACCGGCGCCACCGCGTATGCGCAAGCGGTGGGGGTGTATTTGGCTTTCACAGTTGACCGCTGTGCCGACTTTTCAAATTCTTGTACGCGTTGGGTTGCGGGTAATCAGAAGGTCATGAATCTATATGGTAAGCAAGCAATTGCTATGACATGGGATTATCCAGAGGCTGCAATATTAGAAAATGTAGTCGGCGGTTTTTATCCCGCTGCGGATTTTGTTGCTAAGTGTATAGATAAACTACCATTAATCACTTCAAGAGGGTTTGTGTCGCAACAAGACGCACAAACACAAATAGTTAGCAGAAATAAAGTGATCTCCTCCGATCCACCATATTACGACAATATCGGTTATGCCGATCTGTCGGACTTTTTCTATGTTTGGCTGCGCAAATCACTGAGACCAGTCTTCCCTAGCCTCTATGCCACCATGGCGGTGCCTAAGGCTGAGGAGCTGGTGGCGACCCCATATCGCCATGGCAGCAAAGCTGGTGCTGAAGCCTTCTTTCTGGATGGCATGGGCAAGGCCATTCAACAACTGGCCGAGCAGGCCCACCCGGCGTTTCCGGTCACCATCTACTACGCCTTTAAGCAATCTGAAACCAAGGCGGATGGCACCTCCAGTGCTGGCTGGGAGACCTTTTTGCAGGCGGTGATCGAGGCTGGCTTTGCTATCAGCGGCACCTGGCCGATGCGAAGTGAACAAACTGAACGATTGATTGGTAAAGGCAACAATGCGCTGGCCTCCAGCGTAGTACTGGTGTGCAATAAACGCGCGGCGAATGCCGACAGTATCAGTCGCCGCCAGTTTATCCGCGAACTTAACCGGGTATTGCCGGAGGCGCTGGATGAAATGACCCAGGGTAGCATCAATGCCCAGGGGGTAAGCCAATCAGCGGTGGCGCCGGTGGACTTGTCGCAAGCCATTATTGGCCCCGGTATGGGCATCTTCAGTAAATATTCCGCGGTGCTCGAAGCTGATGGCAGCAAGATGAGCGTGAAGACTGCACTGCAACTGATTAACCGCTTCTTGGCCGAAGATGACTTTGACAACGATACCCAATTCTGCCTGCACTGGTTTGAACAGCAGGGCTGGCGCGTGGGTAAGTTCGGTGAAGCCGACGTGTTAGCCCGTGCCAAAGGCACCAGCGTGGCAGGCTTGCAAGAAGCCGGAGTGATAAGTAGCGGCCAAGGGGAGGTGCAACTACTCAAATGGACTGAACTGCCCACCGACTGGGCGCCAGAGCGAGACAACCGTATCCCGGTATGGGAAGGACTGCATCAGTTGATCCGGATCCTTAACAGCGAAGGCGCCAGCGGTGCTGGTGCTATGTTGGGGCGAATGTCAGACAAGAGCGACGCGATCCGCTCGCTGGCGTATCGCCTCTACACCCTCTGCGAGCGTAAAAGTTGGGCACAAGAAGCCCGCGCCTATAACGAATTGGTCACCGCGTGGGATGCAATTCAAAGCGCTATGACCAACAGTGGGCAAGTGGGGGAAAGCTATAGCTTGGATCTCTAAAGGTGAGAAGTCGAAGATTCCTGAGCAGATAGGCGATGACACCTCTTTGCTCAATAAATTTGGAGCCCAAGCCAATATTTAATTGGATTGAAACGGATAATGAAATTATGAGTCTGAAACCTTGGCGCGAGATTGCGCGCCCGCATCGGGATGTACTGGAAGGCACCTTTAAACAGTCGGAGTTTGCGGCAGATATTACTCAGGTCGCTAATGGCTCTGCACCAGCAGAATATCAGGATGCTGAGCAGTTTTTTGCGCGCACCTTTATCACGGAAGGGATGCGCTTGTTATTGGGGTCGGTCGCCGAGCGGCTGGCAGGCAAGGGCGGCGACCCTGTGATCCAACTGCAAACGGCTTTTGGTGGCGGTAAAACCCACACCATGCTTGCGGTCTATCACTTAGCCTCACGCACAGTGACCACGGATCGCTTGCAGGGGATTCCGCCAATTTTGGATGCGGCAGGGATTCATGACTTACCTAGTGCCCGAGTGGCGGTAATCGATGGGATTAACTTATCGGTGAGCCAAGCACGCACGCACGGTATGATCCATGCCAATACTCTGTGGGGGGAGTTAGCCTGGCAACTTTTGGGCGATGAAGGTTATGAGCTAGTGGCGGACAGTGACCGCGACGGCACATCGCCGGGCAAAGAGCAGTTAGTCAAATTGCTGACTAAGGCGGCCCCCTGTGTGGTGTTGATGGATGAGCTGGTGGCTTTTTTGCGCCAGTTGGAAGTGGGCAAGCAGTTTAATGCCGGAACCTTCGACTCCAATATAACCTTTATTCAAGCGCTGACTGAAGCGATGAAGTCGGTACCCAATGCCATGTTGTTGGCTTCCTTGCCTGAGTCGGCCTTGGAAGTGGGTGGCACTATGGGGCAGAAGGCGCTGGATTCGCTGGAGAAATATTTTGCTCGGGTTGAGTCGGTATGGAAGCCGGTAGCCACTGAAGAGGCCTTTGAGATTGTGCGCCGTCGTTTGTTTGAGTCGGCTGGTGATGCCGCTCAGGTGCAGGGTATTGCGCAGCAGTATGCTGATTTCTATCGCCAGCATGCGCAGGAGTTTCCGAACGAAACACAATCCAGCCACTATTACGACCGACTGTGCAAATCATACCCTATCCACCCGGAGGTATTTGACCGACTTTATGAGGACTGGTCGACGCTGGATAAGTTTCAGCGCACCCGTGGGGTGTTGCAATATATGGCGATAGTGATCCATCGCTTGTGGGTCGCGGATAACCGCGATGCACTGATCATGCCGGGGTCGTTGCCCCTTGATGACAGCAATGTGCGTGGCAAGAGCATTCATTATTTGCCACAAGGCTGGGAGCCGGTCATCGAAAAAGAGGTGGATGGCTCGCGCTCAGAAGCGGCAGATATCGATAATCAAGATACCCGTTTTGGCCAATTCCACGCCGCTCGCAGGGTGATGCGTACCCTGTTTTTGGGTAGTGCACCCAGTACAGGCGATCAGATGCATCGCGGCCTGCTGGCTGAGCGGATTATGCTAGGTGCCTGCTCGCCCGGGCAAACAGTGGCCACCTTTAAGGATGTGTTGGGTCGGCTGCGAGATCGTCTGACCTACCTTTATGGCGATAAAGATCGTTTTTGGCTGGATACTAAGCCTAATCTGCGTCGGGAAATGGAAACCCGTAAGAGTAAAGTCAGTGAACGTGAAGAGTTGACGCCGCTGCTTAAGAAGTCAGTAACTGCGTGTTTTGGCTCCCAGCACTGTTTTGCCGGGATACATGTTTTCACACCCTCCAGCGATGTGCTTGATGAATACGGCAATGGACCGCGTTTGGTGGTACTGGAGCCATCGGCATTTTCTGCTTATAGCCGTAGTAGCAGTACTAACCAGGCATTCAAAACAGCTGAGGTGATCTTGTTTAAACGTGGTGAGCAACCACGTGTGAAACAAAATCGGCTGTTCTTTCTCGCTGCCGATTATGACTGTCTGAATCGTTTGAAAGATCAGGGGAGAACGTATCTGGCCTGGCACTCTATCGTTACCGATATCGAAAACGGAGTGTTGAATCAGGATCTGGCGCATTTGACCCAAGCCAAGGGGAATCGCGATACGGCGAAGAAGCTATTTGATAGCTTGGTCCGCGATACTTATAAGTGGCTACTGGCGCCGCTGCAGGATCCCGGTCAGCAGCTAGAGTGGGAGGTGTCGCAAATCTCTTCCAGCGCACCTAAATTAATTCAGGAAATTGAAAGTAAACTAGCTGAAGAGGAGTGGTTAATCAAGGAGTGGTCACCGGTTCATCTGCGCAATTTGCTGGAAAAATACTATTTTACCAATGGGGTAGAGTTAGTCAGTGCAGTGAAGGTCTGGCAGGATGCCTGTCAGTACCTCTATATGCCTCGTTTAGTTAATGACCAAATATTGCGTCGAACCGTAGAAGAGGCTGTCAAGAGTACCGATTTCTTCGCTTTTGCGTCCGGACTGCGTGACGATCACTTTGAAGGGTTTGCTTTTGGAAAATCATCCACAGTGTTTTTGGATGAGAACAGCGTTCTGATTAGACGGGATGCTGCGCTGCGCTATCAAGCCAAGCTGGAGCAAGAAGCCCGTGAAAAGAGTGAAGAAGAGCGTAAGAGGGTTGATCCGGATAAAGACGGCCGCGATGGGACCAATAAGGACGAATCGGGTGACGGCAAGGACACGAATACAGGTCCTGGAACTGGTCAAGTGATTATAACAGAGAGCCAGAAAACACGGTTTTATGGTTCAGTACGACTTGAGGCCATCAGAGCCAAAATGGATTTTGCTAATATCATGGACGAGGTGGTGCAAAATTTTGCCAGCCAATACGGTGTAGAGGTAGAGATCTCCATTGAGATTAATGCACGCTCTGATAAAGGGTTTGATACAAATTTACAGCGAGCTATCAAAGAAAACTGCAGTATGCTGAAGTTTGGTAATGCTGAATTTGAAGAGTAAAACGCCAAAAAATCAAGGCCGGATTTTCCGGCCTTTTTTACATCCAATGCTGCGGAATGGTGAGTTCGAAGGATTGCGCAGCATACTCAAAATTTCGCTGTGTCTGGCTTTGTCAATGACATGCCCAGCCTTGCGATGCTCCAGCATCTTTTGCAGCTCCGGTAAGTTGAACATGCCAAGACGATGGAAGTTACCCCAAGTAGGTTGGCCAAATAGGTTGTAGATCACCACAGTGCTATCTCGTTCACTGGCCAGGCGTTTTTCGCCGAGGAGCTTGGTCAGTGCTTCTTCGGCTTCATCTTTGTCATCATAGGTGTTTAGCAGTTTCATAGTCGGATGTTCTGGCAGAATTTAAGCTGCAGATTCTAGCAAAAATGTTAGCTTAACCACAGCGAGAGTGATTAACCCAAGCCACCTCGCTGCAAGCGACATTATTCCCTCTGCAACAACAACCAGATGATCGAGGAGCCGGATATCAACCAGCTCCAGCGCACTTTGCAATCGCAGGGTGATCTCAATAACGGTACTGCAAACGCCAGTATTTCGAACCATTAGGATGGACAAGCAGGTGCATTCCGCTGCCATCGGTCAGTTTGTATTGCTTATCCGTTGGCTTGGCTGCTCTGACT
>ERZ1034973.1545-NODE-1545-length-13247-cov-4.898651_pt1 | contig 13247 bp, 9 predicted proteins | sample MGYA00520686_ERZ1034973 | MGnify/ENA primary metagenome ERZ1034973 (study PRJEB33766, sample SAMN09781775) | gut metagenome | biome: gut microbiome | host: Homo sapiens | place: Madagascar | study: EMG produced TPA metagenomics assembly of the PRJNA485056 data... | reverse complement strand
CCGCTGCCGACTGCTGCCGAGATTGCCGCTGCGACTGTCCCGTTCGCGCAGATATCGACTGTTGCCGAGACTACCGCCGCAGTTGCCGTCCGCGAGAATCCCGATTGCCGCCGGTTTGGTTGGCGGTTCGTTCGGCTGGCAGTTCACCCCCCCCCCAATCGCAGAACTCCAAAAGGAGATAACCCATGAAGATATCTTTCAATGTCCAAGGAATGACATGCGCTGCCTGCTCGGCGCGCGTCGAAAAAGCCACCAGCGCGGTTCCCGGCGTGGCGAGCGTTGCCGTGAATCTGCTGAAGAATTCAATGGAAGTGCAGCTTGCCGCCGATGCCGATGCTGCCGAAATCGCGGCAGCCATTGAATCGGCCGTGAAGAAGGCGGGCTACGGCGCCAGCCCAAAAGGCCAGGCGGGCGCATCCTCTGGGCCAGGCGCGGCTGCTGCTATGAGCGCAGGCGTCGCTGCGGGCTCGGGCGTCGCTGCGGAAAACCCGAACGCCACCGCCGAAGCCGAGCAGAAGAGCATGCTGCACCGCCTGATTGCCTCGCTCGTGTTCACGGTGCCGCTGTTCTACATCTCTATGGGCGACATGTTCGGCTGGCCGTTGCCCGGTGTGCTCACTGGCATGGAAAACATGATGGTGTATGGGCTTACCCTGTTTGTGCTGCTGGTGCCCGTCATTTTCATCAACTTCAAGTTCTTCCGCGTGGGCTTTCGCGCCTTGGTGAATCGTGCCCCCAACATGGATTCGCTCATTGCACTAGGCTCGGGCGCTGCCACGGTCTACGGTATATATGCGCTGTTCAATATGGCGTTTTTCATGGGTCATTCCGACATGGCGGCCGCTCATCATTTTGCCATGAACCTCTATTTCGAATCGGCGGCCATGATCCTGACGCTCATTACGCTGGGCAAGTATCTGGAAGCGCGCGCGAAGGGCAAAACCACCAGCTCGCTTTCGAAGCTTATGGACCTTTCGCCCAAAATGGCCACGCGCGTGGAAGACGGCGCCGAGGCGCAGGTTCCCGCAGCGAGCGTGCGCGTTGGGGATGTGCTCGTGGTGCGTACGGGCGAATCGGTGCCCGTCGATGGTGTGGTGCTGGAAGGCGAAGGGTCGGTCGACGAATCCGTCATAACCGGTGAACCCCTGCCGAAGAGCGTGCGCGCTGGTAGCGCGGTGACGGGCGCAACCGTGAACACGGCGGGTTGGTTCACGATGCGTGCCGAGCGCGTGGGCGAAGAAACCGTGCTTGCGGGCATTATTCGCCTGGTGGATGAAGCCACCAGCTCCAAGGCACCCATCGAAAAGATGGCCGACAAAATCAGCGGCGTGTTTGTGCCGGTGGTTATTGCCATCGCGGTTGTGGTGTTCGCGGTGTGGCTCGCCGTAGGGGCGGAGCTTTCCGCGGCGCTCACCTACGCGATTTCCGTGTTGGTGATTTCGTGCCCCTGCGCGCTGGGGCTGGCAACGCCTACCGCCATCATGGTGGGCACGGGACGCGGTGCCGCGAACGGGATTCTGGTGAAATCTGCCGAGGCGCTGGAAACGGCGCGCGGCGTGAAGACAGTGGTGCTGGATAAAACGGGCACCATCACCAAGGGCGCTCCTCAGGTAACCGATGTGCTGCCGGCGGAGGGCGTGCGGGCTGAAGAGCTGCTGCGGCTTGCCTATGCGCTGGAGAAGCCTTCCGAGCATCCGTTGGCTCGCGCGATGGTGCTGTATGCGGCGGGCGGTATTGGCGCCGCTGCGGTCAAGGAATCTGCCGATCTGGTTTCTGGTTTCAAGCAGGTTCCTGGCCAGGGCGTTTCTGCCTGTGTTTCGGGCGCGGTGTGCTATGCGGGCAATGCGCGCATGATGGCCGAGTGCGGCATTGCAGTGGATGTTTCGCAAGCCGAAGGGCTTGCCGATGAAGGCAAGACCGTTACCTATTTCGCTCGTGAAGGGAAGCTGGTGGGCGTTATTGCGGTGGCGGATGTGCCGAAGGCAACCAGCGCTGCCGCCATTGCGCAGTTGCGGGCAATGGGCATTCGCACGGTGATGCTCACGGGCGATGCCGAGCGAACTGCTCTTGCTGTGCAGCGTCAGGTTGGGACCGACGAGATTATTGCCGGCGTGCTGCCCGCCGAAAAGGAGCTCATTGTTCGCCAACTTTCCGCGAAGGCGCCGGTTGCTATGGTGGGCGACGGCATCAACGATGCTCCGGCATTGGCTCGCGCGGATGTGGGCATTGCCATTGGCGCCGGCACCGACATTGCGCTTTCAAGTGCCGATATCGTGCTGATGCACAGCGATTTGGCCGATGTGCCCGCTGCCCTGGATCTTTCGCGTGCCACTATGCGCAACATCAAGCAGAACCTGTTCTGGGCGCTGTTCTACAACGCCATCTGCATTCCTGTGGCGGCAGGTGCGTTTGCTTGGGCGGGCTTCAGCCTGAACCCGATGATCGCAGCAGCTGCTATGAGTGTGAGCTCGGTATGCGTGGTGACCAATGCTTTGCGTTTGCGCGGGTGGAAGCCGCAGCACGTATCTGCGACGCCGACGAGTGTGGCGAGCAAAGCAACGAGCGATCCGGCCTCGGTCGGTTCAGTCTCGGTCAGTCCAGCTTCTGCCGGTCCAGCTTCTGCCGGCCCAGCCTCAGTCAGCTTAGCCTCGGCCAACCCGGCTTTGGCCGGCCCAGCCTCTGCCGGCCCAGCTTCGGCCATTCCAGCCTCGGGCAGCCCAACCTCGGCCAACGAAGTCACTGGTGACGTTTCCCTAAGCAGTGGCGTGTCGACTGGCCCGAACGTATCCGCTGTTAATTCGCACCCTTCCACTCCGCCATTTCCAGAAAGGCGCTTGCGCGTGGAGGGCATGAAGTGCCACAAATGCGCAGGTCGCGTGCGCGGAGCGTTGGAAGCGGTGCCCGGCGTGGAAAATGCGGTGGTCGATCTCGAAGGCAAACAGGCTACGGTGCGCCTTAACGATTCCGTGCCCGATGAAATGCTCGTCGGAGCCGTGATCGAAAAGGGCTTCGAAGCAGAAATGCTGCCATGACAAGGCGGCTAAATGCTCCGCGTGAAGAGGGGGGTTGGGTATCAAGTAGTGGCAAGGAATGGCTATCGTGCATTCTCGAAGGGCGCTCGGACGCCAAAAAAGGCCCCTTCATGGCATGATATAGCTGAAATGCATGCTCGAATGGTCTGTTTTGGGCAAGATAGGCGCCTTATGTATGTTTTAAGCCGTGAAAAGCGGTGAAAAATGATGCTGGGGAATACATCCCGCGAATATCTTGCCTGGGAGACGCCTTTTTGGCGTCCGAGCGCCCTCTGAGAATACATTTGAGCGATATCTTGCCAGAAAACAGCGTCTCATTTCCTGGACGCAGGAAATGAGACGCTGTTTGCAATGACATGAGATAGTCGCGCGGCAATCGGCAAGGCACCACCACCGCGTAGTCTGCCCAGGCACGCCGGATCGAGTTCGGGCACGCTCCTTTCGTCAGAGCAAGAGCATCGGCGAGTGAGGGCTATTCGCCCTTTTCCGCCTTGGCTTTGCGGGCCTTTTCCATGATTTGCGTTGGCGAATCGAAGTCGTCGGTGCTGGCGCTACCAGGCGCTACCCATTCGTCGAGATGCTTAACCACCATGCCGATGTTTTCCACATAGGCATAGATCTCGAACTCGCGCTTGCAGCGGAAGGTGCACTGCACGCAGGGGTTCTTGTCGCAGTAAGCAAACGCGTCTTCGTCCGCCAGGGCGAACACCACGGGCGGCCACTTCTTGGGCGTGACATACTTGTACTGCATGCCAGTGAACGTTTTGAGGCCGAACCAGCGGGGCTTGCACGCGGAGTCGATAGAACGCCAGTTCACGTTAATGCAGTTGTTGTTCATGCCGCCAAGAATCTGATAGGTCAGCTTGAAGCGGTCTTCGACGTCGGCAGCGTCTACGAGTTCGATACGCTCCATAGGTTTGCCGCAGCAGTTCGGCTTGAAATTGACATGGCCGTACGGCGGCTCGAACAGAAGCGAACGCTCGCCGTCGTTGGTGCACGTGATTTCGACGTCGCCGTCGATGCCGGCAAGAATGGCGCCGCATTCGCTGCAGCGGTAGTAGGGAAGGTGCGCTGAGCTGACGCGCGGCTTCCAGGTTGCATGGGTTCGAGTCGGGCTAAATTCTGCCATTGTTCCCCCTTCTTTCGGCAGTATGAGCCAGTAAATACGAAGTTGAAAGCCCCTTGCTGTCCTTGACAAGGGACGCTTCGAAAAACTACGATTTATCTATCTTATACGAGATTTCCAATATGGAAGGGGAAGTGCGCATGAGCGTATATCAGGAGGCATACAAATTGCCCGAATTCAAGTATGAGTATGAGCGCCTCAAGGTTGACGTCCGTGGCCCGATCCACGTTGTTTCCTTCGACGATGCTGCTAACTTGAATGCAATGTCTTACCAGCAGATGGCCGACTTCAACGACTATCTGAAGAAGGTCCGTATGGATCCCGAGTGCCGCGTAATCGTTCTCACCGGCGAGGGCAAGTCCTTCTGCGCAGGCTTCAACCTGAACGAGCTCAACTTCGAGCCCCCCGCAGACATGGGCCGCGCTCAGCGCGATCACTGCATCATGCAGACCATCTGCTCCGACCAGGCTGTTAACATGCGCAACGCTATGCAGCCCATCATCGGTGCTCTCAAGGGTCATGCAGTAGGCGGCGGCCTTTCCCTGGCTTGCGCTTGCGACCTGCGCGTTTGCGGCGAATCCTTCAAGATGCAGGCAGGTTACCTGAACATCGGCCTTACCGGTACCGACATGTCCGGTTCTTACTACCTCCCCCGCATCGTGGGCTATGCTCGCGCTGCTGAGGCTCTGATGACTGCTCGCCGCATCGGCGCAGAAGAGCTGAAGGAATGGGGCTTCGCCAACAAGGTTGTTGCTGACGAAGATGTTGTAGAAGAGGCCGTAAAGATGGCAGAGGCTATGGTTAAGAACTCTGCTCCTCTGGGTCTTCGCCTTACCAAGGAATCCCTGCAGGTTTCCCTCGACAACTCTTTCGAGTCTCAGATCAAGATGGAGAACCGCAACCAGGTTCTGGCTTCTCAGACTGAGGACAACCGTCGTGGCGTTCGCAAGATGAATCCGAAACTGCGCGACGAGGTTAAGGCTCATCCCGAGAACTTCGCCTTCTCCAACATGTAAGTTTTCTTCCGAAGGTGTTGCTACAGGAACGGCACCGAACGAAAGATTGCTATACAGAGCGGCACCCAATTGGGTGCCGTTTTTTTATTGGAGGGGGGGCGTTGCAGCGCAAATTAGGGGTGCCGCAAAGGCTCGTCCTGGCCAAATCGCTGTCCCGAAGCTATTCCAAGAGTCCAGAAACAAAAAATCGGCTTTGATTGCAACTTTTTTGCGATTACGGATTGTTGCGAGCTTCCCAATTGCGGGTTGAGGCGCAAAAACGCAGGTAATTTGCCGTGTGAAGGCCCATTTTCGCTTTGCGGGGACAGAAAAGAGTCCGCAATCGCAAAAAAGTTGCAGAGATGCCGAGATTTTTGTTTTCACGATGGGTGGATTGTCTCAACGGATGGATATCGCAAAAAAAAGGGGGGGGTCACCGCAACGGGGCAAATCGCGCAGACGTGCGTATTCTCGGCGGCAACGTCTAGGGCCACTGATCGGACGAAGCGGCCCCCGGGCCTTGCCGGATCGGGTTGGGCGGCGGCCCGTGTGCAGAGGGGTTTGCTGCGGATTGGACGGAGCGGCAGCCCCTGGGTCTTGAGGCGGCGGGAGAAGGCGGGCTGTGGGTCTGGCTCGCCTGAGGAGAGTGGAGTGCCGGTTCCGACGGCGGCAGCGAAGCTGGCCGTAAGGGGCTCTTTAATGCAGAAATCTTGTACGGGGCATTAGGGTTTTGGGCTTGCCTTGAGGCTCATTGGGCTTTCAGGTTTGCTTTTCCGCAAAGTGTGAGGCGGGACTTTTGCATTGGTCTTGCGCGGCGGGAAGTGAAGAATTTCATGCTTTGGGCTGAACCTCCCGCAAGGCAAACTGAATCGGTTCAGACATGATTGAAAAAGGCAATAACCCCTGTTAACTAGATTGTTTTTGACAAACAATACATATTCTCAAAGACTATTTGACAAAAGTGCTTTCCAACGCCTAAATAGACATACTTGGTCGTTTTTGGAGTAGAGAAGAGGACATTCTATGGCCCGGAGGTACGATAGCGAAGCGGTGCGTAATCGCGTGCTTTCGACGAGCGTTCGTCTGTTCTTGGAACGGGGATATCACGGCACTACCATGGCGGCCATCCTGAAAGAATCCGATGTGTCCTCGAGCTCGTTCCAAAACGTCTTCGGAAACAAAGACGGAGTGATGTATGAGCTGATGAAGCTCATGTTCTCGGGACAGTTTTCGGCAGCGGATTCAGCTGCCGCGTTGCTGGGGCCTAATGCTAGCCCGGCTTTTGCGTATGCGTTCGAGACATCCATCCAGCTCACTATTGTCGAATTAAGTGAAATCATTCGCGATCTGTATTTGCAGGCATATATCAGCGAACGTTCCCTGGAGTACATTCGCCGCAATACCACGAAGCATCTTCAGAAAATCTTCCAACAGTACAACCCCTCATTCAATGAAGAGGATTTCTGCCAGATGGACATCGGAACATCGGGTTTGATGCTTGGCTTTATGCTGCGCCCGTGTAGCGACGATTTTCCTCTTGACGTGAAAATCGAGCGTTATCTGCAGATGAGCCTTTCTGTGCTGAATGTGCCGGCAGAAGAGCGCGCAATCGTCATTGAGGGCATAAAACAGCAAGATCTGCGTTCCATTGCAAAGGTTGCCGTGAAACAGCTTTTCGATGTGCTAGCTGACACCTTTGATGTTGAGCTTCAAGTGCAAATATTCGGAGAGGAAGAGCGCGGCAAGGAAGAGTCCGCCGAATAACAGCCCGAAAGACGCAGGCTTGCTGCCCTCCTGCGGGTATCAGAATCGCCACGCGGCGGCTTGCGGGTATCGGATACCAATTGCCGCCCTCCAGTAGGATGGCAGAACAAGATGGGCCATCCGTATCGCTTAATGGCGTAGTTGTTGCCCTCCTGTGGTGCGACAGAACCAGATCGGCTTCTGCATCATTTAATAACGTAGTTGTTACCATCCTGCGGTGTGGCAGGATGGATGCTTCGCTGGTTGCCCTACAATAACGAAGAGGAACGCGCCATTCGTTGGGCCGGCTTGTGCAACTGCTGGTGCGATGGCGGCAAAAGTGATCTGCTGATCTTGGGGATAGGAGCTCGCATGGGTGTTTTCGCAGGTGATTCCAAAACGGCGAAGGTTGGTTTGCTGTGCGCGGCGTCTGTCGGTGCGGTAGCCGCGGTTGCGACTGGGGCGTTGGCCGCTTCACGTATCAAGACGCTTTGCTCGCTGAAGAAGTTGTCCGGTTTTGCCGGTGCGTACAACCTGTATGAGAGCACGGTTGCGTATCGTTACGACCTTGACGCCATTATCAAGGCAGGGGTTGAAGACGACCAGGCCTATATCGACGCGGTGTGCAAGCAGGTATTCCCTGGGATTCCCGTAAAGGTCGAGGCGCCGAAGTTCGCCTGCAGTGCGTTTTGCGCCGAAACACCAGGCAGCGTTTTGATGGGTCGCAACTACGATTTCAAAGACGATACCTCTGCGCTTTTGGTTCGCGCGCATCCGAAGGACGGGTATGCGTCCATTTCTTTTTCGGCGCTGAACAATTTGGGCGCTAACATGCCCGAGGAAAGCCTGAAAGGTAAAGTTGCGGCGATGTTGGGGCCCTTCGCGAGTCTTGATGGCATCAACGAAAAGGGCGTATCCATTGCAGTGCTTACCCTTGATAGCCAACCTACCAGGCAAAACAGCGGCAAGCCGAAAATCAATACCTCACTGGCCATTCGTTTGGTGCTTGATAGGGCGGCAAGCACGCAGGAAGCGGTAGACTTGCTGGGCTCGTACGATATGGTTGCCATGGCTGGCCGCGACTACCATTTCTTCATCAACGATGCTTCTGGAGACAGCCGCGTTGTTGAGTACGACCCGCAAAATCCTGCGCGCCCTATGGTCGTTACGCATGCGCGTGAAATCACCAACTATTACGCGTGCTATGCCAACGAGGTTCTGCCGAATCAGAAGAACGGTGCTTTAGGGCATGGTAAAGAACGCGCGCTCGCCATTGCCGAGGTGCTTGATGGTGTGCAGCCGCAAACGAAGGAAGTTGCCTGGAAGGCGCTGCGCTGTTCTTCGCAGGAGCCAAACCCAGAAGACATCACCAGCAATACGCAATGGTCCATCGTGTATGACAACATCAACTGCACTGCCGATTTTGTCTTGCGGCGAAACTGGGGCGAAGTGTTCAGCTTTGTCGTGTAGCTGCTAAGGTGGCGTGCATTGGCGACGGACTCCGGCGAACGGGCATGCTTGGCTCGGTTGGCCCGTGCCCCAATTTGGCGAACCGGTTGTCCAGCTCTCTGCATCATACGAGGCTTGTTGATGTTGGTTGCCTCGCATCCTGATTCTGGCGCAAGACCAGCGCGCACCGTATCATAGAAAGCGAACGACGCGCCGCAACGGGAAGCGGCGAAAAGGAGGGTGCTATGCGAGTGGATTTGCAGGGTGGTTCGGTCGAGTTCAAGGCGAGGGAAAGCGTGCTTTCGAAGATCGAGGCTTCGCTTCAGCCAGGGTTTGAGCCGGTGCAGCCCAAATATGCGGCAACGGTAATGTTGGTGCGTGATTCGGCCCCGTTCCAGACGGAATATCGCATCGAAAGCGATCATTTTCCGCCCGATTTCCCAACCGGTCAGGAACTGGAAGTGTTTATGCTTCGTCGCGTAAAAACGATGGAATTCGTTCCCGATGCCGTTGTTTTCCCTGGTGGCAGGGTCGATGATCGCGATTCGAACCCCAATCTCCCGTGGTGCGGGCCCGCTCCTGCCGAATGGGCTGAGCTCATGGGCTGCACCGAGGATGTGGCGCGACGCGTGGTTGTTGCCGCTGCGCGCGAGGTGTTCGAGGAGTGCGGCGTTTTGCTGGCGGGCCCCGACGAGCATTCGGTGGTACAGGACTTGAGCGACCCTTCCTGGCAGGAAGATCGCACTGCTCTGGAAAACCACGAGATTGCCTTTGCCGACATGCTCATCCTGCGTGGATTGGTTTTGCGCACCGACTTGCTGGGCCTTATCTCGAACTTCTGCACGCCTGAATTTGAAACGAAGCGATACGACACGTTCTTCTTTTCTGCTCTTATGCCAGAAGGCCAGGTGGCCGATGGCGAAACAAGCGAAGCTCAGATTGCCGACTGGGTAACTCCCGCGTACGCTATGCGTGCAGGTGACGCAGGCAATTGGCTGGTGCTGGCGCCAACCGTTTACAACCTCACTTGCATCGCTTCGGCTCAAAACGCGAAAGAATTTGTCGAAACGCGCCGCCGACTTACGCGCTTCATGTCGTATCCCATTAAAAAGGAAGACGGCACGTTTATGCTGCATTGTGACTTCCCGAAGCGCAAATAGGCAACGCGGCAAGGCGGGCGCGTTCTTGCCGGCTTGCGAGAAAAGGAGTTGAGCGGTGGGTTTCGTAGAGGATGAAACGCCCTGGTGCGGTGGGCATGCAAGCGCGCGCGTTCGGTGCGTGCGCGCGAACAACCCCAGCCCCATGACGTATGTGGGAACCAATTCGTGGATTGTGGCCGAGCCGGGTGCCAAGGAATGCGTGGTGATAGACCCCGCTCCTGCCGGCGAGCAGGTTCAGCGCATCCTAGCGACATGCGGTGAGGCAGGGCTGCGCATCGGAGCCATTGTTGCCACGCACGACCACCCCGATCATATCGAGGGAATTCCCGAACTTGTTGCGGCAACGGGCGCTCCGGTGTACGCGCCGCGCACGAGCCGTATCAACCAGCTGCTGCAGAAGCACGGCTTCGCGAAGTGCGGCGGCGCGAAGTGTGCGTGCTCGGAGGGTGCCGAGGATGCAAGTGCGGTCGAAGTTGGGGCTGCAGGCGAATTGGATTCGGGGGGCTTGCCTCGTTCTTGCGAGGAAAAAGCTGGCTGGGGCGCTGATGTCCAAGCTCTTCCGAAGGGCCCATTCCGCCCCTTTGAAGGAGCGCCGGAGTTTGAGGTGATCGCTCTTCCTGGCCATTCGGAAGATTCGGTGGGCTTGCTTCTCCCTGCAGAGCAGTCTCTGTTCACGGGGGATGTGTTGTTCCGCCATGGGCCCACGGTGGTGTTTCATCCCGATGGGGTACTTGCCAGCTATTTTGCCAGCCTTGATACGCTTGAGCGGCTGGTTCGAGAAGGCAGGGTGCGGCATTTCTATCCTGGGCATGGGTATCCCATCGACGACCCACTGCTCATCATCGAAGCCACGCGAAAGCACCGCATCGACCGTCTTAACCAGGTGAAAGAAGCGCTGAAAGCGGGCATGCCCGCCGAGCCCGATGCGTTGTTCGACGCGGTGTATCAAGGTGTGAACCCTGCTTTGCGCATGCCTTCCATTCGAAGTATCCGCGCGCAGTTGAAGTTTCTGGGGATATAGGGGCAGGTCCCATTTTTCCACTTAGCCATAGCGCATAAAGAAAGGGCCTTGCTTGCGAACTCAATCGCAAGCAAGGCCCTGTTTGTTAGACGGGAAAATAGGACCTGCCCCTATATCCCCAGTTTACATCGTTATTCTGCAGCAGCTTTCTTCTTGCCGAAGATGGTCTTAGCGCCCTTAACAGCCAAGATAACAGCTAGTACGAAGAGCACAGCGGCAAGTGCTGCCTGAACGCCCGCGGCGAACGGATCGCCGGCACCAGCCATAAGTGCGGTGCACTTGGCCTGCAGTGTCATGACCAGCGAAGTGAGCGTAACAACCAGCATGAACACCATGGGGATGTAGAACATCTTGTTGTTGCGGCCTGCGTTGCCCAGCCATGCGCATACTGCCAGAAGGGCAAGAGCGGCAAGCAGCTGGTTGGCGGCGCCGAACAGAGGCCAGATGATGGTGTAGCCGGTCATGCCGAGGCCAACGCCCAGAACTACGGTAACAAGGGTTGCAACGTAGGGGTTGGTCAGAACCTTGCGAGCGCCCTTGGCTTCGTCCATGGACTTACCAGCGGGAACCCACAGCTCCTGGAACATGTAGCGGCCCAGGCGGGTTGCCGTGTCGAGCGAAGTGAGGCAGAAGGCGGAAACAGCCAGGATCAGCAGGGTGTAGGCGATGCCCTCAATGTTTTCGAGGCCAGGGATGCAAGCCAGCATCTGGGAAAGGCCACCTGCGAAAACGGCGGTCGGGGATGCGTAGCCGCCTGCGCAGTACTTCGTCCAAACGAAACCAACGGCGCAGAGGGAGATGATTGCCAGCAGGCATTCGATCAGCATGCCGCCGTAAGCGATGGGGCGAGCGTTCTTTTCGTTATCCAGCTGCTTGGAAGTGGTGCCTGAGGCAACCAGGCTGTGGAAACCGGAGATAGCACCGCAAGCGATGGTGATGAACAGGGCGGGGAACAGGAAGCCGGATGCGGCAGCCTTATTTATCACAGCCTTGCCGGTAGCAGGGTCGATGATGGCGTTGCCGTTTGCGTCAACTGCAGCATTCGTTGCGTAGAAGTCAGTGAATGCGGGGATTTGCAGATTGGCAGCATCGCCGGTGATGGAAGCGCCCACAATGCCGATGAGCGAAAGGGCGATCATGCCGTACAGCAAGAACGAGCTCAGGAAGTCGCGGGGTTGAAGCAGAATCCAAACGGGGGCAACGGCAGCAACCATGATATATACGCCCAACAGGATCATCCATGTGGTGTAGTCGAGCGAGATCAGGGGGAAGTTGTAGCCGACGGCAACCAGAACAACGATGATTGCGATGGCGATGATGATATTGGCGACGGTGGGGATCTCGCGGCCGCGGGTGGCAAGGCCGTATACGATTGCTGCAACGATGAACAGCACAGAAATCATTGCAGTGCGCTGATTTGCAAGGTTGGAAGCCTCGGTTGCGTTTGCCAAGTTAACGGCGAAGGTGTTGGCAACGATAGAAGCGAAGGCGGCAACAACCAGGACCAGGGTCAGGTAAGCAAAGATGCAGAACAGCTTCTTCGCAGTATCATCGATGTTTTCGGCGATAACCGTTGCGATGGTCTGGCCCTTATGGCGCAAGGATGCGAACAGAGCGCCGAAGTCGTGCACAGCGCCGAAGAAGATACCGCCAATCAGTACCCACAGCAGAACGGGAACCCAGCCAAATACGGCAGCCTGAATGGGGCCGTTGATGGGGCCAGCGCCAGCAATCGAGGAAAAGTGGTGGCCAAGCAAGATGTAGGGCTTGGTGGGCACGTAGTCTACGCCGTCGTGCATTTCTTGCGCGGGGGTAGGGCGATTGGGGTCAACACCCCACTGCTTTGCCAGCCATCCGCCGTACAGCACGTAGCCGATTACGAGGATGGCAAGGCCGCCCAGGAGGACGATCATTGCGTTCATCTCTGAACCTTTCTTGTTTTGGGACCTTACTTGATCAATGCCAAGTTGCCGGAAAGTACTTCTTTCAGTTGCTTTCCAGCGTTGTTGACAACCACGCTTTTGCCTGTGGGCAGGGAAAGGTCTACCATGGCTAGGCGGAGGTCGGTCCAACCGCGAAAACCGAAGCGGTATTCCTTGTGGAAGCGCGTTTTCTTCGCGAGTTTGCGCGCTGCTTCGGTTGTGTGGTTGGCGATGATCACGAGCGAAAGGGCAGAGGACATATGGTTCGGTCCGGCATCAACTTTGCGGAGGGCCTTTTCCTGCATGAAGGAAATCTCTTCAGCAAGCTGTGCTTCATCGAGCTCGTCAACGCATTCGAAGAACATGAAGTCGTGCGTGTTCACTTCCCAGAGCTTTGCGCGTTTTACCAGCACATATTTTTCGCCGTAGGTGTGGTATTCCGCGAAGGCGGGGAAGGTGCGACCTTCAAAAAGATAGTCTCTCCTGATGTCGTAAAAAGACTTATGAGCTGCAAGGATGCGTTCCAACAGATCTGTGCGCATGTCTTCCGCTGTCACAGCAAGTCTCCTTTCGCATCACGAGGGGCCATCAATTCTCCGAGAGAATCGATCTCCTCTGCTTTTTCACAAGTGGGTTGATTCTAAAGCTAAATATTTGTTACGTAACAAATAAAACCGATAACTGTACAGTAACGGGGAAATGTCGGAGTGAACGGGTTCATTCTCGTTTTCGGCATGGCGCTTGTTCTTGCGGTTGAAAGGCGGTTCGCAGCAGATCGTGCCGCTGCTGGCGGCCCCGC
>ERZ1034973.1543-NODE-1543-length-13275-cov-9.209531_pt1 | contig 13275 bp, 5 predicted proteins | sample MGYA00520686_ERZ1034973 | MGnify/ENA primary metagenome ERZ1034973 (study PRJEB33766, sample SAMN09781775) | gut metagenome | biome: gut microbiome | host: Homo sapiens | place: Madagascar | study: EMG produced TPA metagenomics assembly of the PRJNA485056 data... | reverse complement strand
CTAGACAATCTCTTTCAAGAATGACACATAGGAGAAAGAGAATATTATCATCATTTAAAAAACGTAAAAAGGTCGGTCGTGTCTTCACGACACAACCGACCTATCACGACTAACATTATTTCGGTTAATCTATATGATAAAACCTAAAACTAATGTTTCTTTATATTAGATGGTGTGAGCCATAGGATAGGCTCACACCACAAATATTACTTAGCGTCCTTCCAATATTCTGGAGCACCGAGACCTACAGCGAAGCCTGCGTATGTGTGCTTGCGGAGATAGTTGCTATCCCAAAGACCTGTAGGGCAACCTGCACGCCAACCTGAATCCTTAGGAGAATCAGTAGCACACCACTGAGTGATACCATACTGCTGAGCCTGTGGAATCAGCTCGAAGTACTTCTGGATGATGAATGTATAGAAGCTACGCATCTGCTTGTGCTGCTCCTCAGTCATCTTGTCGAAGGTAACAGAAGTACCAGCCTCATCCTCATAAGCCATATCAAGCTCAGAAATCTTGACGAGCTTACCTGTCTTAGCCAGCAACTTAAACATCTCTTCGATGTTGCTCTGAAGCTTAGCCTGCTTAGTTGCATCACCATAGCATGTTACGTGCATCTGTGTACCAATACCATCGATAACAACAGGCTCCTCTGCATTAGGATCTTCCCACAGACCAATCCAGTGGATCAAGCTCTTCAGCTTAGCGTGCTGATCCCAGTAACCTTCCAAGTTGTAGTCATTGATAAAGAGCTTCAACTTAGATGGATCACCATTGTGCTCAGCAAAGCTCTTACGTGCATCTCTTACGGCTGTACGAACATAGTCGATATCACCGAGATAATCCTGCCAGTAGAAGCTGTTCTTTGCATCCTCTGCAGAAACTGTACCACGAGTAGCTGACTGAAGATCATTCCAGCCATCACCATCCTTATCCTGACCAGATATAGCCTCGTTAACAACATCCCATGATGTAACGTAGCCATCGCAAGTTTCCATCATTCCATCGATAAACTTGCCCATTGCCCAAGTTAAGGTATCCTTCTTCTCTTCGTCCGTAAGAGGAATCTTATTACCTTTCTCCACAGTGTACCAGTGAATGTCTGCAAAGTAATAATCAATAGCAGTGCTCTCTTTCCCCTTGTTCAGGTTGAACGCAATAGCATGCATACCATCACCCTGCTCTGGAATTTTACCTGTAGATTCATACTTTTTCCATTCTGTAGTGAATGTTGGATTAGGGCTCAAGCATTGATAGTGCATATAACCTCCAGGAGTGTTATGACACTGAGTATCTGCACCAATTTGCTTTGTAGCCTTGTACCAGAATGTAACCTTATATTGTTCGCCCTTGCTCCAAGCTTTATTTGGAGTATAGATGAAGAACTGAGTGTCCCACTCTGTGCTAGCATTGGCATTAGCATGAACCACGATGCAGTTCTTACCCTCTGGTCCACCAGCCACTGGCGTACCAGCGACATCCTTTTTACCTGCTTCACGAACCACAAAACATGATGTAGGCTTACTTGAATCAAGATTACCATTGGAAACCTGATCTGTGAAGATTTCCATAGCAGGAGCCTCAGAATGTGAGATGGTTATAGACTTCCAATAAATCTTACCAGCAAAGTCTCCATGTTGGAACATAATGCCATTATTTGCCATTTTTGGAGATACAGACAAAACAACTTTCTGATATCCTTTACCAGCAGGAATTGTGAATTGTTGCTCATCTCCACCCCAATCACCTAACTTAAAGTGGATGTTGGCATCTGATGCACCTTCAGCCTTACACTCGATGACTATCTTATAATCCTTACCTTGTTCAAGAGAGATTCCATTGACCAACCAATATTGGAGTGAATAGAAAGGTACAATTGGCTCTGGATTAGTAATAACAACAGCTCCATCCTTATTCCACTCAGTAGTTACACTAGGAGGATTTCCTGTCCAAGAATATTTCGTAAGTGTAGAGCAATCAAGCTGATAATCTGTCTTCTCTACCTTCTGACTAGGGTCCACCTTAATCTCTCTGCCATCAATAATTTTGTTCAGATACTTATTGTTCTGCTGAGAATGCCAAGCAAGCGTATGACCATAGATAGTCATATCAGCATCCTGTGCATTTGTAACGAAATCTTTAACAGTACTAAAGTCAAAGGTTCCATCATTTTTCACACAAGAAGCATACTTCATGGCGTTGCCTGCTGTCATCTCCTCGAAGTTGCTACCAGCCAAGCAATATACAAGCTCCTGTTTGTTGAAGTCGGCCGCAGCCAGTGCAATACCCAACTTAAAGTCGGGATTGCACTTGCCAGAAGCCTTCATGTCTTCGACATATTTCTTCAAAGGCTCGTAGTTGTTAAGATACTGATATTCCTTCAAGTTCTTGGTCATATCAGTTCTGTACTCCGAGAACTTGTCATCAGCACATGATGACAAAGCCAAGAGAGCTACCAAGCCTAAACCAAAATTAATATTTTTCAATTTCATAATAATCTACCTATTATTAGATGATACTTAATTGATAATTACCGCAGCTTACTTTACGATATACTGAGTATCGAAAGTTACCACGCCATTGGTATTACCACGAGTTTGAGCTACAAACTGGTCGGTTGTCTCTACCTTGACAGCACCGAAGTCTACGGTATACTGGAGAGTCAGGATGTCACGATCCTTGTTGCCCCAAGCCAGCTTAGCGCCCTTCTCCACAAACTTACCTGTACCAGTAGCAGTTACGCCCTCAGTCTCGGAAGAAACAGAGCAAGTACCATCGTTAGCAAAGGTAAGCTTCAAGTTGCAAGTATAAGACTTGAGGATATCCTTACCCTCAGCGTCCTTGCCCACAACTCTCTTGACTGTGAGAGGATAGATAGCCTCTGTAAGGCTCTTGGTAGTAATCTGGCAAACCTCGTCCTTCTCAATAGTTGCACCCTCACGCTTCTCCTCAGTGGTCTGACCATTCTCGGTAATCTTGTCTGTACCACGGCGCAGATAGAATCCCGCCCAAGGGTTCATATACTTCACACAGTAGAGTACATAGTTCTTAGGCAATATCTTCCACGCATCGCTATTGGTCAGCGCAGGAGTTTCACCCTCCTGGAAAGGAGTACCCGTCAAGATCTTGCCAGCACCCTTCTGATCTTTGATGATCAGAGGGATGACATAAGTATTCTTTACAGAGGCAGGATCAGCGAAGAAAGCATCGTTGAGCTTCACCTGTAATCTTCCCTGCAAGTTGCCACCATAAGAGATGGTGTTACCTGCCAAGGTGTAATACTCTGCAGGCATAGGCTTTACAGGAGATACGCCATCAGAGAAATAGAGGTTGTCACAAAGCGAATTATCTACAGCCACATCCAGTGTGATGTCCTTACCATTGTAGGCACCACCCATGGTAGACACGATGTTGATAATATGCTCGTTGTCCTTGGTATTGCCACGAGTCTCGTCATTGCCCAACACCAATACACGCTCCACGTTTTGGTGGGCGAAGTAGACTGATGTGCCACCCTCGTAGTCGTCAAACTCAGGCGTGCCGTTCTCACAAGAGCCGAAAGTCAGAGCCAAGGCTCCGAGTGCAGCCATTGAGAAATATTTATTCATCTTCATAGTTTTCATCATTATAAAATGTTAGTCGTTTGTAATTTTCCATCCTGCATTCTGCTTCAGCTGATCCCACTTGAGGATTTCAGTCTGTGGCACAGGACCGTAATACATATAGTCGTCGTATTTTCTTTCCTCTACAGTGATATCCTTGAACTGTGGAATACCAGCCTCTGTAGAAATCTCCACGCCATGAACAGCCTCATTGATAGGAGCCTTCCAGCGGCGGAGGTCATTGAAGCGCTTGTTCTCGAAGCAGAGCTCAATACGACGCTCATTGCGAATCAACTCACGCATTTTAGCCTGGTCGTTAGCGCACTCATCAAGATAAGAATCATCTGTGATGCCTGCACGATGACGGATAGCCTTGATCACATCGTATGCAGAATAAGCATGTGTGCCATTGCCCTTAGGTCCCCAAGCCTCATTGGCTGCCTCAGCATAATCCAAGAAGATCTCGGTATAACGGATATACACTGGATAGTGATACTGTGCGTTCTTGGCATTTGGATTAGGATTACAATCCTCACGAAGAAGCTTCTTCATATAGTAACCAGTACGTGTAGAGTTACCAATCTTATTCAGTCCATTGTCATTGTTGGCAGTGGTGATGTCGGTATTGATGGTTGCACTCTTATACTTGCAGCCATTATAGATAATGTAGAGATCCAAGCGTGGGTCACGATTACTATAAGGATCCAAGTCATCATAGTCACTGCGCTCATCTGTGATAGGATAACCATTGGCAGCAGGGAAAGCATCTACCAAATTCTGAGTAGGATTGATACGTCCCTTACCATAGAGAGATGGAGGGAAGTTATCAGCCTCCTGGTTCAAACCGAGGTCCCAATCATCTGCACCATTAGTCTTATTACCACGCCAGATAATCTCCTTAGGGCATGCACCAGACTGCAAATTATTAATCTCACTAGTCTGAGCATACCAAGAATTACCTGTTTCAGACAAGCCGCTTACGCCACCTATCAAATCGAGCAAACTAGCAGCGTCATCAGCAGCACGCTTATAATCCACATTGGTACCAGCTGCAAAAGCAGGACTGGCTGCCAGCAGAGAAACCTGTGCTCGTATAGCCTTGGCGATACGACCGCTCACACGACCACGCATCAGAGAACCCAATACACGGTTATAGTCCTGAAAGTTGTCCACGCCCATAGCAGTGTACTTTTCTGGCACAGGATCAGACTTGGTCAAATCATTGTAATCCAAAGGCAACAACTGCTCAGCCTGATCCAAGTCGCTATAGATTTGATCCAAGCAAGCCTGGAATGTGGAACGTGGCTGGTTGAAATCAGAAGAAGTATCCTCAGGCTTTGTCAAGTTTGGCACACCCAGGAGCTGTCCATCCTCTGTCCAACCACCATGGTTCATCAGGAGATAATACATATTGAGAGCTCTCAAGGCATAAGCCTCACCCTTACGGCTCTCACAGAACATCTGCTGCGCACCCTTGTCCTTAGCCCAGTCTACCTTGTCCACCTCCTGAAGGAAGATGTTCAAGTACTGGATGCTAGCACGACAGCTAGTCCACTTGCTCATAGGGTCATTATTGGCAGCCCACGAACCAGTAGCCATTTTCAGATAGCTGTTAGACAAATCATTGCTTACAGCATCATCGGTTGCCACATCAGTTACACTTTTGGTACTATAAGGAAGCATGGCATAAGCATAGCCGAGAAGTCCCTGAGCATAAGTAGGCTCTTCGTAAATCTCATCCAAGCTACGGTTGTTTTCCTGTGCAGGCTCAAAGAGATCTGAGCAAGACACCAACGAGAGTGACAATGCAGCTAATATAAATAACTTATTAATTTTCATTTCTGTATACATTTAATAATGATTAGAATGTAGCCTTCACACCTATATTATAATAGCGTGTCTGAGGAGCACTACCTATGTTCATCTCCAATATCTCACGGTTCTTAGAGATAGTGAGCAAGTTGGCACCGCTTACATAAGCAGACAAGCCCTTAACCCAAGTCTTCTGGAAGAGCGTGCTAGGCAGGTCGTAAGTAATCTGAACCTTAGCCAAGCGGAAAGCGTCTGTGCTGTACATCCAGAAGTCTGATGTCTGATAGTTGTTGCTACCTGAGAGTGTGGTAAGACGTGGATAAGTAGCAGTCTCCTTGGTTGCCTCAGTCCAGCGATTGCGAACCACAGCTGAGTACTTGCCGTCACCCTTTACCCACCAGTAAGAATTGTTCTTCAAGCCATAAGCACCGAAGTTGCCAGTACCGAGGGCGAAGAATGTGAAGTTCTTCCACTTAGCAGTGAGGTTTACGCCCAATGTGAATGGTGAGCCATACCAACCGCCCTTGCCCAGGAACACCTGGTCGTAAGAGTCGATCTTGCCATCACCGTTTACATCCACATACTTCATATCGCCAGGCTTCACGTCACTACCCAAGCGGCTCTGGTCTGGAGAGTTCTTGATTTCTTCCTCACTCTGGAAGAAGCCAGCAAAATTATAACCCCAGATGCCATCGAGAGCCTTGCCCTCACGGTTCTGATAGCTCCATGCGTTCATCTCATCACGCTTGGTAGCCTTGGTGTTATAATAAGTACCTGTTACGCCGAGCTGCAAGTCTACATCACCCACCTTCTTATTGAAGTTAGCTGCGAAGTCGAAACCGATGCGGCGGTTGTTGTTGTAGTTGAGCACAGGCATGAACGAAGCCTCTGGATAGCCTGTGTTCAAGTGAGAAGGATAGAACGTTGGAGTAGAAATCAGATAACCCTCCATCGAGTTAACGAAGAAGCTAGCATCCAATGTTACCATCTGCTGCCACAAGGAAGTCTTGAAGTTGACAGAAAGTTCCTTACGCTTGATGAAGTCGAGATCCTTGTTGGCAGAACGCTTAGAGAATGTGTACTTGCCAGCAGAACCATCATACCATCCATAACCATCAGCTGTCTGCCAGTTGGTGTCATAGAGATAGTATCTGTTGCCTTTTACTGCCAAGTCAATATCCTCGTTGATGATGCTACCAGATACACTGATCATCATATCGTCTACCACCTTGCTGTTCTTCAAGAAGTTCTCGTTCTTGAGTCTCCAACCCAAAGAGAGTGAAGGAGAGAAGCCTACACGATGACCTGGAGCCAACTGTGCAGAGTGGATAGCAGCCAAGCCGAAGTCTGCATAATAGGTCTTGGCGTAATCATAAGATGCATTCAAGGCAAGATTAGCACTTGATGTCTTGTGATACTCACCTGACTTAGACTGCTGATAGCCAGAGGCAATCAACATCGCAGAGAGGTTATGTACCTTATTAAATGTATTGGCGTAATTGAACTGAGCCGAGAAGAGCATGGTCTGATTGTCCACACTATTAGCGATGTTCTGTACACCAGACTTCTTATCCTCACCTTCCTTCTTCAAAGCTACGATCATATCCTTGCCGTCGATGTTTGACCATGTTGGGATATAGATGGCATAGCTATTATTGAAAGATGTGGTGTAAGAGGTAGCATAGTCTACTGCGAAACGAGTCTCGAAAGACAAGCCCTGCAACAACTTGTGCAGATTGATGTTAACACCTGTATCAAACTGGAACTGGCGGCTAGTATACTTGCTCTTACCAGCAGCATAGTAATCTGCGAAGATGTTAGAAGAGTTAGCCTGTGTACCAGCCAAGAAGTACTTGCCATCCACCAGCTTAGCCACACTCATCAAGTCCCAAGCAGCTTTGGCATTAGGAGCTATCATGTCTGTAGAGATCAATGGGCTAGCATTCTGTGGGAAGTTAGGACGCCAAGTAGCAGCTGCATTCCAGTAATTACCAATAGCAGAATGTGAATCATAGAATGTGGCATTGGAGTTGACCCAAGCCTTGATGTCATCTGTGATGTTGACATCTACATTACCACGTACACTGAAACGCTGAATGTTATTGTTCTTAGCCTCACCAAACTTCAGGAAGTCGCCCTGACGATAATAGTTGATGTTGCTATAGAAGTGAGCACGCTTACCACCACCACTAATCTCAGCAGTAGCCTCGTAGCGACTATTCATCTTGCGAAGATAGTCAGAAGAGTACATATCGAGATTAGGATAACGATATGGGTTGGCACCCAAGCCATGATTGTAGATATCCTCAGCAGAGTAGAGAGGAGTCAAACCGTCATTGGCACGAGCCTCGTTGTAGAGAGTCATATACTCAGCAGAGCCCAGATACTCAGGGAATGACTTAGCCACATTGAGACCTGCGTTAGCCTGCACCTCAACCTTCAAGCCATCGTTCTTGCCACGCTTAGTGGTGATGAGCACAGCACCCTTAGCTGCCTTGCTACCATAGAGCACTACAGCCTGTGCGCCCTTGAGGAATGTAATCTGGTCTATCTCGCTAGGCATCACGTTGGTTGCCTCACGAGGCACACCATCTACCAATACCAAGTATCCAGCATTGTCAGCATCCATGCCCCAAAGAGAGTTGCCATTCCAACCACCCACGTAGCCCTGCATGTTGTCAAGGCTATAAGTGTGGTAGTTTTTCTTCATCAATCCCTCTACATCGACTACCGAAACGCCGCCCAAGATGTCACCCTTGGCTACCTTGCGATAAGCCACATTGACCATCTCCTTGTCAGCAGCAACGGTATCGGTTTCGTTCTCAGCAGCAGTTTTGGCATCGGCAGCCATAGGAGCCAATGACACAAGACCTGCCAACAGGAACTTTGAATTATATGATTTGAATTTTGAATTCATACTATCATTCTTATTTTAGTATTACTATATAATGTTATTTTACCAACCAGGATTCTGATTAAGCTCTTGATAGAGATAAACATCCTTGATAGGCAATGGGAACCAATAGTGCTTGGCTGTGAAGTGACGAGTCAAAATCTCTTCCTGGTGGAAGTTAGCCACCTGAGCATCAGCTGGGTCATTATCCTTGTAGAAATCGGCACTCTCCACACGGTCAAACTCATCAGAGTACTTTACATTGTAAGGAGCCTCGGTCAGGAGCAACCAGCGCTGCAAGTCGTTGAAACGGAAGCCCTCGAAAGCAAGTTCCACCTCACGCTCACGGCGAACCTCGTCCATGAACTTATGTGCATCAGCTACATACTCTGGAGCCACATGACCAGCGCCACAACGATCACGAAGGGTATTGATGGCCTCCTCAGCAGTCTTGCTAAAGTTAGTAGCCTTGCCAGAAGCACCACCAAACGCAGCACAAGCCTCAGCATACATCAGATAGATGTCAGCCAAACGCATGTATGGCAAGTAACAGTGGAATGCTGAACCCCAATCGTAGTCGCGATCCACCTCATTACATGTATGAGGCACCAACTTCTGGATGAAGTAACCTGTACGGCTGGCATTAGCCACTGGACGCATATTGCCACCTGTATACAACTGGCAGTACTGCAAGTTAGCCCACTGACCAGGAGTACCATTCAGATACTTGAAGCCATCAAACACGATGTCGTGATAGAAGCGTGGGTCACGGTTCTTATATGGATGAGTAGGATCGAAACCACCTGCTGTGTTAGGAACCAACTTGCCATTCTCTACGATGTAAGCTGGCTCACCATTAGCCATACCGTAAGCAGCTATCAAGTTAGCTGTAGGCTGGTGAATCACATTGTCATGTCCAACCACTTTGTCAACCTTAGGACCAAACACCTTAGAGGTATTCCAGTTAGAGCCGTTGAAGTCTGAAGATGGACCACGGAAGATAGCCTCAATAGATCCAGGCATTTTCCAGTTCTGCTTCTTGGTATAGAAGATATCAGAGAAGCAAGAGGTAGCATCGGCAGAACGCTCATGATTGTAGATGTCCTTATAGTTGAACTCAGCCAACCCATACTGTGTCTGGCCACCCTCAACCAATGTGAGCAACTCACCGAAGACCTCAGCTGCCTTCTTGGCAAACTCCTCATCATAGTCGTATGTCTTGCCATTCTTGCTAGCTCCTACCTGTGCGCCATCCTTCATCAATGGGCTGGCAGCCCAGAGATAAGTCTTGCCCAGATAACCGAGTGCCATGATCTTGTTGATACGAAGGTCGTTCTTGCCCTGTGTGGCAGCACCATCATACTCATTGTCCCAGTTGATAGGCAACAGATCGGCAGCCTTGCGATAATCAGCAGCAGCCTTCTCTGCACACTCCTGATAAGAGAGACGAGGCAAATTGAGCTCTGAGTTGAGATCCAAATAGGTATCAATGTATGGCAAACCACCAAAGTACTGCATCAACTCAGTGTGCCACCATGCACGGAAGAAGTAAAGCTGACCAGCAATGAGGGCTTTCTCTGCCTTGCTAGCTACCAACTTATCGAGATTAGCCAAGCCCTGGTTAGCCTTACGGATGCAATACCAAGCATGTGGCCAAAGTGAGTGGCTGAACTTATCTGTAGATGTAGGGCTGCTGCCAGCCTTGTAAAGCCAGTTACCTGTGGTTTGCCAAGCACGGAAGTTACCCAAGTCTACCTGGTGTGTCATACGGCCATCAGCCTCAGGGTTGAAGATTTCATCATCACCCCAGTTCCAAGAAGGACACCAGTTACATTTTTCCTTATCAGGGATACAGTTGTAAATCTCCTCTACGTAACCCTGAAAGTTACGGAAGTTTACAAATGCGTCATTTTCTGAGACTGTAGAATCGGCCTCCTTGTCAAGATAGTCCTGGCAAGAGTTGAGCGAGGTGCCGATAGCCAGCGAGACGCATCCCATCAACAAAAAATTCTTTATCTTATTTTTCATTTGAATGTTCATTTTAATATTACAATGAGAATTTAACACCTAAGTTGAAGCGGCGTACTGTAGGATATGCTCCAAGGAAACCGCCACCACCGAGGTTAGCCTCACGGTCATCAGGCATACGAGTCCAAAGCCAGAGGTTGTTACCATTCAAGTATACCTTGAGGTAGTTCATACCGAGAGCCTTGATCCATCCCTTGGTCCAAGTATAAGCAATCTCTACGTTCTTCAGACGGATGTATGAACCATCATAGAGGAACTGAGTACCATTGCTATAATCAGACTGGGTAGCACCCCAACGAGGAATGATAGATTCTGGAGAAGACTCATTCTTGTCCCACCAAGTACCAGTGTCATAAACATTGTCCAACTTATTACCGAAGCTTGTCAAGGTTACGTCACGAGTTACATTGGTTACACCATAGAACTGAGCGAAAGCAGAGAAACCCTTATACTCGATACCGATAGTGGCATTGTATGTATTCTGAGGGTTTGAGCTATAACCTACTGGAGCTGAGTCCTTGCTATCTACCACACCATCACCGTTGAAGTCTACGATGTAGTAATCGCCTACCAAGCGGTGGTTGTCGTTAGACTCATGAGCTGGAGAACCTATCAAGTCATCGATGTCGTTGATAAAGCCACGATCAATGTATGAGTGATACTGACCCATAGAGTAGCCTGCCTCCTTCTGATAGTTAGGAGTGAGCTGAGCGTCATCCTTCAAGAGCACCTTGTTCTTGGCATGGGTCATATTGAAGTTACCCCAGAGGCGGATGCCATTGGCAAATTTCTTGTTGAGTTTCAACTCCAACTCGTAACCACTGGTACGAACCTTACCCTTATTGATAGTAGGAGCTGTAGTACCAAAGTAAGATGGGATGGAGCGGTTATCACCAAAGATCAAAATGTCGTTACGACGGTCACAGAAGAAATCGAGCGAACCAGTAATCAAACCACCCAAGAAACCATAGTCGACACCGAAGTTGGTCTTCTTCACAGTCTCCCACTTCACATCTTTATTACCCAATGTATTCTGGCGATACCATGTGTAGATACTCTTGGTATGGTCAAGATCCATCACTGTGTTGCCTCCGTATGCCCACTGACTCATATAAAGCCAACGACGAGTAGAGTCGAATGGATCAGGACCAAGATTGTCATCACCAATCTCACCGTAAGATGCACGGAACTTCAACATATCAATGATGTGCTTGTCACGAAGATTCTTCATAAAGTTCTCCTCAGTGATGGTCCAACCGATAGCTCCAGAATTGAAGAAGGCGAAGCGATTGTCCTTGCTAAACTTTTCTGATCCGTTGTAAGCACCGTTATACTCGATGTTGTAACGACCAGCATAGCTATAAGTAGCACGGAACGCCCAGTCCTCACGGTATGTAGGCATCACACTACCACGTGCATTCTCCTGACGTGAGAACAAGCCCATGGCTGTAACATCATGCTGTCCGAACTTGCGAGCCCAGTTAAGCTGCAACTGATAGTAAAGATTGCGAACTGTCTGGTTGTTATTAACCGAACCACCAGAAGTACTCCAGTTAACGCCCTGTTTCCAGTCGAACTTATTGTTTGACTCATATACCTGACCATATGTTATATTGCCAGTCTCTGGATCAATATACTTGGTCTGAGCAGTATTGTTCAAGTCATTGATACCACGGCTCGTCTCAACAAATACGTTGTCCCAAGAAACGGTACCACGCAAGTTCAAGCCCTTGGTGATGAAGTCGAGTTTCTGCTCCAAGGTAAAGTCGGTATTGATACGAGTAGTAGTAGCCTGCGCTGTACCACCGATGGCGAGGTTCTGAGCAGAGTTACTTACGTTAGACGCATTTGGATAATAACCCCAAGAGCCATCGCTATACTGAGGCAAGAATACATCTGGAGCGATGTTATAAGCACCAGCCCACTGCTGTCCTATCTGCCACTCGCTATTGCTCATGTTGCTCCAAGGAGCCTTGCGCACACCATTAGAACCAGATACATTTACCTTTAATGTAGTAGTTCTAGTGATAGAGAAGTCCAAGTTACTGCGCACATTGATACGATTGTATCCATAGCCAGAGTTATAGTTACGTCCGTTATCATACTCACGGAAGAGGTCACCCTCGTGTACAAAGTCGGCAGAAGCAAAATACTTCACGAAGCTTGTACCACCGCTCACATTGACATTGGCATTATATGACATGGCGCTCTTCTTGAAGAGGGCATCCTGCCAATCCACGTTAGCATAACGCTCGCGCTGCTCTTGTGTGGTCTGGTTACGATAGTTCTCAATAAATGATTGAGGACGGATGTAAGACCAAGATTCAGGAGAAACACCCAACTCATGCTCCACAGCCCTGTTGCGGAACATCAAGGCATCGTATGAATCATACTTGTTAGGCAACTTAGAAGGAGCCTTCAATGTAGCGTTGAAGCCTACATCAATCTTAGCCTTGCCTTCCTTACCACGCTTGGTAGTAATCAAGATGACACCATTGGCACCCTTCACACCATAAACGGCAGTGGCAGATGCATCCTTCAATACGGAGATGCTCTCTACAGAACCAATGTCTACACTACTCATAGGACGCTCGATACCATCGACTAGGACGAGAGGGTCACTGTTGTTCCAAGAACTAGCACCACGAATGATGATCTGTGGCTCCTCCTCACCAGGCATACCATTGCCCTGAACAGTTACCACACCAGGAAGGTTACCAGTTAAGGCAGCACCAATGTCGCTGACACCGGCAGCACGTTCCAGCACCTCACCTGTGGTCTGTGCAATAGAACCTACGACAGATGCCTTCTTCTGCTGACCATAACCTACGACTACGACTTCGCCGATAGCGTTGTCATCTTCCAATGAGAGTTTGAACTCTCTCTTCTTACCGATTTTCACTTCCTTGGTCTTCATACCTACGTAGGTAAATACGAGAG
>ERZ1034973.1538-NODE-1538-length-13289-cov-24.178026_pt1 | contig 13289 bp, 7 predicted proteins | sample MGYA00520686_ERZ1034973 | MGnify/ENA primary metagenome ERZ1034973 (study PRJEB33766, sample SAMN09781775) | gut metagenome | biome: gut microbiome | host: Homo sapiens | place: Madagascar | study: EMG produced TPA metagenomics assembly of the PRJNA485056 data... | reverse complement strand
ACTTATAGCAAACAACTCACGGGGGTAGCTCGTGATATGTTTACTAATGATGAGGTTACATATGAGGAATTTAAAGGAAAACTATTAGAAAAATTCCACAAGAAGCGTCCTGAACAAAAGAAACAAGCTCCTGAGAATAAAAAAACGTCAAAGGAACCTGTCGTAGATCCTATTATTATTAATAGGTATGTTACGAATTTTTTAGATTCTTATCTTTTTTTATCTAACCCTAGAATACAGCAACAATTGTCAGAACAAGAAGTGAAGTCAATAGAAGCTATATTTAGCGTGTTGGTGAATGATCAAATAAGTCAAGACGACAAGAAACTTTTGGAAAATGCTGTCAGCTTCTTGAAAGGTACGGAAAATCTTCATCCTAATAATCTTGACATAAAAACAAATAGTAAGCAATTGACAGGTGTTGCTCGTGAGGTAGGATTTAGTGATGCAGTTGTATTTGCCGCTTTTGCAACATCATTGAAATCAAAACTGGCAGAGTTTGAGAAAAAAAGAGAGGAGCAGAATACACCAAGGATTGTTATAAAAAAGGTGGAGTTTGCCAACTTTAATAATGATAATAAAATTATTGATGATTATGGAATTCCAATGCGAGTCGGTTTGTATTATCTGACTCCACGAATGACTATTGATACAAACTTCTATCTATCTAATCAGGTATTTCATATCATAATACTCGATTCTAAAGGTGAAATTTTCGATGAATACGATATAAAAAACATAAATCTTTCAGGTTCAAAAGTGTATGAACTTTTTGGTTGGGGAAACCCACGGGGTACCTACTTTAAGCAGCCTGGAGATTTTACTTACTGCGTTTCCTATCAAAATGCGGAATTGATCCGTGTTCCTTTGAAAATTTATCCATCTTTGCAGGCTAACGCTCCAATCGAAATAACCAATGTTGTTTTTGCAAATTATTCTAATTCAGGGCAAGTCTTAAATGATTATTCGAGTGCGTTGCCTGGTGGGGTGCAATTTTTGACACCAAAGTTGACTTTAAGCACCAAACATGTTGGAATTATTACAGTGAACATTACATTTAATTCATGGGCTGGTACTACAAAGAAACATTCTTGTGATATTTTTGTTAATGGTTCTGGAGAGTATGAATGTATTGGTTATGGTAATGCTGATGGTTCCTGTTATAAAGATGGTGGTGATTGGACAGCAACCTTCGATGGTGCATTTATAACTACAAAGTCTGTACATGTAGTTATAGGCATTCCTGATGATTCTGAAAAGTTTGACGAGCTATTTACAATTTCTTCAAGTACTGAAGACGGAGAAAGTAAAAGAGGTGCTTTTTTTGCTAAATTTGGACGAATATTTAAAAAATCGAGTAGTGTATTACCGCATTATCAAGCAGGGACATCGTACAGTGTACAGGACGACAATACTTCGAGCGGAAGTTGGTGGACTCGCTTGGATAATATGGTGAGAGGTTTCGGCAATTGGTATGATGGTATCTATAACACGTTGACAGGTTCAGTGGCTACACTCTTTTTGGGTGGTGGCCTGTTATATTTGATTGTTCTCGTTATCTCTACTTTTATTCAAGATGGAATTGGAATGGGATTATTAAGCTTAGTTTTAAGTTGCATCGTAGGATATATTGGCTTTTATGTTATTGCGGTTATTATATTAATAATCGGTCTTGCCTTATGGATATTCCGATGGGTCGTTTGGAATATTTATACTCTACTCACATTCTTGATAATAGCTGGATGGATAATGTTTGCTTAATTAAAAATTCGAAAAAAATATAAGTTTATTAATCGTAAATACAGTATTTTATGGAAAAATTAATGAAAGTATTGGATGTAGTGAAGAATGTAGTCCTTTGGATTTTGAGCTTGCTTCAGGAACTTCTGGGATATTTGCTTCGGGCATTAGGTAGCTATTTGCAAAAGAAACCACAAGATTGGAATAAGTAAAGTAGTGTAAAATAATACAAAACGGTTGAATCCGAAAAACCTTAAAAAATAGAAGTATAATTATCCCAATTATTCCAAAAGCGGATGATGGTATTTGAAATATTTCTAAGTAAATAAATTAAAAATATGAAAATGATTGAAAATCTTAAACGTGTCGGCGTACTGCTATGCTTGCTGCTTTTTGTCAGTGTAAGTATAACTGCGCAAGTGAAAAAGAAAAGAACTGTTGTAAAGCGTACTGCTACAACACAGGCTACTCGTAAGGCTGACTTGATCTATTTTGACTTGAAGGGCAAGGCTCATACTTGTATAGAATGGTCTAATGCTGGTGGTGAGAGAAATAAGCGCGTTTTTGATGCCAACGGTAAGTGGATAGGTTATAAGGAAGATAATGGTAACAACTTGTGGAATTCGATTTCTGGTATTCAACGTGATGCTAAAGGACGTATTGTCCAATATAAAGAAAATAACGATTATTACAATAGGACAGTCAATATAACTTATGTATATGCTGGAAACCATGTCGAGACTGTGGAATATGTGTATGAAACAGGGGCGAAGGAAAAGTTGAAATATAATTATGATTACCGTGGTGTACCATCTATAATTTTAAGTACCTATGAAGAAGGAGATAATAGTGAAATGACTGTATTCTATTGTAGGGACTATGAATTTGACTCGCATGGTAACTGGACATCTTGCACACGGAAATTTGAAATGGGAGGCGATACTCGCTATGAGAGCATCTCCCGTATTATCACTTATTATAAGTAACCAATGTTCAATCTTAAAAATATGTAATTTATGAAACGATTTTTTTTTGTGTTATTTGTTATTGCTAACTGTTTGTTGGCAACCGCACAGACTGCTTCTTCTGTATTGAGTCAGTTGACATTTGAAGAACCCTCTAAGCTGTATCGTGTAAAAGGCAATACTGCCAACATGCGCAAACTACCAAATCCAAAGGCTGCCAAGGTGGAAATCAATGGAAAGGCATATATAGTTGGTGGAGATATTGTCAACGATCTTGGTGATAACCCCAATTGGGTTAAGGCGAGAATAGATGGTAAGGTTGTATATATTAGTAAAAGTGTCTTGACTATGGCAGAGCAAGAGCCTGTGTCTTTTGCATCTAATTATAATATTCCATTTTGGTATAAGTGTCCAAATTTCTCTTTGGAGGATGGAGATATATCTTTTCAATGCTGGGCATGGAGAATGGGAAAGATAAAAGGAACTTCGGGGCTGTTTTTGTGCCAGTGTCAGGAATGGAATGGAAAACAAACGTTGCGTTTGGGCAAACAGGTTGGAAACACTCTTGTTTTCAAATATAAGGTTTATATAGATGGATTCAATTATGATTATGATTTTCAACCTTATGGTAAATGGTTAATAGATAGTGAGGTGCAATATGATAATAATAAGGTGTATCGTCTTTTAGTTGATAAGAATACCATAAAGAAAGTGCGAATTGATGACGAGGGACATACTATGAATTATTTGGACATGACAAAGATAACAGAGCCTATGGTCTATGCTTTGTTTAAAGAGGTTATCGATAAGGATGAGACTGATTACTTCTATCTTACATCTTATTCATTTAATAAGAAGTGGCCTCGTAACTTTGATTGATATGAAAGGTCGTAATTTAATTATCTTGGCTATCATAGTCTTAGGTTTGCAGTTCTCTACTACGTCTAAGGCTATGAGAGCAAGGGTGTCTATAGGGACCGAGCTTGTCAATCGGAATGGAGTGTCTGGGTTTGATTTGATTCTTTCTTTGTCGGATTTTGATTTGAGCAAATACAAGCAAAGCTATACTGTATTTCTTTATCTTTGGAATGATTCTCAATGTACCAATCCCCTGCGGACAAATGCCCAAATGAATGAGCTAAATCCTAAACCCTACAAAATCACTATTGATGCTCTGTACGGACTTCAGCAAAGCTACAGAGTGTTTGTCCCATTTAAGGATTTGTCGGAAAATACACGTTCTGTTTATGGGGCAAACTACTATAGTCCTGTAACGATTTATTGGTCGTTGGATTTGTGTACAACGAATGTCTATAAGCCTGTTCATCACTTTGCGCCGCATTTTGATAACAATCAAAATGGGTTTACTTGTAGAACTTCTTATAGATTGTTTAATGTCCAGTTGAAAAGCCAAGAGAATATCAACCTCTATAGTGATGCCGCCGACCAATATCCCGAAGTGAAGCGGTTAGCTCAGAAATATTCAGAAGAGGATATAGACCAAGGAACTTGTGGCGAGATTTTGAAAGTAAATTATCTGCCCAATGTCTCTTTGATAGACAAGTATGACAACTTTCAGGTAAGATTTAAGTTTTATCATGGGATTGGTCGTCAACATCCATGCAATTTCTATGAGAGTCTTGAAAAAGTTGATGCCAAGGGGAACGCAAAAACTTTCTATTTTAAGCCTGACGGATATGAGGAACGTTCCAATGAGGTGAACTTCATTCGTCGTAATCGCCATGATTTGAATTCATTCTATGTGTTAATTCCTGATTTCGTTTATAATTTTGCTGATTTTGATTATGAAAAATCAAAGCGAGGGGAGAATGATTCAATCTATGTTTATGCCGACATCTACGACATGAATGACAACCTTGTGTGTGAAGGCTCTTATTATGTTTATTGGGTGCGTACTCCAGTCAAGAAAGATACGACTTGCTATCATACAGATTGTGAAATTACTGAAAAAGAGCTTTCCCGTACACCAATATCAGACGACTATGTGTTGGTCAAATATAATCGTATAAAGATTTGTAAAAACTGCGGTAAGAAGTTTGTGGAGAGAAATCTGGAGAAAACGGAACTCTGCAAAACTCAGCCTTCAGGTAAACATGAGCATGTGTGGGAATATTTGGATCCAGAAACAATATTCTCTTCTCTAAAAAAAACGGTTAGTAAAAATGGTTGTTGGATATTAGAGTCGTGCGACTACATAAACAAGCGTAGATGTCTTATCTGCGAACTGGTAGAGGAACTTCCGAATACGTCGGATATTAATATCTTGCCAAATTTGGAAGGTCCTGCCAATAAGGAGTGTTGTCCAGAAGGAACGTATACTGAAGAAATCGTCGATAATCCACCTGTTAAGATAGGAAATCGTACTAAGATAGAGAAAAAAATAACGACTTATTTTGATTGCCCAAATAAGGACCGTCAGGTCATAGGCGAAAGAAACGAGATTGAGTGGCTTGATACTCCAGTCTGCAATCCGCATGATTTCAGACTTGTTGGAACTGAAGAACTCGACAAGACTCCCAACGGCCGTATATACCATGTGGCAGAGATTGTTTGTCATTATCGTTGTCAGAAGTGTGGCTTGACGAAAGATGAGATCAAGAGCAAGCAGTGCAAGCATGAGTATGAGCGATCTTACAAACTCTGTTTGCCGGCAAAACCTTGGATAGTAACTGTTGGAGGCCGGCAGATAAAAATGCATTTGTCTATAAATACAGCAGATTCGACAGCGGTTTATGTTGCCGAGACAGAAACAACACAAGGTATGTGGACGGCAGTTTGCCCGGACAATAATAAGGGATGGGATGATAGAAGTACTTATCCTGTCAGTAATGTTACTTATGAGGAGGTGATGGCATTTATTTCTAAGTTGAACACCATGGCGGCTGAGCAAGGTTGTCCTATGAAGTTCCGTTTGCCGACCTCTCTGGAATGGGAGATTGCTTATAGAAATGGTGGTGTTAACAAGGAAGGCTGGATAAGCTTTTCTGGTTCTGTTATTCACCCTGTGGCGGAATTGCCAGCCAACGATTTGCATCTATACGACATGAAGGGAAATGTTTCTGAACTATGTTCTGATACTGTTATTATAGGAAATGGAGAAGATATGACCTTGATGAGGGCTGTAGCGGGGTTAAATTATGAAGACAGTCCAACAAGTATGTCGCCTATGTATTACCGTTGGATGGATTTGGGTGAAGGAACTGCAAATGTAGGTTTCCGACTATTTGCCGATCCTGTCTATGGAGATGAAAATCAGATGGAACCTGAAACGACGGTCACCTATACAGGAGCTGCTAGCATTTTGGTTGGTCAATGGTGGACAATTCGAAATGTATTCAGATGCAAAGATTGTGGCTATTTGTCATATGGATTGCTTGGACATGATAGAGCACATGCCACCGATAAGCCTAGTATTTGTAAATAATAGGATATTGCAAGTGGATCCTAATATGAATGGTGCCCAATATCCATAAAAAAGTAAATTTTTAATAACCCTTTATTTAGGCACTTGTAAAAGTACATAAGTAAAGGGTTATGCACTAAATTTTGTATTTACATATATAATAACGATGATAAATGATGAATAAGTTGTACAAATCATGGACAGAAAAAACTGGTTTTAAAGCTCCTGCTACAGTTTCAATAGAAGTTACTATCAGATGCAATATGCGTTGTCCTATGTGTGATAGAACGCACAAAGAAGATTATGTTAAGCATTTGAATGAAATACCAACAGATGTGTTGTTGAAAAACATCAACAGCTTGGGAAAGATGGGGGTAAAACAAATTTTATTGATAGGTGGTGGTGAACCGCTATGTCGTAAAGATTTACCTATTATCATGGAATGTATTAAACAAAATAGAATAAAATGTCATTTGTGGACTAATGGCACGTTATTCGATGAGAAAAATGCAGAACGTATTATAAAGAATGCTGATATAATAACGATATCATTAGACAGCCATATTGAAGCGGAACATGACAGGTCGAGGGGAGTAAAAGGTTCCTATGCTAAAATTATGGAAACGTTGAATTTGATAAAAAAATATAGGCGAAGTAACTTGCTGCTTAGATTTCATAGCGTGATTTCAAAAATCAATATAGATAATTTAGCTTTCATGGTTGATTTTGCTAAAGAGAAAGGAGTTGGTGAATTAGGTGGTGCAATAATTAATCCATGGGATTTTGCACCACACGAAATGCTTTTTACACCAAATGACAAGTTAATAGTTGAGGAATCAATTAACCGTTTCAAAGAAAAGGCAAATAAGTGCAATATAGCATTGGCAGGTACCTACAATTCCATTTTTGACAACAATCTGGAACAATATATTGATGAATTGAATATAGAAGAATCTTCGGATACTCCTACTACTTGTTTTGGGTTGTGGTCAATGTCTACTATACGTCCAAATGGAGATGTGTCCATCTGCTGTTTTACATATAAGCCAATTATTGGAAATCTTATTGAGAATGATTTTGAGCAAATTTGGAATTCTGATAGAGCAAAAGCTATGCGACAAAAAGTAAAACAAGGAAAGTTCTTAGACATACCCTGTAAGGGATGCACTCTTGGGCGTAAAGCACTGACAAGTATAATGAAGTCATGTGAAAATTCTGATGAAATATTGGACTCTTTGGTATTGAAATCAAGATAAATGTCTTATTTTCTGATTCACAACGCCAATAGTGACAAAGTTTTGGTTTCTGCTTATCTTTTGGATGAGAAAACCATAAAAATAGTTTGTGCCATTTCGTACGATTATTTGCAAACTGTTGAAGTATTTTGGAAATATAGGTACGAATGCCAGGCTGACTTTTATCATAAGAATTGTCACCCAACATACAGAGGAGATGCAAAAAGCATATGGGAATGTGTTATTAATGTTTGGAAATGTGATATAAACTTTATTGTTAAGGTTGAAAGTAAAACAAATTTTTGGCATTCGGAAATCGGATGCCACAAAAATAAGGAAGAAGCCATTCCTTTTGCTTTTACAATCCCGATGATAAGAGAAAAAGATTACAAACGTTATTTACCTCAATTACCTCATTGGCTTAATGGATGCACCTTTTATGAGATATTTGTTGACCGATATAGAAAACACAAGGACACTATAGGCTCTTATTCTTGGCAAACCCGACCACCAACAAATGATTTTTATCACCGAGCTACTTATGGAGGAACTTTGCAAGGTATAATTCATGCAATTATTTTCGATGGACAATATCTTCAAAAGTTGGGTATAGGAGGACTTTATCTGACACCAGTATTTACTTCTCCTTCGAATCACAAATATGATACAGAAGACTATTTTACTATAGACAATTCGTTTGGCAGCAAAGAAGACATGATAAACCTTGTAGAAGTTGCGCATGAAAATAATATAAGAATCATCTTGGATGGAGTCTTTAATCATTGTAGTGAAAATATCAGAATTAGAGATGATAAAAGTCGGGTTGTCCGTATAGTCGATGAAATAAAAGAGTGTGGTAAAGATTCTCCATACTATAATTGGTTCGAATGGGATACTAATGAAAAATGGAGAGGGTTTGCAAATCTTTTGCACATACCGATATTGAATACCGGTAACGAAGACTGCGTTGCTTATTTGCTTAATGTTATAGAATATTGGACTAAGCTAATAGATGTTGATGGATGGAGATTGGATGTTGCTAATGAGTTGGGTGATACTTTTATAAAAGACATTCAAAATGTTTTGAATTATAAATTCTCTAACAAATGGCTTTTGGGAGAGATTTTGCATAATGGTGATCATTGGTTAGATAATGAACTCTTGTCAGGAATAACTAACCATCAATGGCATGAAATTGTAATCAAATTCATAACAGAAAAGTGGTGCTCTACAGAATTCGTGGAACATTTATTGTCTTTATGGTTGCGTTATCCTTCAACTTTATATAAAGGTGTTATAAATTACTTAAGTAATCATGACACCGCGCGCATAATGACCCAAATTGGAAGTGAGCAAAACTATGATGAAAAAATTAGCAAATGTATTATTTCTGTAGTGCTGTTGTTTACATCGTTAGGTACTCCTATGGTTTATTATGGTGATGAAATAGGAATGGAAGGAAATGCTGATCCTGATTGTCGTAGATGTATGGAATGGGACGAGAATTATTGGGAATCATTCAAAAAGAAAGGTCGTAAAAAATTAAGAAATGTATATTCATGCTTAATCCATTTTAGAAGAGAAAACAAATGGTTAGCTGATGGAATATGGCAAATTCTATTGCATGATGATAGTCAGCTTTTGATATACAAAAGATATGATAGCAGAAGTATGAAAGAGGTGCATAAAAATACGAAGGAAATTATTGTTATTGTCAATCCAAGTCATAATTGTTTTGATGTTAATATAAAGGATTTTTTACGTTATGAATATTATACTGACGTTTTGAGTGGAGATAGGAAAACAGCAAATAACCTTCAACAAATTTGTGTAGAACCATTTTCCTCTACAATACTATACGCAACAGATCTTTAAAAATGAATAAAAACTTAAAGAAAATTTTTACTTACATAAAATGTGACTATGCTCGTTATGGAAAATCACCAACTTTATTCAATATCGTTGCTGATATAATAACAAGTAGAAATCATAGCTTTAGCTACTGTTTTTGGATGCGTTTAGCTTCTTTACCGAATGCATTTTGTTGGATTGCTTCTATCATGCACAAGCGAATGTCTAAAATCTATGGCATCCAAATATATCCAACAACGGATATTGGACCAGGATTATGTTTAGGGCATGGTATTAGTATAATCGTCAATCCTAATGCTATTATAGGGAGAAATTGTAATCTTAGCCACTTTACGACAATTGGGTCAAACGACGGTAAAGCTGCCATAATAGGAAATAATGTCTATATTGGTCCCTCTGTTTGTATAGTTGAAGATGTAGTCATTGGAGACTCTGCAATAATTGGAGCTGGTGCTGTCGTTGTAAAAGATGTTCCAAAAGAAGCCACAGTCGCAGGTGTTCCGGCAACTGTGATTTCTTATAGGGAACCTGGTAGATACATAAGAAATAGATGTGAAACATTTGTAGACATAACTAATTTGGAGAACATTTACAAGACTTTAAATAAAGATTATTTGTGATTAAATGCCTTGGTTTGCAGAAAAGTTGTCTATATGTTATGTCTGATGTTTGATTCTAACCATCAAGATTATGTACAGCAGCAAAAAAAATGGAATGTATCTTTTCTAGCTATTAGTACTTTGGGTATTTTACTTTAGTAATGTTATCATTTGTGTTCCTGTTATAACGAGACACTAATGGTTGTTGGTGTTTTATCCGCATTAAACGTTTTTTATGAAATACAACATGACGGCCTATGTAAAAAATAAGATGATCTCTGTGTTGTGAATCGGAGACAGACTGTTGTCATCTGTTTTTATAAAAATTATAAGTGCTTCGTTAAAATCAGGATTTGTTAATAGTAAACAAACGTGCACGCCCATAAAGGTACAATCGAGTTCGTTGAATTGTTGAAATCTGTGCTTTTGAAGAGCTTCTCGATGTTTTTTTGCTTGAATTGCTCTTATGCTTTATCTTTCCATCGGGGCATCAAAAATATTTGGTGGAAATGATTCTCAAAACAGAAAAAAACTGTAACTTTGCCATCGGTGAATATTGCGATTGTTGTTTGTGAACTTTTGTTTTTTTAGCATATTGAAGTTGCAACAATTTTCGCTAATCATATATTCTTCAGACATCTAAATTTCGTTGAACTCACGTTGTATATTATTATGAAGAAGAAAGGTCATTTTATTCAAAGAGGTTTTCTTGTTGTATTGTTCTCTTTGGCTTGTATTTGTTCCTGGGCTGGACCTAGAAGTTATTCGCAGGCTAAGACTATAGCCATGAAAAAGGCGGCTGAAATAGGTCTGCAAGTTGTCGATAACGATTTGCAGGAGGTACCGGCAAAAGGTATAGACGGGTCGGTGGGGATGCAAAGGTCTTGTTATGTGTTTTCCAATGCTGAGGCTAAGGGCTTTGTTATCGTTTCGGGCGATGATAGATTCCCTGAGATTGTAGGCTACTCTGAGCAAGGAACATATAATGAAGCGCAATTGCCTGATAACTTTAAAAGTTACATGAATGCTTACCGTTCAATGGTTGAGGCTGTTGATAAAGGTGATGTTGCGGCAATTCGTCAGTTGAAAGAGGTGGAAAGTTTGCGCTCTTCAGGGCTGTCTGCTGCAGTTTCTCCTTTGTTGGGACAAATTGCTTGGGGACAAGGTGCGCCTTTTTCTAATTTTTGTCCTGGTGGTGATGCCACAGGTGTTGCATATCCAACGGGATGTGTGGCAACAGCGATGGCGCAAATCATGAAATATCATAAATATCCTGCAACATTGCAGGCGGAGATTCCTGCTTATACAACAAAGACGCTGGGCATTTCGCTAAATAAAAGACCTAAGGGTGAAGATGTCTATGGGTGGAATAAAATGTTGGACAGATATGTTGCGGGAGAGTATGCTTCTTATATAGATGTGGCATGCTTGGTAAGGGATTGTGGCTATGCTGTAAAAATGGATTATACGCCGTCTGGCTCGTTTGCTAATGTCACACCTTATGTGCTATCCCACTTCTTTGGTTATGATGCCGATTTGATGCAGGATGTTACTCGTTCCAGTTTTACGCAAGCACAGTGGAATGCGCTTATCGACTGTGAATTGGCTGCTAAACGCCCGGTTTTGTATTCGGGACAATCTTCTACAGGCGGACATACGTTCGTTTGTGACGGTTCTGACGGAAAAGGTTTGTATCATATCAACTGGGGATGGAATGGCAATTTGAATGGTTATTTTGACCTGACGGTGCTTAATGCCAACTATGAAGGTGCTTCTTCCAGCACGTCTTCCGATGGTTATAACCGTGATTGTAGCATGATTATAGGCATCCAGCCCGACAATGGAGTTAAAGATGAGCCTTTGGCTGTGTTTGCTCCTATTACGTTGTTTGATTATAAGGGGAAAGTGAACCTTGACATCATTTCTGATTCTCGTAACAATGTTTCGGATGTTTTTAAAGGAGAGGTGACCTATTGTTTTGGAAATTTGACTTCAGATGATTTCATTGGATACTTGGCCTTGGGGGTGAAGGACAAAAACGGTAATGTCCGTTTGGTCTCTTCTTCCACTAATGTAAAAATTCCTGGTGTCACCAGCGAGGGAAGAGGAAGCGTTGTTCTTTGCCCTTTGTCGTTCAGCTATGCTTTCCCTGTAGGAAATACGACCATCTATGGCGTCTATAGCAAGGATGGCAAGCAATGGGAGGTTTGTGGTAATAGTGCTCATGGCGCGTTTGTCGTAACAGCAACAGCTAATAAGCTGACGAGAATGTCTTCACCTTTTTCTGTAAGTGTAAAGTTGGGTGAGGAAAATGACAAGTTGGTTAGTGCTACAGAGAATGTTTTCAATGTTGTGATAACAAACAACCTGGATTATGAGTATGATGGTGTAGTCGATGTTTATTGCAATAGCGTCAAGGAGTGTCCCACAGCGAGTATGGCAAGTTTGTATGTTACGGTTCCTGCTCATGGCACGATAACCCGTAAAGTTGTGGTTAAACCAACATCAAGCTCGCTTTATTTTTGGGTAAAGGATGCTGACTATGACAATCAACTGCTTGTTGATGCCGAATTGTTTACAGGAGAGAACATTTCTAAGCCTGTTCTGTATCTTGTAAGTTCCACAAGTAATGCAGATGACAACGACTTGGAGACCGAGAAATCTTATCAGAACGGCTGTGACATCATAGCTACGCCACGAGTTCATGATGATAAGGTGACGTTTACTTTTGGAATAAAAAACGCAGGGGCAACAGCCTCTTTGCAATATGTGGCAGGTGCTTGGTGCAATGGTTATAAATGGCCTCAGAAATCTCGTCATTATAAGACTGTTCTCTTTCCTGGTGGTGGGGCTGTTACTTATATCCAAGAAACCTTTACTCTTGATGAGGTTGGCGAAAACTTCATGTATGGAGATATAGAGGTTTGGGATGGTGAAGGACATAATATACTTAGTTATGACGAATGGCCTGTAAGGCAGTATTGGTATGTTACTAAGAAATTCTGGTTTGATGGTTATCGGGGACGTGTTCTGGTCTACTTGACAGGAGGAACGTCTTCTGTTTCTGTTGCTGATGTACAGAATAGTTGCCAAGTAGAATGTGGTGATAGCTGCGTCTCGGTATTGTCGGCAAAGGCGGAGGCGATTAGTATCCATACATTGGATGGTCGTTGTGTGAAAACCTTCCTTACGGAGCCTAATGTTCGTCAAACGATAATCCTCACTTCTGGTGTCTATATTCTAAAAGGCAAGAAAGTGGTTGTGCGATAATTTGGCTTTGGCTGTCTCATGTCGAGAAAATGCATGATGCTCGATGTTTTAGCAGGACTTAAACTCGGTGATGATGAGACAGAATATAGACAATAAAAAACGGGTGCTGGTTGTAAGAGCCAGCACCCGTTTTTGTTGTATGCTCGGCATGAGCATTGTCTAACGGGTGCAAGTCCCGAGTAAG
>ERZ1034973.1536-NODE-1536-length-13312-cov-10.127782_pt1 | contig 13312 bp, 11 predicted proteins | sample MGYA00520686_ERZ1034973 | MGnify/ENA primary metagenome ERZ1034973 (study PRJEB33766, sample SAMN09781775) | gut metagenome | biome: gut microbiome | host: Homo sapiens | place: Madagascar | study: EMG produced TPA metagenomics assembly of the PRJNA485056 data... | reverse complement strand
CAGCCGCTGCCGCAAGCTCCACAACATCGCCGACAGCATCATCATCTTCGACGAGGCGCAGACCCTCCCGGGCGACTACCTTGCCCCCTGCGTCAGCGCCATTGCCCAGCTCATCCAGCATTACCACTCCACGGCCGTCCTCTGCACGGCCACCCAGCCTGCCCTTGAGCCGCTGTTCCGGCGCTTTGCGCCGGAGCTCCACCCGCAGGAGATCACGCCCGACGCGGCCCGTCTCTACGAAGTGCTCCGGCGCACCACACTGCAAGACCTCGGCACCCTGCCGCAGGAGGAGTTCGCCGCCCGGCTGGCAAATCACCCGCAGGTGCTCTGCGTGGTCAACCGCCGCAAGACGGCCCAGCAGCTCTACGCCGCTCTGCCCGCCGAGGGCAGCTACTGCCTGACCACCCTGCTCTGCGCCGCCGACCGCCGCCGTCAGCTGGACGACATCCGCCAGCGGCTGAAAGAGGGTCTGCCCTGCCGGGTGGTGTCCACCTCTCTCATCGAGGCGGGCGTGGACGTGGATTTTCCCGTCGCTTACCGCGAGCAGTGCGGTCTTGACTCGCTCTTACAGACTGCCGGGCGCTGCAACCGCGAGGGGCGGCGGGGCGCAGAGGAAAGCATCGTCTACCGATTCCGGCTGGACGAGTGTTCCACGCCCCAGATGCTCAGGCAGAACGTCAGCGCGCTGGACTACACCGCCCGGCATCAGGACACACTGGACACGCCCCGGGCCATTCAGCTCTACTTCAACGAGCTTTCCGACCTGCGCGGCTCCGACGCCGTGGACAAGCACGGCATTCTGGATGCCTTTCTCCGGGGCATCCGGGGCTGCCAGCTCCCCTTTGCACAGGTGGCGGAGGAATTCCGCCTCATCGAGAACGCTGCCCGCACGGTCTATCTGCCCGTCGGCGAGGGCGCAGCCCTCTGTGAACAGCTGCGCAGCGGTCATGTTACTCGGACGCTGCTGCGGAAGCTGGGCGTTTACAGCGTCTCCTGCTATAAGGACCAGTTCGACAAGCTCGACGCCGCCGGGGCGCTGGAACTGCGGCCCGATGGTTCCGCCATCCTCACCGACACCAGCTGCTACAGTGAAAAGACCGGCCTTGCCATGGATGTGGAGACGGGCATCGGCCTTTACTTCTAAAAAGAGAGAAGCGGCAAAGCATACGCCGCCTTGCCGCTTCTCTCTCAACGCATTTGACACTAATCAAATATTTCAACCCGCATCGGCGGCATAAATACCGCCAACGACACAACTAGTATAGGTCAGCACCGACCTGTCCGCAACATGTTTTTGCACATTTTATTGACAAGCCCTCTACAAAGTGCTATATTGAAGTCAAGGAGACATATCGAACGCATTTGAACTAAACAAATGAAATAATTTTTGAAAGAGGTGGTTGCAATGGCTAACATTCATCTTAGTCTGAAAATTCAACTTCACCCGGAAAGGAGGCGATGCTGATGTCCATGCTCATTGAGGTGTGGGGCGACTATGCCTGTTTCACTCGTCCGGAAATGAAGACCGAGCGTGTGAGCTACGACATGATCACTCCATCCGCTGCGCGGGGCCTTGTGGAAGCCATCTACTGGCACCCCGGACTGCGTTATACGGTTGACCGCATCTATCTTCTCAAGCCCTTCGGCCTTGACCCCGAGGACGAAGCGTCCACGGAGGAATACACCCAGCGACCCATCCGGTTCACCAACATCCGGCGCAACGAGGTCAAGTCCACCCTGCTGTCCTCCGCCGCCCTCAGTGCGGCCAAGGGCGGCACGCCGCCGGTGCTCTACACCTCGGAGGACATCCAGCAGCGGGCCGCGATGGTCCTGCAGGATGTCCACTACGTCATCAAGTGCCACTTCGATTTGACAGGCAAAGCCGCCCCCAGCGACAATCCCGGCAAGTTTCAGGACATCCTGCGCCGACGCCTGCGCAAAGGTCAGTGCTATCACCAGCCCTGTTTCGGGTGCCGGGAGTTCCCGGCCAACTTCCGGGAGTGGCCAGGCGGCAGCATTCCGGCGCTGAAGGTCACGCAGGACCTCGGCTTCATGCTCCACAGCCTCGATTACTCTGATTCGGCCAACATCCGCAGCCAGTTCTTCCGCGCAAAGCTGGTGGACGGCGTGATGGAATGCCGGGACGTGGAGGTGTTTACATGATACTCCAAGCACTCACCGCCTATTATGAACAGCTCTTGAAGCAGGGCAAGGTGGAGGCCCCCGGCTGGGACAGTAAGTTCAAAGTCAGCTATGAACTGCGCCTCGGCCCCGACGGCCAGCTCCTCGCCCTCAACGACCTGCGGCAGGAAGTCCCCAAGGGCAAAAAGACCGTCATCGCCCCCCGTGAGCTCCCTGTCCCCCACCGGGTCAAGCGCGCCTCCGGCGTCGCCGCGAACTTTTTGTGCGACAATACGTCCTATCTGCTGGGTGCAGACGAGAAGGGCAAGCCCGAGCGTTCCCGCCAGTGCTTCGAAGCCTGTGCCGCCCTCCACCACAAGGTGCTCGACGGCGTGGACTCCCCTGCCGCCAAAGCCATCCTCGCCTTTTTTGACAGCTGGGAGCCGGATACAGCCCCCACCCACCCGCTGCTGGCAGAGCAGTGGGCCGACCTGAACAACAACGCGAACCTTATATTCGGCTACGAATCCCCCGACAGCGCCCACTGGCTGGCCACCACAGATGACGCCATCCGGGCCGCATGGCAGTCCGCCTTTGACACCTCCGATGCCGACGCCGAGACGGCCCGCTGCCTCATCACCGGCAAAGAAGCCGGCATCGCCCGCATCCACCCCGCCATCAAAGGTGTGATGGGCGCACAGGCCGCCGGTGCGGCACTGGTCTCCTTCAACGCGCCCGCTTTCTGCTCCTATGGCCATGAGCAGGGTGCCAACGCCCCCGTCAGCGAGTACGCGGCTTTCGCCTACACCACGGCCCTCAATCTGCTGCTGGCTGACCGGAACTGCTGCCAGCGCATCGGCGACACCACCATCGTCTGCTGGGCCGAAAACGCCGCTCCCGCCTACTCAAACGCCATGCTGATGTTTTTCTGCGGCGGTGCCGAGGCGCGCGGTGTCTCGGAAAGCGACCTTGCCGCCGCACTGAAAGCCCTTTCTCAGGGACGCCCCGTCTCCTTCCTCGATGACAAGCTGGACCCGAACCAGAACTTCTATGTGCTGGGCATCTCGCCCAACGCGGCCCGGCTCTCCGTCCGGTTCTTCCTGCGCAACAGCTTCGGACAGTTTGCCAAAAATCTGCAGGACCACGCCGACCGGCTCAGCATCACCCGCCCCGCCTTCGACAAGCGGGAAAACCTGTCGGTCTGGGCGCTGGCGCAGGAGACGGTCAACCAGAAATCCCGGGACAAAAATCCATCGCCCCAGCTGGTGGGCGATCTGCTCCGGGCCATCCTCACCGGCGGGCCGTACCCCGCCACTCTGCTCAACGGCGTGACCCTCCGCATCCGGGCCGAACGGGAAGTCACCCGGGGCCGCGCCGCTATCCTGAAAGCCTACTATCTCCGCAACTACCCCACCGAGCTCAACAAGGAGGTATTTACCGTGAGCCTGAACGAAAGCAGCAATGTCCCCTATGTTCTGGGGCGTCTCTTCTCTGTGCTGGAGACGATCCAGAGCGTCGCCAACCCCGGCATCAACGCCACCATCAAAGACCGGTACTTCAACTCGGCCTGTGCCACCCCGGCAACGGCCTTTCCCACGCTGGTCAAGCTGGCTCAGAAGCATCTGCAGAAGATGAGCACCCCCAACGAGGTGCATTTCAGCAAACAGCTCACCGAGCTGATGGCCCAGCTGCCCGAGACAGGCTTCCCGGCGCGGCTCAGCCTGCCGGAGCAGGGTGCCTTTGAGATCGGCTACTACCACCAGACCCAGAAACGCTACGCCAAAAAGAATGAGGAGGAATAAACCATGTCTGAGCCCATCAAGAACCGCTATGATTTCGTCATCCTGTTCGACGTCGAGAACGGCAACCCCAACGGCGACCCCGATGCAGGCAACATGCCCCGTATCGACCCCGAGACGGGTTACGGTCTGGTGACCGACGTCTGCCTCAAGCGGAAGATCCGCAACTATGTCGAGACCCTGAAAGAGGACGAAAAAGGCTACCGCATCTACATCAAGGATGGCGTTCCCCTCAACCGCAGCGACGCCGAGGCCATCAAAACTCTGGGCATCGACCCCGACCTGAAAGCCGCCAAAAAGGCCGACCCCGACATCGATGCCAAGCTGCGGGACTATATGTGCGAGAACTACTTCGACATCCGCACCTTCGGTGCCGTCATGACCACCTTCGTCAAGGGTGCGCTGAACTGCGGTCAGGTGCGCGGCCCCGTCCAGCTGAGCTTTGCCCGGTCGGTGGACCCCATCGTCCCGCAGGAAGTCACCATCACCCGCGTGGCCATCACCACCGAGGCCGATGCCGAGAAGAAGGGTACTGAGATGGGCCGCAAGCACATCGTGCCTTACGCCCTCTACCGCGCCGAGGGCTATGTCTCGGCCAACCTCGCCCGGAAGACCACCGGCTTCTCCGAGGATGATTTGAAACTTCTGTGGACTGCCATTCTGAATATGTTCGAGAACGACCACAGCGCTGCCCGGGGCAAGATGGCCGTGCGGGAGCTCATCGTGTTCAAGCACGATTCTGAGCTGGGCAATGCCCCGGCCTATAAGCTCTTCGACTCCGTCGCCGTCCAGCGCAAGCCCGATGTGGACGCCGCCCGCAGCTACCGCGACTACACCGTCACGGTGGCAGACACTCTGCCGGAAGGAGTCACCTGCGAGAGGCTGTCCTGATGGGCGGCGCAGACGACTGGCTGCCCCTGTCGGGCATCCAGCACTTCTGCTTCTGCCGCCGCCAGTGGGCGCTCATCCATCTGGAACAGCAGTGGGCGGAGAACCGCCGCACCGTCGAAGGCCAGCTCGACCACGCCCGCTGCCATGACACAAACCAGACCGAACGGCGCGGCGGCCTGCTCATCACCCGAGGGATGCAGGTGGTCAGCCGTCGGCTGGGCCTGAGCGGAAACTGCGATGTCGTCGAGTTCCGGGCCGACCCGGAGGGCATCCCGCTGCAAAACGCAGAAGGGCTCTGGAAGCCCATGCCTGTCGAGTACAAGCATGGCCGCGCCAAGGCCAGCGACGCTGACCGGCTGCAGCTCTGCGCACAGGCCATGGCGCTGGAAGAGATGCTGGTGTGCAGCATCCCGGAGGGTGCGCTCTTCTACGAAGAGACGCGGCGGCGGGAGGTCGTGCCGCTGACCGAAGAACTCCGCCAGACCACCCAGAAAATGGCCGATGAGATGCACGCCTATTTTGCCCGGGGCTATACCCCCAAGTCGAAGCCCGGCACCCACTGCAACGCCTGCTCCCTCAAAGAGCTCTGCCTCCCCGTGCTGTATCAGCGTGCCGACCCGAAAGCCTATCTCCGCGCCCATCTGGACGAGATGCAGGAGGCCGCGCCATGAGAAAGTTTTTGAACACGCTCTACGTCCTCAACAAGGACGCCTACCTTTCCCTCGAGGGGGAGAACATCGTCCTGCTCTGCAACAAGGCTGAAATTGGCCGGGTCCCGCTCCACACGTTGGAAGGCATCGTCTGCTTCAGCTATCCCGGCGCAAGCCCTGCCTTGATGGGTAAATGCGCCCGCCTCGGGGTCGATTTGAGCTTTTTCAGCCCACAGGGCCGCTTTCTGGCCCGGGCCGTAGGCGAAGAGCGGAGCAACGTCCTGCTGCGGCAGACCCAGTACCGCATCGCAGACAGCGAGGCAGAGAGCTGTCTCTATGCGCGCAATTTCATCCTGGGCAAAGTCTATAATGCCCGCTGGGTGCTGGAACGGGCCACCCGCGACCACCCCCAGCGGGTGCCGGTGGAACAGCTCAAGCACACCAGCGCCCAGCTGGCGGCGGCGCTGCCCCTCATCGAGCAGTGTGACGACCTCGACCAGCTTCGCGGTCTGGAGGGCGAGGCGGCACAGCGGTATTTCGACTGCTTTGATTCGATCATCCTGCAGCAGCACGATGATTTTTCTTTCGCAGGCCGGAGCCGCCGCCCGCCACTGGACAGCACCAATGCCCTACTCTCTTTCGCTTATTCGCTTCTGGCCTCCGACTGCACGGCGGCTCTTCAGAGTGTGGGCCTCGACCCCTACGTCGGCTTTCTCCACCGCGCCCGGCCCGGGCGCAGGAGCCTCGCCCTCGACCTCATGGAAGAGCTGCGTGCAGTTTATGCCGACCGCTTCGTGCTCTCCTGCATCAACCAGAAAATCATGACGCCGAAGCATTTCCAGAAGCAGGAGAACGGGGCCGTCCTTCTCACCGATGAGGGCCGCCGCGCCTTTCTGGGCGGGTGGCAGACCCGCAAGCAGGAGACCATCACCCACCCGTTCCTGAACGAAAAGCTTCCGTGGGGCCTCGTGCCTTATGTGCAGGCTCTGCTTCTGGCCCGCACCCTGCGGGGCGATATGGAGCTTTACCCGCCATTTTTCTGGAAGTGAGGGATGTGTATGCTGGTCCTTATCACCTACGACGTCAATACCGAAACTCCTGCCGGGCGCAAACGTCTGCGCAAAGTCGCCAAGCGCTGTGTGGACCACGGCCAGCGGGTGCAGAACTCCGTGTTCGAGTGTCTGCTGGATGCCGCACAGTATGCTGTTCTCAAGGCAGAGCTGACGTCTCTCATCGACCCTGCGCTGGACAGTCTGCGCTTCTACCAGCTGGGCAACAACTATAAGAGCAAGGTGGAGCATGTCGGCGTCCATCCGCCATTCGAGCAGGACGGCCTGCTGTTGTTCTGAGTTTTGCGCCCCGGTGCGAAGGGCGAGTTCTCAGCATTTTTCCGGCACCTTCGCACCGGATTTTTGTGTCATTTCGCATGATTTGGATAGCTCTTTGACCCGTTGTAAATCAAGGCTCTTCTAAATTCGTGCAGAATGTTGTATAATTTGTTTGAAAATAGAGATTTTGTCTCTGTTTTTGCTGTCGCCCTCCTCGCGGAGGGCGTGGATAGAAATTTTAACATGGAGAGAAAGTGGGACAGAATTGCCAGTCGCCCTCCTCGCGGAGGGCGTGGATAGAAATTCCAGTACAATATCAAGAAGATACCCTGCACGAGTGGTCGCCCTCCTCGCGGAGGGCGTGGATAGAAATTTGCTCACCTTGGTCGGGATGCCCATGTAGTCCATGGTCGCCCTCCTCGCGGAGGGCGTGGATAGAAATAAGCGGTTTATGGGCGAAAACGACACAGGGCCGTGGTCGCCCTCCTCGCGGAGGGCGTGGATAGAAATGGATACCAAGAAGCGTGGGCAGAATACCGGATGAAGGTCGCCCTCCTCGCGGAGGGCGTGGATAGAAATTAGTTCCATTCGTGTTGACCAGTCTTTTCGCTTGGTCGCCCTCCTCGCGGAGGGCGTGGATAGAAATTTTTAGTGATGGTCTACGAGTCCCGGAATACTGTAGTCGCCCTCCTCGCGGAGGGCGTGGATAGAAATAAGCCGCTTTGGAAGCAGACCTATGATGAGGGTAGTCGCCCTCCTCGCGGAGGGCGTGGATAGAAATATCGAGGTGCCGCGCAGCTGCTGCGTGACCGTGGTCGCCCTCCTCGCGGAGGGCGTGGATAGAAATCTGGTTAAAGCCCGCGTGCTGGAGGACGACAACAGGTCGCCCTCCTCGCGGAGGGCGTGGATAGAAATCAGCTCATCCCCTGTAGTGAGTCCCTTCTGGATAAGTCGCCCTCCTCGCGGAGGGCGTGGATAGAAATCCAAGGGCCAGAAAAAGGTCATACAAGATAGAGCGTCGCCCTCCTCGCGGAGGGCGTGGATAGAAATTCTGCGCCCCTGTGCGGCCTGACCGTGTACGGTAAGTCGCCCTCCTCGCGGAGGGCGTGGATAGAAATTCTCCGAGGTTGAGCAGGGCGTCTGGTCCGGTGTCGTCGCCCTCCTCGCGGAGGGCGTGGATAGAAATACCGACAACACCCCGCAGCTGCATGAGGCGCTGGGTCGCCCTCCTCGCGGAGGGCGTGGATAGAAATTTTTTCTGTCGGTCTGTCAGTTTTGCCCCCACAGCGTCGCCCTCCTCGCGGAGGGCGTGGATAGAAATATCGAGGTGCCGCGCAGCTGCTGCGTGACCGTGGCGTCGCCCTCCTCGCGGAGGGCGTGGATAGAAATAGCTTGTGGATGTGGTCATTGATCTCGTCGATGTGTCGCCCTCCTCGCGGAGGGCGTGGATAGAAATTCGCAGGCGTGCATACCAGCGTGGCAGCAGTCCGGTCGCCCTCCTCGCGGAGGGCGTGGATAGAAATCATTTTGGAAAAAGTTGCCGTGATTTGGTTATGGTCGCCCTCCTCGCGGAGGGCGTGGATAGAAATTTCTGATGACTGTTCTTGAGCGTTTGAAAGCTGCGTCGCCCTCCTCGCGGAGGGCGTGGATAGAAATTTTCCGCAGCCGGAGCTCGCACCTCTCGGCGACGTCGCCCTCCTCGCGGAGGGCGTGGATAGAAATTTTTGTTCCTACGGACGGAATCGCCCAGCTGGTAAGTCGCCCTCCTCGCGGAGGGCGTGGATAGAAATTCAGGCGGCGCAGAATAACTATCTGCTCAACCAGGTCGCCCTCCTCGCGGAGGGCGTGGATAGAAATCGTTTGGAGCATCGGGGGTTTTTATTTTAAGAATGTCGCCCTCCTCGCGGAGGGCGTGGATAGAAATAATGGCAAGAAAGTACTGCCGCGCCTGCTTGCCACGTCGCCCTCCTCGCGGAGGGCGTGGATAGAAATATCCATTGTTCCGCGCCTCCTTTGCGGCGCTCTCGTCGCCCTCCTCGCGGAGGGCGTGGATAGAAATTAGTTGTCAATAGAAAATTAGGCTATTGGAGGAGTTGTCGCCCTCCTCGCGGAGGGCGTGGATAGAAATCTCAAGAGCTGCAAAGTCAGCCAGGAGAAGCAGGTCGCCCTCCTCGCGGAGGGCGTGGATAGAAATTTTTTCGGATGAACGAATCACAAATTCAATGATGTCGCCCTCCTCGCGGAGGGCGTGGATAGAAATGTTTTCTGCGGATGGGGCGGCAACTGGGGCGGCAAGTCGCCCTCCTCGCGGAGGGCGTGGATAGAAATTGGCTGTCATCAATGGCGAGTGGTGGGACAGCTGGAGTCGCCCTCCTCGCGGAGGGCGTGGATAGAAATATCTTTTGCATTTCCTGCAACAGATAAGCCGGGTCAGTCGCCCTCCTCGCGGAGGGCGGGGATAGAAATCCTCGGGCCTCGCGCCGGCCGGGTGGCCGTCGTGTCGCCCTCCTCGCGGAGGGCGGGGATAGAAATACAGGTCGCCAACCTCCCATCCTTCGGGCAGCTGTCGCCCTCCTCGCGGAGGGCGTGGATAGAAATCTCGTCACCAGATTCCCGCTGCCAGTCCCAACCGGTCGCCCTCCTCGCGGAGGGCGTGGATAGAAATAAAACCATCATTTTCGGCTGCAGCCTGCTCCAGGTCGCCCTCCTCGCGGAGGGCGTGGATAGAAATACGATGAACACCAGCAACACGAACTCTGGTGGTTGTCGCCCTCCTCGCGGAGGGCGTGGATAGAAATTCCAAAAATGCCGTCCGGGGTCAGCCCCAGCAACCGTCGCCCTCCTCGCGGAGGGCGTGGATAGAAATACTGCATCCACCGTGATGCAGAGCTTCACCCAAAGTCGCCCTCCTCGCGGAGGGCGTGGATAGAAATCACACGTTGATGGTCACCGTGATCTTCTCGCTGCTGGTCGCCCTCCTCGCGGAGGGCGTGGATAGAAATTTGAAACCAGCATCACGGCGCTGCGTCCGCAGGAAAGGTCGCCCTCCTCGCGGAGGGCGTGGATAGAAATCTCTATGCTTCGTACCTGTTTTTCTGTGTACTCCTGTCGCCCTCCTCGCGGAGGGCGGGGATAGAAATCGCTTGCGCAGTCTGCACCCGGTGCATTGTCCGCGTCGCCCTCCTCGCGGAGGGCGCAGGTAGAAATCGACACAAAAATATGGTAAACTCTTATTAAATTGTTGCCATGCGCTCTCTAAGGAACCGAGTATTTTGACCTACAATTCCGTCTCTTAAAGACGTTGGTTAAAATCAATTTGTGTTCCCCGGTGCATTTTTCGACTTGAAGTCGCTCCTATTTGAGGGATGTGGATAGAATAACATAATAATCATACCGCGGCTCTCAAAGGCGTAACCAAGACGTCCTCTTCACCGAGGGCGTAGATAGAAATGGTCACAACCACGCCGGTCTTTTCAGCATCAAGGTTGCCCTCCCCGCAAAGGGTACGGATAGAAATCAGTTTCCTCCTCGAATCGGGCATCGCCACAATTTTTCCAAAAAGGAGTTTTCCATGCATACCGTTCCCCTTACCCATCAGCTCGTCACCATCCAGGACGACTTTGACCTCGACAAGATCATCGAAAGCGGCCAGTGCTTCCGGCCGCAGAAACTGGCCGACAGGCGCTACCGTTTTCTTTCCGGCGGCGCACTCCTTTATCTGACTCCGCTGGGCGCTGGGCAATACGACGCTGCATGGTATGGCTCAGATTGGGAGTGCTGGGCCAACTACTTTGATTTGGGCCGGAACTATGCCGCGCTGCGGTGCAGCTTGGCGGGACAGAGCAGCTATCTGGACAAATCGCTCGATTTCGGGCAGGGCATCCGAATCCTGCATCAGGATCCATGGGAAATGCTCATCACCTTTCTTATCTCCCAGCGCAAGAGCATTCCGGCCATCCGCACCGCCGTAGAACGCCTTGCCCGGTGCTGCGGCGAACCGCTCAGTGCCGAAGGCGATGAAGTCTTCCTCTTCCCCACCCCGCAGCAGCTCTGCGGCCTCTCTGGGGCGCAGCTGATGGGCTGTGGTCTGGGCTACCGCACCCGTTACATCCAGAACGCTGCCGCACAGGCTTCCAGTGGCATACTCGACCTCGGTACTCTGGCAGCGCTGCCCAACGACGCTCTCTTTTCCCGCCTCCTCGAGCTGGACGGCGTCGGCAAAAAGGTAGCAAACTGCGTCTGCCTCTTTGGCTATGGCCGTACCGCGATGGCTCCCATTGATGTTTGGATACAGCGACTCATTGATGAGGAATTCGGCGGCCGCGACCCTTTTCCTTCCTATGGTCAGCAGGCTGGCATCGTACAGCAGTACCTGTTCTACTACAAGCGCAGCACCCGCCGCAGCGTCGCTCACAAAAAATAAAAAAGTTATTGACAACTCTCCTTTTGGCTGGTATAATAATACACGTCGTCAGGAATGACACGCCAGCTATGGGGGATTAGCTCAGCTGGGAGAGCGCTTGCATGGCATGCAAGAGGTCAGCGGTTCGATCCCGCTATTCTCCACCAAAAAAGCACTGTACTTCGCATGAAGTACGGTGCCTTTCTTTTTTCGAGGCCAAATTTTGGGGGATGCATTGAGTTGCCTGCATGTCTTTTGGGCTTTTGCGGAAAACCGGGATGTTCCCTCAGATAAGCGGGTCTGCCTCATAACAAAAGAGACCGCGGTACAGCAAGCTGCTGCACAGCGGTCTCTTCTTCTTTTTAGCTCCGCGGGATGGCCATTCGTCGCTCTGCTTTCTTTACGAGCCATGCTCCCGCCCATCCACAAGCAGCTCCCAAAATGACACCACCCAGAATATCCGTCGGGTAATGGACACAGAGGTACATCCGCGAGAATGCGATGAGAACGCCTACCGGCAGAGCCGCCATCGCCCACTGCTTTTTCCCGGCCAGCCAGAGGGCTGTCACCGAGGCGAAGGACGCCGCCGTATGGCCCGAAGGGAAGGAGAAATCGTCCGGGTGCGGGATAAGCAGCTGTACCTCCGTGAGGATGTCGCATGGACGGACGCGGGCCACCAGCGGCTTGAGAAGAAGATTGCAGAGGACAGCGTCGATGAGGAGCGCCGCTGCCAGCACGCAGCCGACCCGCCGCGTTTTGCGGAACACCAGCAGCAGCGCTGTCAGCGTCACCCAGAGAATACCGGAGTCTCCCAGACGGGTAATAAAACCCATGCTTCCATCCAGCATGGGGCTGTGCAGGGATTGCAGGGCGGTCAGGAAGGTGAGTTCGGCGTTCATAAAGCTCCCTCTTTCTCGTTTCGTTGTGTACAGAATACCAGAAGTTTATGAACAGAAAAGCACAAAGTCTTAAACAGTAGTTAAAACAGTCAGCCCCGCCGCTGAGTTTTGCAGCATTTCAGTTCCCGGCGTTCCTGATGGATAAGGGAAAAATCAGAAAGAAAAGCCGACTGAGAATACCTCTCAGTCGGCTTCTCTATGCCGGTGGTGGGGGTCGAACCCACACGTGTTATTAGCACAAGGGATTTTGAGTCCCCCTCGTCTGCCATTCCGACACACCGGCGTATTCTATTTTACAGACAACACAGTTATTATAGCGGATTTTTCTCCCAAAATCAAGATGCAGCTCACAACTCATCAAATTTCTGCAAATTTCCTCTCCCTTTTTGGGCCGCGGGCGTGTATACTGAGAGAGACAACATCGTACCCAAAGGAGTACTCTCTATGAATCATTTTCTTTCTGCCCCCGTTACCGACGCCCAGCGCCAGCGCGACGCGCTGTTAGGGGCGCTGGTGGGGCTGGCCCGCTCCACCGTCAACGAGCCGAAGACCGAGGATACCGACCGTGTGCTGGCCTCCGGTCTCCGGCTGGCTGCAGACCCGGACGCTGCCGAAGACGCGCTGCGCCGGATGTACCACATCGTCGAGACGGAAAAGCACCGCGTCGCCCCCAACTGCGCCACCTGCACCATGCGCTGCGGCAACACCGACAACTACGACCTCGCCCGGCTCTGGGCCGCGCCGGAGGACATCCGCGCCCTCAAACTGCGGCTGCTGGCAGCAGTATTCCGGCTGGCACAGGGCCGCCCGGACGCTTGCGCACAGGAGGTCATTGATCAGGCCCTTTTTGTCCTCGCCGAAGACTGGGACGAGGAACTTCTCGCCCCCGTCGTAAAGCGGGCCGAGGACTGCTGTGCCGGGTAAATTCCCAGGAAATTTCTGCTTTTCCCCGCGCGCTGCATTTCTTTTCTCTCCGCTGCGCCACACACAAATCCGGACAGTTTCTTTTTTCTAGGGCATTCTTCCCCCTTTTTGTCAGAATTTAACGCTCCGGGCGCAGAAATATGGGGATGATTTTTCCAAAAAATACTTTACAAACGTCAAAGAAATAACTATTATATAAGTATAGTGCTCCAAATCGTTGGCACGAACAGAAAGCGGTCGGATTGACCGGTAATACAGCTTCCGGCCCGGAAATCATCCACGTTTCCAATTTGCAGTG
>ERZ1034973.1527-NODE-1527-length-13361-cov-5.899895_pt1 | contig 13361 bp, 8 predicted proteins | sample MGYA00520686_ERZ1034973 | MGnify/ENA primary metagenome ERZ1034973 (study PRJEB33766, sample SAMN09781775) | gut metagenome | biome: gut microbiome | host: Homo sapiens | place: Madagascar | study: EMG produced TPA metagenomics assembly of the PRJNA485056 data... | reverse complement strand
CCTTGATGACGTCCATATAGAAGTTGGACATATCAATGACGCAGAAGTTGTACAGCGCATGGTAGGCGCGGCTGAAATCGTAATGCTCGTAAGCATCGCGCAGGTTGGCGGTCAGCTTGTTGCAGGCTTCCAGCGCCCAGCGGTCGATTTCAAACAGCTGGTCGTCCGCCACCATATCCTTGGCGGGGTCAAAGTCGTTGATGTTGCCCAGCATAAAGCGCGCCGTGTTGCGCATCTTGCGGTAAGCCTCGCTCAGCTGGCGGAAAATTTCCTTGCCGGCGCGGACATCGACGGTGTAGTCGCTGGAGGCGACCCACAGACGGATGATATCGGCGCCGTAATCACGGATGATCTCGGCAGGCTCCATACCGTTGCCGGCAGATTTGTGCATCTGCTTGCCCTGTGCATCGACGACCCAGCCGTGGCACAGTACCTCACGGTACGGGGCAACGCCCTGCGTGGCAACGCTGGTCAGCAGGCTGGACTGGAACCAGCCGCGGAACTGGTCGGCACCTTCCATATACATATCAACGGGCCAGCGCAGCTCCGGACGCTCGCGGCAGACAGCGCTCCAAGTGGAGCCGGAGTCAAACCAGACGTCCATGATATCGGGATCCTTCTCCCAGTCGGAGGCACCGCATTCGCAGACCTCGCCCTTGGGCATGATCTCGTTGGCATCGTACTTGTACCAGGCATCGCTGCCCTCGCTGCGGAACAGATCGGACACCGCCTTGATGGAGGCATCGGTGATGTGGTACTTACCGCACTTCTTGCAGTAGAATACCGGGATGGGCACGCCCCATACGCGCTGACGGCTGATGCACCAGTCGCTGCGGTCGCGCACCATACCCGCCATACGGTCGTGACCCCAAGCGGGCTGCCACTTTACGCTGTCGATGGCTTTGTAGACATCCTCCTTGAAGGCGTCGATGGAGCAGAACCACTGCTCGGTCGCGCGGAAGATGATGGGGTGATGGCAGCGCCAGCAATGCGGGTACTGGTGGGTGATGTGCTGCACGCCCATCAGATGACCGCTCTGCTTGATATGCTCCAGAATGACCTTGTTGGCTGCCCAGACCTTCAAGCCGGCAAACTCGGCACCGGCTTCCTCGGTCAGGCGACCTGCCTCATCAACAGGCACGACAACGGGCAGCTGGGGATAATGGTTGACGCAGACCTCAAAGTCCTCGACACCGTGACCGGGGGCGGTATGGACGCAGCCGGTGCCGCCTTCCAGCGTGACATGGTCGCCGAGAATCACCAGACCCGTGCGATCCAGGAAGGGGTGCTTGTACTCCATCAGCTCCAGCTCGCTGCCCAGAACGGTTTCGGGCAGAACCTCGTACTCGTCAATATGGCAGCCCTTCATGGTGGCTTCCACCAGACCGGCAGCCATAATATGGTACTCGTCGCCGATCTTGACGAAGGCGTACTCCAGGTTGGGGTTCAGGCAGGTGGCAACGTTGGCAGGCAGGGTCCATGTGGTGGTGGTCCAGATGACGATCCATGCCTTTCCCAGCGGGATGTTGTGCTTTGCCAGCACGCCCTTGGGGTCGCCGGTCAGCTTAAAGCGGACATAGATAGAGTCGCACTCGTCCTCGGCGTACTCGATTTCCGCCTCTGCCAGGGCGGTGCGATCCTCGGGGCACCAGTAAACTGCTTTCATGCCCTTGTAGATGTAGCCCTTCTTTGCCATCTCGCCGAAAATCTCGACCTGACGCGCCTCAAATTCGGGGCGCAGGGTCAGGTAGGGGTTGGCGAAATCGCCCTGCACGCCCAGACGCTGGAACTGCTCGTTCATAACGTCGATATGCTCGGTGGCAAACTCCTTGCAGATCTGGCGCAATTCCAGCTTGGAAACGCCGGACTTCTTGTCGCCCAGAGAGCTGAGAGCCTTCAGCTCGATGGGCAGACCGTGGGTGTCGTAGCCGGGTACATACGGGGCCTGGAAGCCGGACATATTCTTGTAGCGGATGATGATGTCCTTGATGATCTTGTTCAGCGCCGTACCCATATGGATGTTGCCGTTGGCATACGGAGGACCGTCGTGCAGAATGTACTGGGGCTTGCCCTCGTTGTTCTTGATCATCTGCTCGTAGACGTGGTTGTTCTGCCAGTCCTCCAGCATTTTGGGTTCTTTCTTGGGCAGACCGGCGCGCATTTCAAACGGGGTCTGCATCTTATGGATGGTGTCGTTGTAGTTCTGCGGCAAAGTTTCCAACTCTCCTCTATTGTAAGTTTCGGGGCGGTAAACCCTGTATTTATATGCTTATCTTGCAGCTGACGGGAATATCAGCTATCAAAATCAACGCCTTCAAAGTTATCGAACGCCGGGGAATTCAGCTCGCCCTGCGGCTGGGCAGCGGCTGCTGTGCTGCGGGTGGTCTTGCGGGGGGCGCGGCGCGGCGCGGACTTGCGGGGCTTGCGCGCCGGGGCGGCAGGCTGAGCGTCGTCGTCCGCATACAGCCCGGACACCGCCTGAAAACGGTTGTCCTGCGCCACATCCCCGGGAATCTCCGGGTGGCTGTCAATGGCAAACTCCACGGTATCGACCTTTTCGCTGTCGGCGGCAGGCTGGGCAGGCTCGACCGGCTCATAGTAAGCCTGGGCGGGCTCGGCGGCGACCGGCTCCGGCGCGACCTCCGGCTGCGGCACGGGCTGCGGCTCCGGCTCCACCTGTGCGGTGTAGACCGGCTCCGGGGCAGGCTCGGCGGCAGGTGCCGGGGCTACGGGCGGCTCAGTGGGCTGCGGCTCGGCGGCAGGTGCCGGGGCAGGCTCGGCAGCGGCGGGGGTGTAATCGGGCAGCTTGCTGATGAGGTTGATGTGCTTGCGGTACATATCCATCAAGCCGCGCTTGAAGCTGTCTGCCTCGCTTTTTAAGGTGATGACCTCCTGACGTGCCAGCTCAACATCGTCCTTGGCGCGCTGCTCGCGATCCTCCGCCTTGATGTTCGCCTCGCGCAGGATCTCTGCCGCCTTCTGCTTTGCCTCGCGGATCACGTTTTCGCCCAAGCGCTGGGCGTTGATCATCGTGGTGCGCAGGGTATCCTCCTCGGCACGGTACTGGTCAATGCGCTGCGCCAGCACCAGCAGCTTTTTTTGCAGCTCATCGTTTTGTGCCGACAAAGCATCCATGCTTTCCGCCACCTGCTTCAGATAGTCATCCACATCCTCGCAGCGGTAGCCGCGCATACATTTGTCAAACATAACGCGGCGGACATCCTCAGAAGTAATCATAATTTCCTCCTGTTTACGGGCGCAGCCCGAAATTTACCCGCTCCGGCGCGGGCGCATCAGTATTGGAAATAGCAAATAAATTGGCGATTCTTGTGGCTTTTTCCGCCGATGGACTGCAGGCAAAAGCGCCCCACCCCGCGCACGGTAAAGATATCGCGGGCGTAGGCAGTTTCGTGGGCGGCGCGCAGCGGCAGATGGTTGATTTCAACCCGCCCTGCGGCGATGTACTCAGCAGCCTTGGTGCGTGAGGTGTGCATCATCGCCGCCAGCACGGCATCCGCGCGCAGGGACGGCACCGTAGCCTCGTGCAGCTCGCGCACAACGCCCGCGCTCAAATCAGGCGGCAGGACATCGCACAGCTCGGTTTTTACCGTGGCGCGCCCGGCGCCGGTCAGCTCGGCGGCAATAAGCTCCGCCTTGTCCTGCAGGACAAGGGCATAAAACACACCCGGAGCATCCGGCTGCTGCAAGAGATCTCCCAGGCAGGCACGATCCAGCCCCAAACCCAGAATGGCACCGAGGTAATCCCGATGCGTGGGGGCAGCATCGCCGAAGGCGGTGAATTTCAGCACCGACAGCGGTTCTTCCTGCCAGGAATCCGGCGGCTCTATGCACAAAACCTTGCGTTCGGCATCGGGATAGCCGCCCCAGAACCGGGTGCAGGTGCATCCCGCGCGGCTGCAGGCGGCGCTTGCCAGAACCTGCTCACGATCCGAAAGAAAGCCGGTATACCGGGGAATTTCCCGTTCCTGCGCGACGCGGCAAAGCTCCTCCACACGGCGCATCAGGCGGCGTTCGTCGTCGTTTTGCGGCGGGATGAACCCGCGCACCGCCGTTTGCGGATCAGAAGAATACGCCATTGTTCTCCAGCTCGTCGATCAGATCCCCCATCAAATCGACGTTATAGGGGGTAATGATAAAGGTGCTGGTCGCCACACGCTTGATCTGCCCGTTGTTGGCATATGCAACGCCGGACAAGAAGTCGATCAGACGGCGGGACACCTCTTTGCTGGTGGATTCCAGATTCAGCACGACCGTGTGCTTTGCATTGAGCTGATCGGCAATGGTAGAAGCATCCTCAAAGCGTTCCGGCTTGACCAGTACGACCTGCAGCTGCGTGGTGGCGTTGATGTTGACCACCTTGTTGCTGTGCTGCTTTGCCTCCCGCTGGTCATATTCCGCCGCGGCAGCGCCCTGTCCGCCGGGGAAAATTTCATCCTCGGTATCATCTACATAGGAATCGGCTTCCGAGTCAATGCCAAGCTTACTTCTCAAATTGTCGAACATAGACATAGTGGGTTTCTCCTTTGGGGCTGCGCGGCACGGTCTTTCGGCTGCCGCGCAGGATTACAGCAATATACACTAAATATTATCTGCTTTTTTTGCAAGAATGTCAATAGAAGCACGGCAAAAAGCTCACAAAATACGTGCTTTTTGCCGTGGGATTTTCCGCGAGCTGCAGGATGATGCTTTAAATCAGCTTGCCGTCCTGCAGGTTTTTGCCCTGCACAATGATCTCATCGTACAGGCGCACCTCATTGTCGGTGCCGAGCTGGCCGTCCGCCGGGATCAAAATGTAATTTTCGTCCTCGTACAGGATGGTGATTTTTAAGAACCTTTGCAGGTTGCCGTATTTTACATAGACACCGCGGTTGCCCTCCACGATATGCAGCGCCGCCTTGTCCAGCCGGATGCCCTCATAGGTTTTTAAGTCAATGCGGGCGGTTTCTATGCCAAGGCTCAGGATATCGGCGTTCACGGTCTGGCATTCCAACACCAGCTTGGCAAGCCCGGTTTCTTTATCCGGTGTCAGCTCCTTCACGGTGGCGCTCAGCGGGGTATTCTGCTTGCCCGGTATGCTGATGCCCACCGTGCCGACATCCTGAAACCGTGCGGCGGTTTCGGCATCGCAGACGGTGTAAAACAGCCAGCCGAAGCCGGTGGCGATCTGCCCCGCGCAGTCGGTGGTATCGGCGGCGGGCAGCCCGTTTGTCAGAATTTGCTGCAAGGCGGCGGCATCGGCATCCGCCAGTGCCGTCCCGTCCACTGCGACGGTGGGCATAGCGTCCGTGCCGGTAAAGTAGCCGTTGGTGGTGGCCTTGACGGTTTGCAGCGTGTCAAGCTTTGCCTTGACCTCGTCATATTCCTGCTGCAGCGCCGCAATGGTGCTGTCAAAGCCGCTGACCTGCCCCGTGCTGACCTGCAGACGGTTCTGCGCCTGCAAAAACTCATCCTCGGCATCGGTGATGCCGCTGTACTGGGCGGTGTCCAGCTTATCCAGCAAGTTGTACAACGCCTGCCGTGTCTGGTTGGTCAAAACCGACAAATCGCTGCCGGTGGAATTCTGGGACTTGGTCAGCAGGTTGATGGTGCGGTGCAGCCTGTCCAGCCGCTCGCGCAAAAGCCCTTGGGAACTTTCGGTGTAGCATTCTGCCACAACGGTACCGTTTGTCACGCGCTCCCCGTCCGACACAAGATAGCCCAGATCCCCGCTGCCCTGCACCTTTACTGTGTCAAAATAGACGACTCCCTGCAGGGAAACGCTGTCCGACATAGTGTAGCGGATGGCGGTTTCTGTTTTGTAGGACTGGTTGAAAATCACATAAAACTGCACCGCAAGGTACAGCGTGACAATGGCGAGCAGCGCCACACCCGCAATTTGCAGCATTCTGCGGGCGGTATTCTTATTTTGGGGCATAGCGCGCTCCCCCTTTCCCGGTTAATTTTGCAGAAATTGCCGCACCAGCTCGGCGGCACGCCGGGCGGGCGGTTCCTCGTCCACATACAGCCACACGCCGTCCGCCTGATGCCTGAACCACGTCAATTGACGTTTTGCATAGTTGCGGGTCGCCTGTTTCAGGCGATTTGTACAATCATTCAAGGGCATTTCCCCCGCAAAATACGGGAAGAACTCCTTATAGCCGATTGCCTGTGCCGCCGTGCGGTAGATTTCGCGGTTGTCGTAAACCAGCTTTGCCTCCTCCAGCACACCGTTTTGCAGCATACTGTCCACGCGGCGGTCGATGCGGCGGTATAACTCCGCCCGGTCGCGGCAGGTCAGGCAGATGCACAGCGAACGGTACGGCGGCTCCGCCGCCAATGCCGCGCGCTGCTGCTCGCTCATACGGCGCCCGGTGGCTTCAAACAGCTCCAGTGCGCGGATGACGCGGGGCAGGTTGTTGGGGTGCAGCTTTTCGGCATAAGCCGGGTCGATCTGCTGCAGACGTGCATACAAGGCAGCACTTCCCTGCTCGTCCGCCTCGGTCTGCAGCCGTGCGCGGATGGCGGGGTCGGTTTTTTCGGGCGCAAAGGCGGTACCCTTCATCAGGCTGGTGATATACAGCCCGGTGCCACCGGTGACGATGGGCAGCTTGCCCGCGCTGTTCAGCTGTTCGATCAGCGGCGCGGCAGCGGCGGTAAAATCCGCTACGCTGTAGGGTGCTTCGGGCGGCAGAAAGTCCATCAGATGGTGGGGTATGCCCTGCCGCTCCTCGGCAGTGGGCTTGGCGGTACCGATGTCCAGCCCGCGGTAAATCTGCATGGAATCAGCATTGACGACCTCGCCGCCGAATTCCTTTGCCAAGGCAACCGACAGCGCCGTCTTGCCTGTGGCGGTCGGTCCGCCGATGGCTACCATACGGGGCAAATTACACAAGTCTGCCAAACTGTTTTTCCAGCTCCTTCCGGGTCAACTTCAGCACGCAGGGGCGTCCGTGGGGGCAGAACGGCGGCACCGTTCCGTCCATAATTTTCTGCGCCAGCGCCAGCATTTCGGCGCTGCCGGTGCGGTCGCCCGCCTTGATGGCAGCGCGGCAGGCAATCGAATGCAGCACCCACTCGGTCTTTTCGCGCAGGGCATCGCGCCCGCCCTCCGCCAGATGCGCCGCCAGCTCGACCAGCATATCCTCGACATCATCGACCGCCACATCGGCGGGTACGGCGCGCACCACCACAGTGGCTCCGCCGAAATCCTCGACCTCAATGCCGGCATCCGCCAAAAGTTCGGTGTTTTGCAGCACCGCCAGCTTTTCGGCAGCCGTCAGGTTGACCTGCACGGGTACCAGCAGCATCTGCGCCGCCACGCTGCCGTAGTCCTTGGCGAGCTTTTCAAACAGGATGCGCTCGTGCGCGGCGTGCTTGTCGATCAAACATAGCTCGCCGCCGCGTTCGGTGATGATGTAGGTCTTAAAGACCTCGCCCACAAGGCGCAGCTCCTCGGTCGCCGGGGGCGGGGTCAGCGTTGTCTGCTCTGCCTGCGGCAGGGCGCTCAGCGCGGTCTGCTCGGGTTCGGGTTCCGGCTGCGGCTCCGGCATAGCTTCCGCCGGGACGCACGGCTGCGGGGCGGACGGTTTTTCCGGTTCGGGGATATCAGGCAGGATGTCCAGCACCGACTCCTCCCCCGTCATCGACGCCAGCGGCGCCAAGGGCGTGACGGTGCGGGGCGTCACCTGATAGACCGGCTTTTCGCTTTCGACGGTCAGGGTCGCGGCAGCGCCCGGCAGCTTACGCGCCGGGATGTCCTTGACCAGCCCCGCCATGGCGCGGTACTCGGCGGCAGATACCGTCTTGAATCCGCCCGCTCCCGGCACAGGGTGCGCCGCCGGGGGCGGTGCGGCAGGCGCCGTTGTCGGCGGGGTCTTGATCTCCTCGGGGGCGGTATGCCCCATCTCAAAGCGGCACTCGCCGCTGCCCGGCGTTGCCAGAGCGCCGCGCACGGCACGATATACCGCATCAAAGACGTCGCTTTCTCTTGCAAAGCGAATCTCCGTCTTGGCGGGATGCACGTTGACGTCCACCAAGTCAGCGGGCATCGTGAGCATCAGCACGCCGCCGGGGAACTTGCCCTGCATGACAGTACCCTTGTAGGCGTTTTCGAGCGCCGCCATCATCGTGCGGTTTTTGACATAACGTCCGTTTACAAAAAAGTGCTGCGCACCGCGGCTGGCACGGCAGGCACGCGGCGGCGTGACAAGCCCCGTTACACGGTACAACTCGTCCCCGCCATCCACATCCAGCAGATCGCGGGCAAATTCCCGCCCCAGCACCGCGTACACGGCGCTGCGCAGGCTGCCGTCACCGGGGGTGATAAACTGCTGCTTGCCGTCCTTGGCAAAGCGGAAGCTGATTTCCGGGTGGGAGAGTGCCGCGTGCAGCACGGTTTCGGAAACAAAGGTACCCTCGCTGGCATCCTTTTTGAGGAACTTCATCCGCGCCGGGGTGTTGTAAAACAGGTCGTTGACCGTAATGGTCGTACCCACACCGCGCGCGCCCGGCTCGATGCCCTGTTCCTCCCCGCCCGCAATGCGGTAGACACAGGCAAACTCGTCGTTTTCGGTGCGGGTCACGACCTCCACACGCGCCACGCTTGCAATGGAGGCCAATGCCTCCCCGCGAAAGCCCAGCGTGTGGATATGTCCCAGATCGTCTGCCGTGGCAATTTTGCTGGTTGCATGGCGGATAAACGCCTTGTCAATGTACTGCGGTTCGATGCCGCTGCCGTTATCCACGATCTGCAGCTGGCGTATGCCGCCGCGCTCGATGGAAAGGCTGATCTGCGTTGCCCCGGCGTCGATGGAGTTTTCCAGCAATTCCTTTGCCACCGAAGCCGGGCGCTCTACGACCTCGCCCGCAGCGATCAGTTCTGCCGTATGCTTGTCCAGCACACGAATTTCCGCCATGAGATTCACCTGCCTTTAGTCTTTGTCCAATGCGGTTTTTAGTTCATACAGGAAGTTCAGCGCTTCCAGCGGGGTCAGCGTTTCAATGTCCACGCTGTGGAGCTTGTCCACGACCTCACTGGGTACGCTGGGGTTGTTGTAGGCTTCCACCGTTTCAAAATCCAGCTGCATCACGTTGTCGCGCCCGGGGGCAGCGGCTTCGAGCTGGCGCAGCACGGTGTGCGCACGGCGGGTCACGCTGCCGGGCAAGCCGGCAAGCTTGGCGACCTCAATGCCGTAGCTGTCGTCGGCGGGACCCGCCACAATGCGGCGCAAAAAGGTGATGTCCTCGCCGCGCTTTTTGACGGCGATGTTGTAATTTTTGACACCGTGCAGATCTTTGTCCATACTTGTCAGCTCGTGGTAGTGGGTGGCAAACAGGGTCTTGCAGCCGATGTTCTCGCAGATATACTCTACCACAGCGCGGGCGATACTCATGCCGTCAAAGGTCGAAGTACCGCGCCCGATCTCGTCGAGAATAACAAGGCTGTCCTTGCCGGCACTGCGCAAAATCTCTGCCACCTCGGTCATCTCGACCATAAAGGTAGACTGCCCCGCCGCCAAATCGTCCGAGGCACCCACACGGGTAAAGATGGCATCCACCACGCCGATGTGGGCGCTGGCGGCCGGCACAAAGCTGCCGATCTGCGCCATCAGGGCAATCAGGGCGTTTTGCCGCATATAGGTCGATTTGCCCGCCATATTGGGACCGGTGATCAGCAGCATACGGTTTTCGTCCTCGTCCAGCAGGGTGTCGTTGGGTACGAAAAGACCGTTTTTGAGCATCTTTTCAATGACCGGGTGACGTCCTTCCTTGATTTCAAAGACGTCGCCGGTATCCACGGTAGGCAGCACATAGTTGTTTTGCAGCGCCGCCTCGGCAAAGCTTGCCAGCACGTCCAGCTGGGCAACCGCCGATGCCGTGCGCTGGATGCGCACGATCTGCGCGGAAATTTGGTTGAGCAAATCGGCAAACAGCTGATGCTCCAGCGCCAGCAGCCGTTCGTTGGCGCCGAGGATTTTATTTTCCAGCTCCTTCAGCTCCGGGGTAATGTAGCGCTCGCCGGTGGTCAGCGTCTGCTTGCGGGTAAAGCTGTCGGGAACGGAATCCGCATAGGAACGGCTGACCTCAATATAATAGCCGAACACCTTGTTAAAGCCGATCTTCAGCTTCGGTATGCCGGTTTCCTCGCGGTAGCGCGCTTCCAGATTGGAAAGATACCCCTTGCCGCCGTGCATAATGTCCCGCAGCTCGTCCACCTCGGCATTGTAGCCCGTGCGGATCGCGCCGCCGTCCTTGAGGCTGGCGGGCGGGTCGTCCACGATGGCGGTGGCGATGCCTTGCAGGATATCCTCCAGCGGGTCGATCTGTTCCGCCAAGGCGGTCAGCAGCGGTGCGCCGCAGCCTGCCGCCTGCGCCTTGACCTGCGGCAGCATCGCGCAGGTGTCGCCCAGTGCCTTGACCTCGCGCGGGGTGGCGGAGCCGTACAGAATCCGGGTGGTCAGACGCTCGATGTCAAAGACGTGGTTCAGCGCCTCCTTCAGCTCGGCGCGCGCCATGGTGGAGGTGTACAGTGCCTGCACCGCACCAAGGCGGCGGTTGATGGCTTCCGCGTCCACCAGCGGCTGTTCGATCCAAGAGCGCAGCAGACGCTTGCCCATGGAGGTTTCGGTCTTATCCAGCACCCACAGCAGCGTTCCCTTTTTCTCGCGCCCGCGCATGGTTTCGGTCAATTCCAAGTTGGCGCGGGTCACCGGCGACAGCCGCATATACTGCGCATCGGCGTAGTTTTGCACCGTGCGGATGCGCTCCACGCCGTGCTTCTGCGTTTCGTGCAGGTAGTTGATCATCGCCGCCACGGCATACGGCACCAGGGCGTCGGCTTCATAGTGCAGCGTTTCGCGCCAGTTTTCGCCGAACTGGTCGGTCATGGCGGTCTGCATGACGCTGTCCTTATAGCAGGCATCCTCGCGCAGCTCCACAAGGGCGTTTGTGTGCTGCTTGACGTAGGCGGTCACATCCTTGAAATCCAGCATCGGGGTGCAGATCAAAATCTCGCTGGGCATATAGCGGCACAGCTCGGTGATGATGGCAGCGCCGATTTTTTCGGCATTCAGCTCGGTGGCATAGGCTTCGCCCGTGGAGATATCGGCAAAGCAGATGCCCGCGCGCCAGCGCCCGCGGGTGCGCTTGCAGTACACGCTGCACAGGTAGTTGTTCTTGTCCTCGGACAGCATACTGCTTTCAATGACGGTGCCGGGGGTCACCACGCGGATGATATCCCGCTTGACCAGCCCCTTTGCCTGCGAAGGGTCCTCCATCTGCTCGCAGATGGCGACCTTGTAGCCCTTGGCGATCAGACGCGCCACATAGGTTTCGTAGGAGTGAAAGGGTACGCCGCACATGGGGGCGCGTTCCTCCTTGCCGCAGCTTTTGCCCGTAAGGGTCAGTTCCAACTCGCGGGAGGCTGTCAGGGCATCGTCATAGAACATCTCATAGAAATCCCCGACACGGTAGAAAAGAATTTCGTTGGGATGCTGTTTTTTAATTTCAAAATACTGCTGCATCATGGGCGATACGGTTTGCTCGGCCATGTTTCACACTCCTGTACCCTGTAAATGTTGAATCGTTGTTTTATCGTTATTTTATCGTTGTTTTTAGTGGCAGCCGCCGCAGGTGGAGCAGCTGCCCGTGCAGGCGCCGTCCGGTGCTTTGACCGTCATCGGGTCGCCGCCATTCATCGCAGTGTTGATGATGGCGTCAATGTGGCTGACCATCGCCTCGCACTCTTTTTTGGCGGTGTTGTAGCGCACCATACCCTCACTCGCCATAATCTGGCTGTACAGCGCGTTGACGCGCTGGTTCAGCTCTGCCACGCGGGCGGCGTTGGTTTCGGTCTTGGCGCTCTCGTTGTTCAGGTCCAGACGGGCCAGGTTAAACTCGCCGATCAGATTCTGCAGCTCGGCATCGTTGTCGTTTTCGCGGCGGGCGGCGTCCAGCTCAAGATAGCGGGGGTCGGTCTGCAAGGCAGCGGCGGCCTTTTTAAAAAGATCAATGCAATCCATAGGTAAATCTCCTTATATCGTCATAAAATCAAGCAAGCTCGCCGGTCAGAAGGGCGGCGCGGGAGCCGGTCAGGTGTACCTGCGCCCACTGACCGATCAGCGTTTCGGGGGCGGCAAATTCCACCACAAGGTTATTGTCCAGCCGTCCGTTGACGGTTCCGGGGGTGCGCCCTGCCGCCTCGACCAGAACGCGCACCGTCTGCCCCTTCATGGCGGCGGTGGCGGCAAAGGCGAACTCGTCCTGCGTGCGCAGCAAACGCTCCATGCGGGCAGCCTTTTCGGCGTGGGTGGTGGGGTCGGGCATTTTGGCGGCGGGGGTACCGGTGCGCTTGGAGTAGATAAAGGTGAACAGCTGCATATAGCCGACCTCCCGGACCAGCTCCAGCGTTGCCTCAAAGTCCTGCTCGGTTTCGCCGGGGAAGCCCACAATAATGTCGCTGGAGAAGGTCACGCCGGGAATTTTTTCCCGCGCGTAGCTGACCAATTCTTTATACTGCCCGACATTGTAATGGCGGTTCATCTGCTGCAGCAATCGGTCGCTGCCGGACTGCACCGGCAGGTGGATATGCTTGCACAGGTGCGGCTGTGCGGCGATGGTGTCGATCAGCTTATGGCTGGCATCCTTGGGGTGGCTGGTCATAAAGCGGATCTGGTAATCGCCGGGCACCGCGCAGAGCAGGTTGAGCAGATCGGAAAAATCGACCTTTTCGTCCAGCCCCTTGCCGTAGCTGTTGACATTCTGCCCCAGCAGGGTGATTTCCTTATAGCCCTGCGCCACCAGCTGCTTAAACTCCGCCAGAATAGCGGCGGGTTCACGGCTGCGCTCCCGCCCGCGCACATAGGGTACGATGCAGTAGGTGCAGAAATTATCGCAGCCGTACATAATGGGCAGCCACGCGCGGAAGCCTGAATCGCGGCGGATGGGCATTTCTTCGACCACGGCGTTGCGCTCGGCCGGGGTTTCCAGATAGCGCTTGCCGCGGCGCACGCGCTCCGCCAGCATGGCGGGCAGACGGTCGATGCCGTCCACGCCGAACACCAAATCAACATAGGGGTAGCTCTGACGCAGCTTTTCGACAATGTGGGGCTGCTGCGCCATACAGCCGCAGATGCCGATCATCAGGCGGGGGTTTTGCTCCTTGAGCTTTTTCAGTGCGCCCACGTTGCCGAAAACGCGCTGCTCGGCGTGTTCGCGTACAGCGCAGGTGTTAAACAAAATCAGGTCGGCGTGTTCAACAGTATCGCACAGACCGTAGCCGATATCCTGCAAAACACCGCGGATTTTTTCGCCGTCGTTGACGTTCTGCTGGCAGCCGTAGCTGCGCACATACGCCAGCGGCG
>ERZ1034973.1526-NODE-1526-length-13363-cov-5.830478_pt1 | contig 13363 bp, 8 predicted proteins | sample MGYA00520686_ERZ1034973 | MGnify/ENA primary metagenome ERZ1034973 (study PRJEB33766, sample SAMN09781775) | gut metagenome | biome: gut microbiome | host: Homo sapiens | place: Madagascar | study: EMG produced TPA metagenomics assembly of the PRJNA485056 data... | reverse complement strand
GCTGTATTGGTATAAATCTTATTTGAAAATACAGTATTATTTGTATATACCGTAAATATCGCTTTCCCGCCTGCCGGAATACTCATTCCTTCATTTTCAAGTATATCAATTGCCAGACTTTGCTGCTTAGCATCCGTAACTTTTTCCCATACTTTAGCGCTTAAATCGTGAACATTACCAACTCTTTGTCCGCTGGCATTCAGAATTTCCAATGTGAATACATTGTACTGTTTACGAATGACTTCACTAGTAATGCACATCTTTTCTGCTTCATCCTTGCTTAATATATGGAAAGGTGCCTCTACAGAATCTGTAATCGTATAAGCATTAATGGCTTTTGTACCATCATTAAGAAGTTCTATCTTCCATCTTACTGCTGACTGGGATGAAATATTAGTTTTCACATTTGTGATATTCTGTATTGTCTCAATCTCTTTGTCCACTCCTACATACCCAGTAGCACTCTTAGTTATACCTGGCAGAATGGAATCTGTCGGTTTCACACTTACAGACGAAGAGATGTAATGATACGTTTTATTTTCATCATAACCATCATCCCAAGAATCACCATTATTCTGGTTTGCATCATTTGGTGTTTTCTTCGTCTTAATCACACCATATGGATTATACTCAACATCACTGTCAACTTTTAATGTAGCAGTATTGTTCAGATAAACATCTTTTGGTGCAGATTTATCTACCTTACACATGATAAAGAAGGAAATACCTTCATTTCTATTTAGTGTTAATGTTCCTCCGTCAGATGCCTGAATGTCAAAGAATACTTTATCAGTACTTGTCTGTTGATTTATTGAAATTTTAAAAGATTTTAAATTTCCAGTATAATCAATATCTTCTTTTACCGCGCCGATATTATTACCTTGATCAACAGGAGTCATAACATACTGCTGAGGCACTCGTATATTGTCAGGCCATGAATTCTGATTAATTCCAACAAAGGTTAATTTTCCACTATCATCTAAATCATCAATTATGCTAGAAACCTCAAATGATTCTTTTCCAGTATTTGCAACAGTAATATTATAAATCACATATACATCTTTTCCATCAGATTTCGGTTTTGAAAATATTTCTTTTGTACCTAATGGATTGCTACTCCAAATATTTTCAGCCTCAATAATCGCCCATACATCTTTTCGAATATCAGCCTGCTTCACAGAACTATATTTATTGACAAACTTCACTCCTAAATATTCATTTACTGTATTTTCATCTACAGTAAATTCATAAGAATTTGTTTCCTGTTCTTCACCAATAAACTGACCAGATTCGTTTACACGTCCTACTGTAACTTTAGAGGTAATCTCGCTGTCTATTGTGCCTGAAGTTTCTTCAATAATATATGTCCCATGTAGAAGATTATCAATTTTAAGCTTTCCAATTTTTCCATTTTCTGTTTCGGTAAAATCCTTCAGAGTAAACTCTTGTACTACAGCTCCTGTATCTTTATTTTTCAGTTTAAATGATATTTTTTCTTTCTGTGCTTCTGTTAATTTAGTAACATCATCACCATAAGATCCCTGAATCTCTTTTCTTATAACAACGCTTCCCTTATCTACTTTTCCGTATACATTTACTGTATCACTGGTACCGTTTATTTCTGCAGTGTTACCAAACTTAGGTTTTACAGATCCTGAAGTCTGTTCTTCTTTCTCTGTCCTGTATAAGTATGCCTGATAAGTTTTTGTAACACTTTGATCTGGATCTAATTTACCAATAAACCAGTATAATTCAAGACCGTTAAAAATGTCATTTACATAATTACTATCTCGAAAAACTTTAACAACTTCATTGTTAATTACAGTATAATATCCCGTACCCTGAATTGTCTGATCAGTCAAATACTTTTGAAATGTTAAATCATTTTCTATGCTCAGATCATCTTGAGTTATTTCACCGTTTTCAAAATTCTTATTTGTAGAAGAATCCTTAAGCTTATACAGGTTATAATTAGGGATCAGCCCTCTGTCAAGTCTGTCCTTCAGTACAAGATTACTTTTTTGACAAGCCTTATCACCTGCTGCATTGTTTATTGTAATACTATAGTCAAGGCAATTTCCACTTCCATAACCATAAGTACCACCGCCATCATTATATCCGGTATCTGCAGGACCTTTTACTTTCTTATCGACCGTAATCGGATTACTTACACCTATTTCTCCAGATTCACCACTTTTTCCATCGCTTGTAGATGCTTTATTCTTAATAGTTGAAATATCATAATTCTCCGCATCTACCTCACATTCCAAATACATGGTCACTGTTTCATATGGTTCTAACTCTTTAAGCTCCCAGGTAAGTGTCTGACCACTTTTTTCCAATTTGACTTTATGTCCATTTTTAGAAGCCGTTCCTTTAATTATCGCCTCTGCATTAAATTCGCCTGAAGCAGTAATCAACGAGTTTCCTCCGCTATCTACCATACTCTTAAATAGTAATCCATCCTGCAAAACATCTGTAACTGTCTGAGATGTACTCTTGCTAGCATTATTGTTCGTTAATGTAATTTTGTAGATAATGGTATCCTTATTACCTACTTTTTGACCAGCTTCAATATCATCTTCATTAATTTTATAGTTTACCTTTTCTATTGTCACCTCTGGTTTTACATATTTAATGGTAGTTTCAGAACTTTTTCCATCAAACTCTGCCTTATTTTTAATTGTCTCTGTTTTTAAATCTTTCTGTTTTTCTGCATCCGCAACATTTACATTAAATGTTAATGTTTTTGTCTCTCCTCCTTTAATCGGTCCCGGAATCCAGGTGATTCTTCGACTCTCAGAATCATAATTAGCACCGAGGTTCTTAAGAGCAGCTTCCTGTTCTTCAGTTAATACCAAGGACTCTGGCAAAGTATCAATAACTGTACGAGGATTATTATTCTCATCAGTCTGACCTAATTCTATTGTTCCCGTGTTTTTAATAGTAATTGTGTATTCAATTGATTCTCCCGGTTTTACCTCAGCCCATTCCCAATCCTCTCCCTTTTGATTTTTATGAGACTTTTTAAATTGAATTTTCGATGTTACATCCGGAACAGATTCGACAGACTTTGTATCCTCATAAGTATCATCACCTTTATACGCAATTGTTTTTATACTTACCGTATTTCTGATAATATCCGCGGCTATATCATCTTTTGATCTGGACACATAGTTATCTGCCAACGTTAATTTAGATATATCCAACACCGCTCCTATGCCAATTCCATCCATTTCTTCTGTTGGTACTCCATCGGCATCAATATTAGGATTAGGAATAACAATATCATAATTAACACTCTTTCTATCTGCACTAAGTGATAAATTATTAATATAAGAACTGTCTAAATTTGCAAAACTAAAAAGTATCTGTCCGCTTCCGTCTACAACTGTCTTTGTATTATTATCAATATGTGCACCTTCTGGAAAACTGATTCCAGCTGGAAGCGTCAGACTATCATTCAGTCTGACTTCTTTTGTCCAAATAGAACCTGTATCATCTCCTCCATCAGCATTTTGCTCCTGAGCTGAAATTGAATAATTTAATTGTCCGACCAAACGATTCGTGGAAGAATCTACCGACATTTTCGTAGTATCTACGGTCTTTTGCAGATTACTCCATTTATTCTCACCAGTCCACGTAAGATCAATTGGATTTGATACTTTATCCTTATCTGTTTTATTCACTACACTCGGAGTTAATGTAACACTCTGTGTTTTATCCATGACTCCATTCCGCGAGTTGAACGTTAAATCAAAATTAATGGTAGAACCTTCTGGCTGTTCAAATTCCACATATTGGCTGCCATCTTCACGTGTTCTCAAATAAACAGCCATCTGTTTTGATGTTTCTCCATTCTTGTACTCTACCAACATTTTTTTCTCATTATCAAAACCTGCGAGAGTAACCCCATATGGAAGTTCACTAATATCAATCTGAACGGTAACATTGCCTTCGACATCTGCACTAGAATATTGAGAATTTATATTCGCATGAAGAGTCTTACCATTCTTTCCCTGATCTGCACTTTCTTTTGGAGTTACATTCACAGTGATTCGTTCATCAACTGTTGTAGTATTAGCAGAATTTTTAGATGGAGCTTTATGTGGTCTCTTAGACGGAGCTGTCGGAGTCTCCTGTGGCTCTTCCGTTATCTCCGGTGTCGGAGTTTCCTGTGGTTCTTCGGTTGCTTCCGGAACTGGAGTTGTTTCTGTTGTTTCTTCCCCATGATTGTCATCTGCCAGTGCGGGATTCTCCGGGATGGAGACGTAGCCTTTGATATTTTCGCTTCCTATATTATAGGTGTTGTTTCTGACTGCTTTGTCGGCGTCGCCTACGATGGCGGTCAGGGTGCTGTCGCTTACGGAGGTTACGATTCCGGCGTGGTCGGCGCTGCCGTCCAGGTCTGTATCCAGTAGGAGCAGGTCACCGGTCTTTGGTGTGTAGCCATCCGGAATTGTATAGTTCCATGCGCTGCAGTCGCTGTTCTGTGGAACTGCGCTTGTGGGTACGCCTGCGTAGCTCAGACAGAAGTCTGCGAACTGAGCGGACCAGTTGTCCCGGTATGGATCATTTGCCCATGCGCCATAGCGGGTGTAGCCGTGGATGGTCTGTCCGTCCTCTGCCACTGTGTAGTTAGCTGTGCTCTCTGTGTATCCGGTCTGGGTCTGGGCAATAGCTGCCAGGTCTGCGCCCCAGTTGCCTGTAAGTGTCACACTGCTTACTGTGTTCTGCCATACATCTCCATTCTCTACGTCTGCATTAGGATTGGAGTAGCAGGCAAGGGTATGGGTGTGTTCCTCTTTGCTGCAGATCAGCTCTTTTTCATAACATTCTGCTGTGTGGCGGTGGCCATCGTTTTCCTGCTGACCACAGATCAGCTCTTTCTTTTTCTCATAGCATTCTGCTGTGTGGTGGTGAGCACCTTCGCCCTCCTCCATACCGCAGGTAAGCCTTTTCTCTGTGGTATAGCAGCCGTCAAACTCACTATGTACATGACCCTCTTCTGTATTTGTGCAGGTCAGAACCTGTTCTTCTGTATAACAGGCATCTGTGTGCTGGTGTCCATCGGATTCCGGAGTCTGACAGACCAGAGCGTCTACTTCTCTGTAACAGTCATCCGTATGATTGTGGGCTCCCTCTCCCTCCTCCTTGCCGCAGATCAGTTTGTCCTCATAGCACGCCTCTGTGTGGGTATGCTCCTCCTTGCCGCAGTAGGTGTCCGCCTCGGCGGTCAGTGCCGGGAGGATCAATGCATAGACAGTACAAAAAACCACCAGACAGGCAAGAATACTTACTGTCTTCTGCCAGCGCTTCCGCCTGCGATTCTGTAATTTATGCTTTGCCGCTTCCCGCAACAATAATTTTTTCATATTGACATCTCTCCTTATCCCCGGCGCTGATTATTTCACAGTGCCAAATGATTTCAAAGGCCAAAGCCTGAATACGATTTTCCCTACGATCTGCTCCTCTGCCACGCAGCCTACGGAAGTGTTACGGCTGTCTATGGAAGTGGATCTGTGGTCTCCCATAACGAAGTATCTGCCGTCCGGCACCTGATATGGAAGCTTGATGTTACAGTCACCCAGGGCTTTCTCTGTCAGATAGGGCTCATCCAGAAGTTCGCCGTCCACGGTGACATTTCCCTTCTTATCTATATCTACCCAGCTTCCGGGGCCTGCGATCATTCGCTTTACCAATATCTTGTTATTGTAGTAAAAGGCGATCACATCTCCCTGGGTGAAATCGGCTCCTTTTACGGAAACCACGATCTGTCCCTCCTGGATAGTGGGGTACATGGAACTACCATAGATCTGAAGTACCGGAAGCAGGAGTACGGCGATCAGGACTGCCGCTGCTGCCACGGTGATCAGGGTTCCAAGGGTGTTTCTCAGTACCCGGTGGTATCTGTATCTGTATTTGGTTCTGTTTAATTCCGCCTCCAGCTGGGTTACTGTAGGCATGGATGTGATTTCTTTGCTGGTCTTTTTCCTCATTCCTGAATGCCTTCATTTTCCTGACTGTCTGTGGGTTTTGTATCTGTATGGCCTGGGGCCTGCTGCCGGATATTCTCCAGATACTGGTCTGCGGCTGCTTGTGCTGCCTCAAATACCCGGTTGATCCGAAGTGCAGCTTCTGCGATGGATCCGGCTTCCTCTGTCATGATCCGCCGTTCCTCCAGCTGCTGTCTGGCTTCTGCCAGCTCCTGCTGCAGGCGCTCTACTTCTTTGCTCTGTTCCAGAAGCATTTCCAGTAAATCGGTACGGCTCAGACGCCTTAATTCTTTGTCAGTCATACTTATGCTCCTTATTTCTGATACAGCGGTCTGCTGTGTTTTTGGTAAATAAAAAAGCTGCAATCATTCTCTATCGTTAGTGAATAATTGCAGCCGAACTATCTCTCTGTAACTCTTATGTGGTCAATGCCGGGGGATGTATCCTGTGGGTATCGCTCCTCCCTGCCTGCCGTTCAAGAGACTTCTAGCTTTGCGTCACTGGCTCGCACCAGGTTTGCTTTTTTTCTGTATTTGTATTCAGTATGATAATACGCTAAAAACAATTTGTCAATATTATCAGAACATTTTGGTTCAGGTTCATGCAAAGTCGAAATCGTTTCGTTTGAAATTCTTGTTTTTTTTGTGATATTTCACAAAGAAGGCCATGCTATATTTTATGCTGATGGCTGTAGATTATGACTCAATATTGGTGTCTATCTATTGTATCTTTCCATTTTTTATTATCTCTTCCATATAAATTGTCAAATATTATTGGCATACAAAAAGAGCCCCCTGACTAGACAGGCATTGCCTTCACAGTCAGGGGGGTGTAATTTTGCCGGTGCTTTATGACAGCTCCAGCTTACCTGTATATAATTGATAGTAGGTGCCGTGCTGGCGGATCAGGTCTTCGTGGTCGCCGCGCTCGATGATCTTGCCGTGATCCAGTACAATGATCGCATCACTGTTGCGGATGGTGGAAAGTCTGTGGGCAATAACGAATACGGTTCTGCCCTTCATCAGATTGTCCATTCCTTTCTGTACAATGCTCTCTGTACGGGTATCGATACTGGAGGTTGCTTCATCCAGGATCAGTACCGGCGGGTTGGCTACTGCTGCCCTGGCAATAGACAGAAGCTGTCTCTGTCCCTGGGACAGTTCTTCGCCGTCTCCGCTTAACATGGTGTCATAGCCCTTTGGAAGCATCTTGATAAACTGATCTGCGTGAGCCAGTCTTGCTGCCTCATATACTTCCTCATCTGTGGCATCCAGTTTTCCGTAGCGGATATTTTCCCGGATGGTTCCTGTGAACAGGTGGGTATCCTGAAGTACGATTCCCAGGGAATGTCTCAGGTCATCCTTTTTGATCTTGGTGATATTGATTCCGTCATAGCGGATCTTGCCTTCCTGAATATCGTAGAAACGGTTGATCAGGTTGGTGATGGTGGTTTTTCCCGCACCTGTGGAGCCTACGAAGGCAAGCTTCTGGCCGGGCTTTGCAAAGAGGCTGATATCCTGAAGGATTACTTTATCCGGGTTATAGCCGAAGGTTACATCCTCGAAGCGGACATCTCCGGTAAGTTCTGTGTAAGTTACAGATCCGTCAGCGGAATGGGGATGCTTCCATGCCCACATGCCGGTTCTTTCTTTGCATTCTGTAATATTTCCCTGGGCATCTTTTTTCGCATTAACAAGCTCTACATAACCTTCATCTTCTTCCGGCTTCTCATCGATCAGGTTGAAGATTCGCTCTGCACCTGCAAGCGCCATGACAATGGCATTGAACTGCTGTGCCACCTGCATGAAGGGCTGGGTAAAGCTCTTTGTGAACTGCAGATAGGAAGCCATAACACCCAGAGTGATGCCGCCTACTCCTGCTACAGAGAGAAGTCCTCCCAGAACTGCTGTGAGCACGAACTGCAGGTTACCGATATTTCCGATGACAGGGCCCATCATGTTGGCGTATTTGTTGGCACTGGCAGAGCTTTCAAAGAGAGCTTCGTTCAGACGGTCAAATTCCTGTTCGGATTTTGCTTCATGGTTGAAAACTTTAACTACCCTCTGGCCGTTCATGCGCTCTTCCACAAATCCGGTCACATCTGCCAGAGATACCTGCTGTTTGATGAAATATTTACCGCTGTTTGCCCCGATCTTGCCGGTGACTGCCAGCATAATGAAGATAACCGCCACTGCCAGGATGGTCAGCAGGGGGCTGAGCATCAGCATGGAAATAAAGGTTACGATAATAGTAAACAGTGCCATCAGTCCCTGGGGGATTGCCTGGCTGATCATCTGTCTCAGTGTATCCGTATCATTGGTGTAGAGACTCATGATGGAACCGTTGGTATTCTGGTCGAAGTAACGGATAGGCAGAGTCTGCATATGCTCAAACATATCGTCACGGATGCGCTTCAGCACTCCCTGTCCGATGAATACCATCATTCTGCTGTAAATAAAGGTTGCGATCACACCTATTGCAAAGATGCAGCCCAGAACTGCCATTGCCTTGTACAGCTCTGCATAATTGGGGTCTGTCTGTCCGATCAGCGGGATAATATAATCATCCAGCAGATATTTCAGGGACAGGGATACGGAAATGCTGGCTACTGCACTGAGAAAGATGCAGACAAATACCAGTATCAGCCGCAGCTTATAGGTTTCGGTTATATATTTCAGAAGTCTTTTGGCAGTTTTGATGGTGTTCTGGTCTACTTTTTTCTTCTTATTCATCTTCTCCGCCTCCTTTGACCTGTGATTCATATACTTCTCTGTAGATTTCGTTGGTTTTCAGTAATTCCTCGGAGGTTCCTACTCCTGCGATCTTACCGTCATCCAGTACAATGATCTGATCTGCATCTTCAATAGAAGAAACTCGCTGTGCAATGATCAGCTTGGTGGTATCCGGGATTTCCTCGCGGAAGGCCTTACGGATCAGGGCATCTGTCCTGGTATCTACCGCACTGGTGGAATCATCCAGAATCAGGATCTTTGGCTTCTTCAGCAGGGCTCTGGCAATACACAGACGCTGCTTCTGTCCGCCGGATACGTTGTTTCCGCCCTGGACGATCATAGTGTTGTAGCCATCCGGAAATTCATTGATGAATCCGTCTGCCTGTGCCAGGCGGCAGACTCTCTGAACCTCCTGGTCACTGGCATGCTCATCACCCCAGCGGATGTTTTCATAAATGCTGCCTGAGAAAAGCACGTTCTTCTGGAGAACCATGGATACCTGGTCACGAAGCGCTTCCAGATTGTACTCGCGCACATCAACGCCTCCTACCTTTACACTTCCCCCTGTAACATCGTATAGTCTGGGGATCATCTGCACCAGTGTAGACTTGGCGCTTCCGGTACCGCCGATGATTCCTACGGTCTGGCCGGATTTAATATGAAGATTAATATCCTTCAGAGAAAGGTTGCCACCTTCTCCTCCGTAGCTGAAGTCCACATGGTCGAAGTCTATGGAGCCGTCTGCCACATTTTTCACTGCATCAGCCTGATCCTGCATTTCCGGAACCTCATTCAGTACTCCTACGATTCGGTCTGTGGATGCCTCAGCGATCATGATCATAACAAATACGAATGTTACCATCATCAGGGATCCGATGATCTGCAGTGCATAGACGATCACACTGGTAAGCTCTCCTACTTCCATGGTGCCGCCTACGATAGATCTGCCGCCGATAGCTACCAGGATCAGCACGACTGTATACATGGTAAACTGCATAACCGGGGCATTCCATGCCACAATCTTCTCTGCTTTGGTAAAAAGCTCATAGACATATCTGGAAATCCCATGGAATTTCCCAATCTCATAGTCCTCACGGACGAAGGCCTTTACCACGCGAGAGGCGTTTACATTCTCCTGTACGGAATTGTTCAGCACATCGTACTCGTCAAATACCTTGATGAAATGAGGGTGGGCTGCTTTTGCAATAAAAAGCAGGGTGCCTCCCAGGAATGGTATGGCAATGAGGAACAGGATTGATGCCGGTTTGCTGATGGTCAGTGTCATGATCCAGGACAGAATGATCATAAACGGTGCCCTGGCCAGCAGACGGATACTCATCATATATGCCTGCTGCACATTGGTAATGTCTGTAGTCATTCGTGTAACCAGTCCTGAGGTGGAAAAATGGTCGATATTTTTGAAGGAAAAATCCTGTACCTTGTAGAAAATATCATGTCTCAGGTTTTTGGCATAGCCTGCTGCTGCGTAAGCTGCCATGTTACCGGCCTGTACGCCGAAAAACAGTGCAAGCATTGCCATCACAACCAGAATAATTCCTCTCTGTATGATGTAGCTCAGATCGCCCTGGGCGATGCCGACGTCAATGATCTTTGCCATCTCCAGGGGAATCAGAACTTCCATCAGAACCTCCAGGATTACCAGAAGCGGTGCCAGAATGGACTGCTTTTTGTACTCCCGGACGGAACGTAAAAGTTTTTTGTTCATCTTTATTGATGTCCTCCTTGTATTTTATTTTTTGTAATTGCTGTCTTTTTTATTGCACATTTTCTTTCTGTTTGCACACATCTGCCACAGAACCTGTTTGCACAGCTCCACATCCTCTTTCGGGATGCCCTGGATCATTGCTGCTTCGTCCTCTTCAATGCTGTGAAGGATAGGCTGGCGCAGAGATTCTGCCTTTTCTGTGGGAAGGATCCGTTTCAGACGGGCATCCTGCTTCGCACATTCTCTGTAAATGTATCCGTTTTTCTCCATTAGCTGCAGGATTCCTGTTACTGTGGGTTTCCTGATCTGGAATTCCTCTTCGATATCTTTCTGATAAAGATCTCTGTGTATGGTTTCCAGAAGGATAAATTTCAGCACATGTTTCTGCATAAGTGTCAGATCATCATTCTCTATCATTTCCGCTGGATTGTGACGTCTCATGGAATGGGATAAAATACGGATCAGACGGCCTACGTGCATATTGTTCAGTTTCTGCCTGGTTTCCTCGTCTATTATCTTCACCTCCCGGATTCTGCCATATGGTTAGGATGCTATCTGTTAGTTTCCTAACCATTATAAGGAGTCATTCTCACCTTGTCAACTTTTTTATAAAAATTGGTATGACTGTTGATATTATATCGCTGTAGAGATATAATATTGACAATGATACATCTTACGTACAATTTTTGTACATAATAACATTATGTCTGTTGGAGGAAACTATTTTATGTCTGTAATTTTATATCATGGTTCAGAAAACATTATTGAACATCCCACCTATGGAAAAGGTGCCCGAACCAATGACTATGGACGAGGGTTCTATTGCACAGAGCAGTCTGAACTTGCAAAAGAATGGGCCTGTGCAAAAGGGAAAAATGGATTTGCCAACAAGTATGAACTGAATCTGAATAACCTGAATATATTAAATCTTAATCAGAAGCCCTGGCACATCCTGAACTGGCTGGCTGTGCTGGCTGATAACCGGACTTACTGGCAGAACAGCAGTATATCAGAAGAAGCTAAACAATATATCAAAACAAATTTTCTCCCTGATATTACACCGTACGATATTATTATCGGATACCGGGCCGATGATTCCTATTTTTCCTTTGCACAGGATTTTGTAGCCGGAACAATTTCTCTGCAGAAATTAAAAAAAGCAATGTACCTTGGCAATCTGGGCGAACAGATCGTGTTGAAAAGTCAGAAAGCTTTTTCTCAGATTTCTTATCTTGGAAGTGAATCTGCAGATGCCGAAGAGTACTATGTAAAAAAAGCTGCCAGAGAAAGAGATGCCCGAAGACAATACCGAAAAAGTAAAAAAGGAACTTCCCTTATTAATGAACTTTATATTCTGGATATTATGAGAGAGGGGATAAAAAATGATGATCCGCGCTTATTCTGAAGATTATCTTTGGTATGCTCAGAGAATACTGGGAGATATGCTGGATTTCGCAGTAAATACTTATGAACTGGATGAAAATGAATTCTGGGAAATGTTTCTGGTATCTGATGCATCAGAACAGTTTCAGATAGGAAACCCTTCCTACGTCTCCGGTAAAACAGGCTGCGAACTGGTAAAAGAGGTCATCCGCACAAGCGGCAGAAAGCTTCCGGAATTTCCCGATGAAATGTATCCGGATAAATCACCGGAATACTGGGCCGGATGGGCACTTGCCTATTATCAGTGGTATACCGGCAAAACCTTTATGCGTATTTACCGGGCAGTTTCCATGACGGAAATATTAAAAATGTATCCTGTTTTCCATGAAATGGATATTATGCAGTTTGTAGATGCAATGAATAAAAAAATGAAAGATTTTTATGTGGAAACTAATCTGAAACGAATCCGTACTCAGGCAGGATTGTCTCAAAGAGAGCTGGCAGACAGTGCCGGTATTTCTGTACGTCAGATTCAGTTATTTGAACAACGGCAAAGAAATATCAATCATACACAGGCAATTAGTCTCTGGAAGCTTTCCAGAATATTAGGATGTAAAAGTGAGGATTTACTGGAAATATAAAAAACGCCTCGCAGAAAATTAAATTTGCAAGGCCTTCCAGAATATGTTAAGATATTTTCGTCAAATAAAGCGGTAAAGAATATTTACGAATAAATATGTTATTCACAAAGGAGGATTTATTGTTATGTATATCACTTGTCTTGATGTAGAGGGCGTTCTGGTGCCTGAGATCTGGATCGCATTTGCAGAGGCCAGCGGCATCCCGGAACTGAAGAAAACTACCCGCGATGAGCCGGACTATGATAAGCTGATGAACTGGAGACTTGGGATTCTGAAGGAGCATGGTCTTGGACTGAAAGAGATTCAGGAGGTTATCGCAAAGATCGATCCCCTTCCGGGTGCAAAGAAATTTCTGGATGAGCTTCGTTCTTTCTCTCAGGTAATCCTGATCAGCGATACTTTCACACAGTTCGCAGCGCCCCTCATGGAGAAGCTGGGAAGACCCACTCTGTTCTGCAATACTCTTGAAGTTGCAGACAACGGAGAGATCACAGGCTTTAAGATGAGAGTGGAACAGTCCAAGTTAACTACTGTAAAGGCACTGCAGTCTATTGGATTCGATACCATTGCAAGCGGCGATTCCTACAATGACCTGGGTATGATCCAGGCAAGTAAAGCAGGATTCCTGTTCCGCAGCACAGACAAGATCAAAGCTGACTATCCGGAGATTCCGGCATACGAGGAATATGATGAGCTGCTGGCAGCGATCAGAAACGCTATGAAATAGTCTTATAAAAAAACCACCATACAGGTCAGGCTGTTCCTGTATGATGGTTTTTTATTTTGCGATTCCATTACTGTTATTATTCTGTTATGCCATATTATGACAGGTAAAGCGGACATTCGCAATCCGCTTCGCTACTTGCTCATGAACGCAGTCGCTTC
>ERZ1034973.1521-NODE-1521-length-13390-cov-4.534683_pt1 | contig 13390 bp, 7 predicted proteins | sample MGYA00520686_ERZ1034973 | MGnify/ENA primary metagenome ERZ1034973 (study PRJEB33766, sample SAMN09781775) | gut metagenome | biome: gut microbiome | host: Homo sapiens | place: Madagascar | study: EMG produced TPA metagenomics assembly of the PRJNA485056 data... | reverse complement strand
CTTTGTTAACAACCTTGTCTGTGATAGGTCACCAATACCATTTTGTGATATGGTGCAAACGCTTTTTTCACAACCTCAAAAAGTTCAGCCAAACGGCTGAACTTTTGTTTTCCATGAATAACTTTCAAAGAGCAGCCGCTGTCTGGAAAGCACTGTTTCTACGAGAGGCATTGGTCAGAATGTTCAGCTCCCGGTTTGCGTGGGGCTGGGTCGTGTTGGAGCCAGTGGTCAATATCCTCTGGCTGGTTTTGATCTTTACCGTCATCCGCGTGCGGCATATCGGAGGCATAGAAACGCCGCTCTGGATTGCCATCGGCATGCTAGTGTTCATGACGTTCAAACGCACGGTGTCTCAAGTCCAGAACGCCGTAGACGCCAACTCTGCATTGTTTGCCTATCGCCAAGTACGCCCGTCTGATGTTGCCTTGGTCCGCGCCGTGCTTGAAGGCGTCACCATGCTCATCATCAGTACAGCGGTTTTTGCTGTGGGCGGAATTTTTGGCTGGATGGCCTTGCCCGCGGCGCCATTGCTGGTGCTGGAAGCCTTTTTGCTCGCCTGGCTGTGCGGCCTGGGCCTGGGCATGTGCTTTGCCGTACTCATCAAGCTGGTGCCAGAGCTGGAGCGCATTATTGGCTTCATCATGATGCCGCTGATGATGATCTCTGGCGTCATCTTCCCTCTGTCTATGGTGCAGCAGCCTTATCTGGACTGGCTGCTCTACAACCCTATCGCCCACGCCATTGAGGCTGCGCGCCTTGGCTTTGCGCCTTACTACCATGCTGTCAGCGGGCTAGACGTAGGCTATGCCTATGGCTGTGCACTGGTGTTGAACTTCATGGGCTTGGCCCTGTTTCGCCGCTATACCCAGCGCTTGGTAATGCAATGATTGAAGTGATTGACGTACATAAGCGCTATTTCACCGAGCATGGTATGGGCCCCTGGGTGCTCACCGGCGTGAACCTGAATATTCCCACCGGCTGCAGCGTGGGCCTGGTAGGTGGTAACGGGGCGGGTAAATCTACCTTGCTGCGCATTATTGGTGGCGTGGACTACCCCACCAAAGGTGAAGTCATTCGCCACTGCAACGTCTCTTGGCCCATGGGTTTTGGTGGCGGTATTCAGCACAGCCTCACCGGCCGCCAGAACGCCAAGTTTGTGGCGCGCATTCATGGGCTGGAATCTGAAATTCCTCGCATTGTGGAACAAGTGCAGGCCTTTGCTGAAATTGGTGAAGCCTTTGACCGCCCCGTGCGCACTTACTCCTCAGGCATGAAGTCGCGCCTGCAGTTTGGCCTGTCACTGGCGTTTGATTTTGATGTGTATATCTCTGACGAGGTCACCGCCACGGGCGACAAGCAATTTAAGCAAAAAGCCGCACAGGCATTCAAAGACAAAGTGGGCAAAGCCAGCCTGATCATGGTCTCGCACAGCGAAAAAACGCTCAAAGACTTTTGCCAGGCCGGCATCTGGCTGCACAACGGCACAGCGCACTGGTTTGACCAGATTGACGACGCCATCCGCGCCTACCACGACAGCATCTCTCTTTCCCGATCATGACCATTGCCTCCCTCACCACGCGCAGCCTGCAGTGGCTACGCAAAAAACCGCTGCGTGCAGTCACGGCCATTGCCTGCGCATGCAGTGCCATTTACTGGCTAGGCATTGCCTCAGACCGCTATGTGTCTGAATCGCGCCTCATCATTCAAAGCACCAATTTGCACAGTGGCAGCCAGATAGACCTGGGCAGCCTGATCTCTGGCACCTCTGGCGGCAACCGTACCGACCAGCTTTTGCTGCGCGAGCACCTGCGCTCACCTGACATGGCCGAAAAGCTCGACGAGCAACTGCACCTGCGTGAGCACTTTGCCGGGCAGGGTGACTGGTTCTCACGCCTGTGGGGTGCAGAAGCCAGCCGTGAAAGCTTTTACGACTACTACCTGCGCCGCGTAGCCGTGGAGTTTGATGAATTTGCGGGCGTGCTTGTGCTCAAAGCCCAGGCCTATGAGCCTGAAATTGCCCAGCGCATTAACCAGGCCCTGCTCAAAGAGGGGGAGCGCTTTATGAACCAGCTGGCCCACGCCATTGCGCAGGACCAGGTGGACTTCCTCTCACAGCAAGTGCAGCTGCTGCATGACAAAGTGCAAAGCACCCGGCAGGAGTTGCTGCGCTTTCAGGAAAGCAAGCGCCTGATATCGCCTGAAGCCGCTGCCCAGGTAGTGGCCTCCATCATCGGCAACCTGCAGGGCCAGTTGGCAGACCTGCAGGCGCAGCGCAGTGCCCTGCAGGCTTATCTGGTGGAAGACCACCCCAACATCGTCTTGCTGAACCAGCGCATCAAAGCGCTGGAAAAACAGATTGAGCAAGAACAGACCAAGCTGGCCGCCCCCGGCGGTAAAACCCTGAACCGCACGGCAGAAGCTTACGCACAGCTGGAGCTGCAGGCCCAGTTTGCGCTGGATATGTACAAAACCGCCATCACTGCGCTGGAGCAGGGCCGGCTGGAAGCCACCCGCACCCTGAAAAAAGTCTCGGTACTGCAGCAGCCCAACCTGCCAGAAACCGCCACAGAACCACGCCGCCTGTACACCACCACCGTCTGGGTGGTCGTGATCTTGCTACTTGCCGGGGTCGCCAGCTTGCTGCTGGCCATTGTTCGTGACCACAAAGACTGAGGCGCAGCGTATGACCACCCGCACCATGAACAAGCTGACCAATAAAACTACTTTTTCTGTAGCTGCTAGCGCTGATAAAAACTTGCATTCAAATAAATTTCACCCGCAAAGCGGCATTGCACCAACGCAAGGCACTCCTTTGATGCAAGCAGTCAAGCGCTGCATACAGCCTTGGCACTGGCTGGCCGCTGCTGGTCTTGCCCTTGGTTTGCAAACCGCCCATGCACAATTGGCTTATGAAGCGCTGATGGGTGGCAGCAATACGGCCCACGCTGCTTCAGCCTCTGCCAGCAGGCAGCAGCCAAGCACCCCTGCAGACCCGCAAGCGGCAGCCATGTTGGGCTACCCAGCAATGGCTAACCCCACTTCTGCCAGCAAACTCACGCCCCCCAGCGCCTTGCTGACGGAAGACCACCTGCGCAACCAGGCCAGTGATGTATTTGGTGCCCAGCTGTTTACCGGCGCCTTCAGCGCGCCCGGGGCCATGCAGTTCAACCCTGACTACGCCATCGCCATTGGCGACCAGATTCAGGTCCGCCTGTGGGGTGCGTTTAATTTTGAGCAAACACTCACGGTAGACCCCCGCGGCAACATCTTTTTGCCCCATGTAGGCCCCGTGCCCGTGCTGAGCGTGCGCAACAACGAGCTGCAAGCTGTGGTGCAGACCGCCGTGCGCAAGGCATTCCGTAACAACGTGAGCAGCTACGCCACACTGGCTGCCGCCCAGCCTGTGCGTGTGTTTGTGGGCGGCAATGTCAACCGCCCTGGCCTGTACAACGGCACCAGTATGGACAGCGTGCTGCACTACCTGGACATTGCCGGTGGCGTAGACCCTGAGCGCGGCAGCTACCTGCAGGTGCAGGTCAAGCGCGGTGAGCATGTCAAGGCCACACTCAACCTGTATGACTTTTTGCTGCAAGGCACCATTCCCATGGTGCAGTTGGCAGATGGTGATGTGATTTTTGTACCCGCCAACGGCAAGCGCATCAGCGTGAAGGGCCTGGTGGTCAATGCCAAGCGCTTTGAGTTCAAGGGTGAGCAGCAAACCGTGGCGCAGCTCATGAATCTGGCCAAACCCTTGCCTCTAGCAACGCACGTGCGCGTGGTGCGCAACACCGGCAGCCTGCGCAATGTGGAGTACTACCCGCTGACAGATGCTGAGGCCATTGCCTTGAGTGATGGTGACGAGCTGGAATTTACCGCTGACAAAAAGCCCGGCACCATCACCGTGCGCGTGGAAGGGGAGCACGACAGTGCCCAGGAATACGTGCTGCCCTACGGCACCCCCATGGGGGAACTGCTGCAGCGCATACAGCCCCGCCAGCACTCAGACATGCAGAGCGTGCAGCTCTTCCGCGAAAGCGTGAAGCAGCGCCAGCGCGAAATGCTGCAAACCAGCCTGCATAACCTGGAAATGAGCTTGCTCACCGCCCGCAGCGGCAGCAGCGAAGAAGCACGCCTGCGCACGGAAGAGGCTGACCTTGCCCTGCAATGGGTAGAGCGCGCCAAAAAAATTGAGCCCATTGGCCAGGTGCAAATTGCCAAGGCCAGCCAGCTGGACAGCATCTTGCTGGAAAACGGAGACGTTATCCGCATTCCCCGCAAGGACGACATTGTGCTGGTCAGCGGTGAAGTGCTCTTCCCCAACGCCGTGGCCTATGAAAACAACCTGAGCCTGGAGGGCTACATCGACCGCGCCGGTGGCTTTACCCAGATGGCCGATAACGCCCGTGTGGTGGTGGCCCGCCGTGATGGCTCTTTTGAACAGGTCAACCCCAAGCGCCTGTTTGCCAATACCAATATTCAACCGGGTGACCAGATTCTGGTTTTGCCCAAGGTGGATGAGAAAAAGCGCCAGTTCTGGAAAGACATGACGCAAATCCTCTACCAGATCGCCGTCAGCGCCAAGGTGGTGTTTGGCAGTTGGTAAATCTGTAAAGCCTTGCCTTCAGTACTAAAGGCAAGTCTTTCGTTTGCCCGGCTTTGATGTACCACGGTTTTTCTCTTTCAAGCATTTCTCCCGCCCAACCCTATTACAGAGACAAAAATGGAGCGAACCCAACACCCCCTGTCAGTTGGCCAAAAAAAGAACAAAACCCCAGTACAAGCCAAGCAGAGCGCTGTACCAACTGCCCCGCACAAAGACCAGCGCAGCAAACGCAGCAAAAAACCGCAGCCACAGTTTGCCCAAGCACCTGCTCAGGCAGGCATGACACAACCGCGCCCCCATACCGGCTTGCAGCCCATGCCTGCGCAGCAGGCAGCAGCCCCCGCTATGGCATCCACCCCCGTAGCGCAGCAGCCCAGAATGACAATGAGCAAAACTACAAAAACCGTAAAAAAAGCCGCGGCCAACCACATACTGGTGGTGGCCCACCCCAGCGCACAGGCGCAGCAAGTGTTTGAACTGCTGAAAGCTGCAGGCGTGCAAGAAGCCTTGCCCTCGCGCCGTGAACAGCTTTCTGCCCAGGCGCTGACTGAGACACTGCTCAAAGCCCACGGCCTGCAATGGCATGAAGGGCAAGTGCCCACAGACATTGAAAGTGTGGAAGCCTCCCCCATGTGGCAAAGCCTGGTGCTGGACCTGGTGCTGGGCAATATGGATCAGCCCCTGTGGGCCTGGCTGGACCCGCAAGCCGTACACCTGCTGGACTTCTGGCAACAGCAAAGTGCGCACACCGTGTTCATGCTGGTGTATGACGATATTCACAACATCTACCAGCAATGCCTGCAAAGTGGTGCAGAGGCATCGCCCGAAAGCATCAACGCCAAAGTGCAAAGCTGGGTAGCCTATAACGAGGCCCTGCTGCAATTCCACCTGCGCAACCCAGAACGCAGCTTCTTGGTACACGCCAAGCAAGTGGCACAGTCTGCCCAAAGCTATGTGCAGCAAATTAACCAGCGTGTAGCCGCACCGCTGCAGCTGGCAGCAGGCCATAGCACCGCTGCAGAACAGCCTACTGATGCGGTAGAGCAGCCCAACAGCCAGCTGGCCAGCATGGGTGAACCGCAAAACCTTCCATCTGCTACGACCCAGCCTGGCACAGAGGGCTTGACCAACTGGCTGATTGAGCAGCTGGTGAACACCCAGTCTGACGCATTGCAACTGTATGAAGCGCTGCAAGCTGCCGCCAACCTGCCATTGGCCCAACCTGTCGTATCAGCCCCAGCAGCATCTGCTGCTGCATTGCAGCAGGCATGGGCCAGCTTTGCCGCAGCACAGCTGCAATACCGCAGCAACTGCCAGCAAGTGCAAAACCTGCAGCAGCAGTTGCAAGCACAGGCTCAGACCATGGCGGAGGCAGCCCAGCAAAAGCAGGGCGCTTTGCAGGCACAACTGAAAGCCGCAGAGGAAGAAAATGCACTGCTTTTAGAACAACTGCATAAAGTGCAGGAAGAACTAGAAAAACTTTACCTGCAAGGCAAAGAAGATAAAAAAAACCTGGAAAACCTGAACGCGCAAACAAAAAAATTGCAAGAGCAGCTATCCGTTGAACAGCAAGCAGCTAAAAAGTACAAAGACCAGCTAGCAGCAGAACAGGCAAAAATAAAAGCACTGCAAGAGCAGTTAGCTAAAGCACCATCAAATCAAAAAACGGATGCCTCTGTCACTGAACTCAAAGAAGAAAATGACTTGTTGCTCAAGCAACTGCATATTGTGCAAGAAGAGCTGGAGCGCTATTTTCTGGAAAATCAAAAGTACAAGAAAAATTCGCCTAAAAAACCAGAGCAAAAAACATATTACGGTGCAGCAGAACGTGTAAAACAGCAACTGTCTTACCGGCTGGGTAGCACCATGATTTCGAACTCCCGCAGCTTCAGCGGCTGGCTCAGTATGCCTTTTGCATTGAATGCAGAGGTGAAGAAATTTAGAAAAGAGCAAGAGAAAAAGGCGAATCAAAAGCTGCCACCTGTTTCTGCATACAGTGATGCCTATGAAGCCGAGCGGGTCAAACAGCATCTTTCATACCGCTTAGGTGCTTGCATGATCAAGAACTCGAAGTCGCTTAGCGGGTGGATAGCTATGCCCTGGAAGCTTTCACAGGAAGTTAAAGCTTTTAGAAAAAAACAGGCTGATTAATTATTTGATGAGAAAATTATGAAAGTATTAACCGTATTTGGTACCCGCCCAGAAGCCATAAAAATGGCACCCCTGGTAAAGGCACTGGAAAAATGCAGTGATTTTGAAGCCAAGGTATGTGTAACCGGGCAGCACCGACAAATGCTAGATCAAGTGCTGGAACTGTTTCAGATCAAGCCAGATTTTGACTTGAACCTGATGAAGCCCGGTCAAGACCTGTATGACATTACCAGCAATGTACTGCTGGGCATGCGTGATGTTTATAAACAGTGGCAGCCAGATATTATTTTGGTACATGGTGATACCACCACCACTTTAGCTGCCAGCTTATCTGCCTATTATGCAAAAATCAAAGTAGGGCACGTAGAAGCAGGCTTGCGTACATTCAATAAATACTCGCCATGGCCTGAAGAAATGAATCGCTGCCTTACTGGCAGGGTTGCAGATATTCATTTTGCACCTACCGTAAAGTCTCAGGCCAACTTAACGCTGGAAGGCATAGATGAAAATACCATTCATATCACCGGAAATACGGTGATTGATGCCTTGCTGCAGGTGGTAGAGCGCATTCGTACAGATGCCAATTTGACGCAAGCCTTTGAAAGTCGCTTCAGCTTTCTGGACAAAACCAAGCGCATGATCTTGGTCACTGGCCACCGGCGTGAAAATTTTGGTCAGGGTTTTGAAAATATTTGCCATGCGCTGGCTGCGCTGGCGCAGCGCGGTGATGTACAAATCGTTTACCCCGTACACCTGAACCCACAGGTGCAAGAACCTGTACGCCGTATTTTGGGCGGTGTCGCCAATGTGCATCTGATTGAGCCGCAAGACTATTTGCCCTTTGTGTATCTGATGGATCGCTGCACCTTGCTGGTCACGGATTCTGGCGGTGTGCAGGAAGAAGCTCCATCGCTGGGCAAACCCGTATTGGTGATGCGTGACACCACAGAGCGGCCTGAAGCTGTAGAGGCAGGCACCGTCAAACTAGTGGGTACGGATAGCCAGGCAATTATTCAAAATGTAAATGCCCTGCTGGATGATCAAAGCGCCTACCAAGCCATGGCGCATGCCCATAACCCGTATGGTGATGGAAAATCAGCCCAGCGCATTACAGAAATACTGCAAGCATTTGGCATGCAGCATGGCCTGCTGTTGCAGGAAACGTTGTCCAACAACGGATAAAATCGAAATAAATTTTAAAACCTAAAAAGGAAAAAAATGTTTGAAACTATTTCCATGATCGGCCTTGGCTATATTGGCCTGCCTACCGCCACTTTGTTTGCATCGCGCAAGAAAAAAGTCATTGGCGTAGATGTGAATCAACATGCCGTAGATACCATTAACCAGGGCAAGATTCATATTGTGGAGCCTGAGCTGGATGTACTGGTGCAAAAAGCGGTGGCAGATGGCTGGCTGCGTGCCACCACCAAGCCTGAAGCAGCAGATGCGTTCTTAATTGCCGTGCCTACACCATTTAAAGATGGACACCAGCCAGACTTGAGCTATATCGAATCTGCAGCCAAGGCCATTGCTCCAGTGCTGAAAAAAGGCGATTTGGTGGTGCTGGAATCTACCTCGCCCGTGGGCGCTACAGAGCAAATGGCTGCCTGGTTGGCTGAGGCTCGTGCAGATCTGACATTCCCGCAGCAGGCTGGTGAAGAGGCCGATGTGCAAGTAGCGCATTGCCCAGAGCGCGTGCTGCCAGGGCAAGTGGTGCGTGAGCTGGTGACGAATGACCGTGTCATTGGCGGCATGACGCAAAAAGCCAGTGCCATGGCAGTAGCCCTCTATAAAACTTTTGTAGAAGGCGATTGCATTGTGACCAATGCACGCACGGCAGAAATGTGCAAGCTCACAGAAAACAGCTTCCGTGACGTCAACATCGCCTTTGCCAATGAACTTTCCATGATTTGCGACAAGCAAGGCATTAATGTGTGGGAACTGATTGCACTGGCCAACCGTCATCCCCGCGTCAATATTTTGCAACCCGGGGCTGGCGTGGGTGGTCACTGCATTGCTGTTGACCCCTGGTTTATTGTTGCCAGCAATCCTGAAGAGGCAAAAATCATTCGTACTGCACGTGAGGTGAATGACTACAAGCCTGAGTGGGTGCTGGAAAAGGTCAAGTCTGCCATTGTGGATGTGATGGCGAAAAAGCCCGGAAGCACCATGCAGGATATCAAGGTGGCATGTTTAGGTTTGGCATTTAAGCCTGATATTGATGACCTGCGCGAAAGCCCAGCGGTAGCTGTTACTAAACAGGTGGCTAATTTGGGTTGCCAAGTGCTTGCTGTTGAGCCAAATATTGAAGTACTGCCTTCAAAAATTGCACAACCTCAAATGCATCATGCATCTTTGGATGCTGCACTCCAATCAGCGGATGTGGTTTGTGTGTTGGTCAAACACCGCCCATTTATAGATGTGGCTTCAAAGCTTGAAAAGCATGCAAGCGTGATTGATGCTGTAGGACTTTTGTCTTAAACACTGTAGAGACGAAAATATGAAATTGTTTAAGCTTAGAATTTTTTGAAATTCGCAGCTTAAACTTTTTCAGAAAAAACTTGTGTGCCATTCCTTTGAAAATAACATGAAGACATCCCAAGTAAAAATTGCAGCATCAGAATATGCTAGTGGCAATTATTTGACGGCGCTGGAAATGTACAAGCGTCTTGGTCAACAATTAGGCGAGGCATATTTCGTTGCTAATGTTAAGCTGTGTGAGCGGCGATTAGGATGTAGTCAAATAAAAAATGAGGGAATTTTGTCTCTTGGCGCTGGAGCTCCTGGTTATTTGTCAAGTGGAATTTTAGAAAATATAGGAAAATCTGAAAATAAAGATATTCCGTTTTCTGAAATTTTTTCTGATGCCAGCCAAGGATTTTATAAATATGGGCGTTTAAGTGTCACTCAAAAGGCACTAAATGCGATGCTGCAACGAGGTGAAAGATTTGATAAGAAGCAACGTGATTTCAAAGCTTTGGTTGATGGTTTAGTGCGGCTGAAAAGTGGGTGGTTAGTTCCCCCTCGACAGCCGAATCCCGGTTTCTTTACACGGCGTGGTCACGTACTCTATTGTCTGCATCAATCAGTGCCACACGCGACCAATGGTTACGCTACCCGCTCACATGGCATTGCCGTTGGCTTGCAAAAGTCTGGTTGGAAGGTCCGGGCAACCACGAGGCCGGGTTTTCCTTGGGATGCAGGTGTTGCTGGTTTGACCCGAGGCTATCATGAAACCGTAGTGGATGGCATTACCTACGCAGCTGTTGCTGGTTGGAATTTGAATAACACACCACTTGACTACTATCTTGCAGAAGCTGCAGACCATTATGTGCGAGAGGCACAAACTAGCGGGGCTGAGGTCATTGTTGCAGCTTCAAACCACATTACAGCATTACCAGCACTAATGGCGGCTAGGCGTCTTGGGCTGCCATTTATTTACGAAATTCGTGGTCTGTGGGAGGTAACGCAAGCTTCTACGCAGCCTGACTGGGCTGATTCAGAGCGGTATCACCTAATGCGCAAGTTGGAGCAGCAAGCTGCCGTTGAGGCAGACTTGGTGATTACGCTGACCGAAGAGCTTGCTAGTGAAGTATCAAGTTGGGGTGTGCCTCGAGATCGAATTGTGTTAGTACCTAATGCAGTCGATATTGATCGTTTTGTGCCTGCACCTGTAGATGCAGCGATAGCTAAAGAGCTTCGTCTTAGGTCAGGGGTGCCAGTTATTGGTTATGCCGGTAGTGCTGTAGCCTATGAAGGCTTGGAGCTTTTACTTGAAGCGCTGGCTTTGCTGGCCCAACAAGGAGAAGACTTTATCTTTGTTCTAGTTGGTGATGGTAAGGTTATCGATTCAGTTAAAGCACATGCCAAAAAACTTGATATAGAAACGCATTGCCGCTTTACGGGGCGCGTTCCATTTGATGAAGTGCCTCGCTATTTGTCGTGCATGGACATCATGCCTGTACCGCGGCTTTCGTTGCCTGTTACTGAAATGGTTTCAGCACTTAAGCCACTGGAAGCGATGGCTATGGGTAAGGCGGTAGTGCTCTCTGATGTATCACCTCACAAAATAATGGCCGGTGATAACGAACGTGCTCTTCTTTTCCGTAAGAATGACGTAAAAGATCTGGCACAAGTGCTGCGTAGCTTGATGCAAAACCCGATAGAGCGTAAGCGCCTAGGCAAAGCTGCGCGAGCATGGACCGAAAAAGAACGTAGCTGGAACGCCGTAACGCGCACCTATGCAGCTGTTCTAGAAAGGGTGTGTCGTGAATCACGCATGGTGACAGTACCTGTCCAAAGTACTGCAAAGCAATTAGATGAACTGACGATTGGACTGATTGCCGACCAGTTCACTACAGATACCGTGTCCAGTGCAATCAAAACGTTGTCGCTTTCACCTGAAAAATGGCGTGAGGAGTTGGCTCAAAAACCAATAGATGCGTTGTTTGTAGAGTCTGCTTGGAAAGGTAATGGGGGGCAATGGCACCGTAAGGTGGGTTATTACAGTGATGAAGAATTTGAACCTCTTGAGGCATTGCTGAAATATTGCCGTCAGCAGAATATACCTACCATTTTTTGGAACAAAGAAGATCCAGTTCACTTTGAACGTTTTCGGAAAACCGCCAGTTTGTGTGACCATGTATTTACGACGGATAGTCGCCGTATTATCCCTTATCTGGCAACCCCCAATGCAAAGACGCTAACAGCTAGTAGCTGCCCGTTTTACGCTTCACCTCAAATTCACAATCTGTTGCCTTCTATCAGACCGTGGCAGAACACAGCTGCCTATGGCGGCACTTACTACGGCACACGGTATCCAGAGCGCACTGAGTACATGGACAAGATCATGAGTGCTGCAGCTCCACTGGGGCTGTCTATCTATGACCGTCAGCATGCTGATCCTGATTCGCCTTACAAGTATCCAAGCGGACTTGGTGGCTATGTGGCTGGTGGCCTGAGCTATACGGAGATGATTCAGGCCTATAAGGCTCACCCCGTACAGATTAATGTGAATTCGGTACTGGACTCCCCCACGATGTTCTCTCGCAGAGTCATGGAAAGTGCTGCGTGTGGCACTCCGTTGGTCTCTGGCCCCGCTTTGGGTATGAACCGTTACCTAGAAGGCGCAGCACATGTGATTCAAACAGAAACTGATGCTGCCCAAGCCTTAGAAAACTTGCTGCGACATCCTGCCTATCGATGGCGTATTGCTTTACGTGGTGCGCGTGCTGTGATGCGAGCGCATACAACACAGCACCGCCTGGTGCAAATGTTCCGTACAGCAGGCATGGTGATTGCTGCGCCACAAGCTCCTGCATTGCATGTCTATGCAGGCACCATCGCAGAAGCATTCGCACTACAGCTGCTTAAACAGACGCTGCGGCCTTCCGTAGTCGTGGCGGATCAATGGGTTGCGGGTGCAAAAGCGCTGCTTGAGCAATCAGGGGTGATTTGTAAGAGCTCATCGGAAGCACAACCTCAGGCAGGCCAACTTTGGCTGCTGGCTGATTCCTTTGCACTGGACCAGCTAGAGCACGAAGATTTTGAAGATTTGGCCTGGACAGCAAGTTATGCACCACAAAACCGTTTGGGTTTTTTACGAGATGCCGTGCTCGCCAATCAACTCTGGCCCGGTGTGGCAGTTGAAGCAGCGCCCATTGACAAGGGGCTCCAACTGCTGCGCCTTAAATCTGGCATGCCATTGAATGGACTAGCTACTTGGGCAAGTACTCAATCCACATTGGCACTGCGCAAACCCAATGCAGCTTACGAACAAGCACCGAATATTTCACCGCAAAAAACGGTACTCATTGCAGGCCATGATCTGAAGTTCATCAAGCCTTTTTACCCTTACTTTGGCAAGTCTGGCATCAGAATCTTGTTGGATTTTTGGAGTGGACATAACCAACACAATGAAGCTACAAGCAAACGCCTCGTAGACCAAGCCGACACAATCTTTTGTGAGTGGATGCTGGGTAATGCAATCTGGTATGCTAAGAACAAACGCAAAGGGCAGAAGCTAGTGGGGCGCTTGCATGCACAGGAGTTGCGTAGCGCACTTTTCGATAAGGTGCCCTTCGAGCAATTCGAAACCGTCATCTTCGTAGGTCCTCACATGCTGCGCCAAGCAAAAATACGCAATCCGGTGTTCAAAAAGAATGGTGTGGTCATTTACAACGGCGTGGACGTTGAGGCGCTTCAGTCAGTTCCGCGCAAGCCCACCAACGGCAAGGTGCTGGGCTTTGTTGGCATCGTGCCGCAAAGCAAGCGTTTGGACCTAGCACTAGACATTCTGCGTGAGCTGCGCAGAGAAGATTCAGGCTACATTTTGCGCATCAAAGGCAAGCGCCCGGAAGACTTTCCCTGGATGGCCAACCGACCTGAAGAAATGGCTTGGTACGACACCCAGTACCAGCGCTTGGAGCAAGATCCGCTTCTGAAGGAGGCAGTGATATTCGACCCTCATGGAAACGATATGCCCGAGTGGTATTCGGGAGTGGATTACGTTCTCTCAACGAGTGATTTTGAGAGCTTTCACTTCACTGTCGCAGATGGGGCAGCAGCGGGTTGTGTACCGGTGGTACTGGCATGGGATGGTGCGGATGAGATATATCTTAAAGACTGGGTTCACTT
>ERZ1034973.1518-NODE-1518-length-13393-cov-9.076623_pt1 | contig 13393 bp, 13 predicted proteins | sample MGYA00520686_ERZ1034973 | MGnify/ENA primary metagenome ERZ1034973 (study PRJEB33766, sample SAMN09781775) | gut metagenome | biome: gut microbiome | host: Homo sapiens | place: Madagascar | study: EMG produced TPA metagenomics assembly of the PRJNA485056 data... | reverse complement strand
GAACAGAACAGAACAGAACAGTAGATAATTCTCTCTTAAATACAATTTATTCAGTTATTAAAAGACCGTTGAGTCTAAGCGTAAAAGATTACGCTTAGGCTCAGCGGTCTTTTTTTATTTTATTTAAGAAAGTTTGCATTGCAGACTTTTTATAGGAGAAAGCTATGAAAAAAACTTTAAAAGCTATTTTGTTTTTGATGGTGCCGGTTTTTACACTTTCGTTGTTTGCCTGCAAGGCAGAAACAGACACAGAGTATGTTGAGGTGGAAAAAATTGTTGAAGTGGAAAAAAAGCCGGATTCAACTCCGCCGCAGAAAATTGTTGCCGGGGAAAATGCCGCAAAGGCTGGAAACGCCTGTGTTCTTTTAAGCTGGAAAAATCCTGCCGATGAAGATTTTTACGGAACGAAAATTACATTCGTTCCGGCGGCAAAAGGCGTTACGCAACCGCTTGTGATTCTTGGCGAAAAATCAAAAGACTCTTCAGCGCTGATACGTGGTCTTAATAACGGAACTGAATACACATTCAGTCTTTTTGCGCTGGATATAACTCACAATGAGGCTCAAAAAGTTGAGCTTAAAGCCGCTCCGGTTGACTCATCTGACATGAGTCCTCCGGCGGAAGTTTCCGGCCTGAAGTCTGTTGCGACGGCTGGAAGGATAGGGCTTATCTGGAATGATCCTAAGGATGAAGACCTGTTCGGAATCGAGATTACCTACAAGGAATCGTCTGCAATGACACGCTCGCTTGCAAAAATGGAAGAAAAAAGCGTGTTTGCGGCGCCGGGCTTGCAGTATATAGAAGTTCCAAATCTTGCAAACGGCACAGAATACACGTTCACCGTAAAAACAATGGACACAAGCGGAAACAAAAGTGCCGGCGTTACTGTAAAAGCAACGCCGGTTGCGGTGGATTCAAAAGAACCTCTGAAGATTGACTTGAGCGTTCCGCCGGAAAAGAGCAACACGGCTATTACTATAACTGCGAATATTGCAACAGCGGCACAAAGCGTGGATAGAGTTGTGTATAAAAAAGACGGAAGCGAGGTTGCCTCAAAGCTTCTTGCGGATTCTTCCGCGATACCTGCCAAAAAGGGCAGCACTGATAGAACATGGACTTTTGAAATAAAAGCCGCAGACGAAACTGCGAACGGAACTTACACGGTTGCCGCAATCGACTCGGACGGACGCGAAGAGACAGCGCAGATTGCAATATCAAACTTTGATTTTACTGCGCCAAAAGTTGCGTCGGGATTAGAGGCTGTACTTTCAACCGATAAAACTTCTGTTACGCTGACTTGGAAAGACCCGGTCGACGAAGACTTTGACCATGTGGAAATCTGTTTTGTTTCAAACAACGGAACATCGGATTCTGGAAAGTCGGAAACCGTAGAAGTTAAAAAAGACGTTCAGAGCAATGATTTTGCCGTTGAGCCAAGCAAGGCTTACTACGAGTATTATATTGTTACCGTTGATACGCTTGGAAATAAAAGTTCTGTGATTACAAAAAAAGTGTATGTTGATGCGGTTCCAAAAATTCCGGAAGGATTTGTGAAAATTCCTGCCGTTTCAATTTCAGAAAGCGAAACTTGGACTCCAGCGTCAAATGTATTTGTAAGCGGACGTAATCTTGAAATCGCCTCGTTCTACATGAGCGACCATGAGGTGACACGCGGAGAATACAAGGCTGTCATGGGAAGCGACCCAAGCAAAGCCAACGCTTACGACAAGGACGGAAACAAGCTTACAGGTGATGACAATGTAAAAAACAACCCTGTGAACAATATCAGCTGGTATGATGCGCTTGTATACTGCAATACGCTTTCTATTAAAGAAGACTTAACTCCTTGCTATGCAATCGGCGGAAAAACAGCCCCTAAAGAGTGGGGAGAAGTCCCGACTTCGAACAACGACACGTGGAATGCCGCAACATGCGACTTTGAAGCAAACGGCTACCGTCTTCCTACAGAGGCAGAATGGGAATGGGCCGCGCGTGGTGGTGGCGAAAGCTACACCTATGCCGGAAGCAACGATGTAGACGACGTAGCCTGGTATACAGAAAATACAAATAATACCGGAACAAGGGATGTAAAGACCAAAAAGGCAAACGCTTACGGACTTTACGACATGAGCGGAAACGTATGGGAATGGTGCTGGGACTGGTACGGAAGCATATCAAGCGTAACGCCAGATGAAGGCCCGGCTTCGGGCTCTTACCGCTGTCCACGCGGTGGTTCTTGGCGCAACGACGCTTACAACGCGCAGGTTGCCTACCGGAACAACTACTACCCGTGCCGCCGCCTCGACTACTGTGGCATCCGCCTTGTTCGCAACGCCAACTAGCGTTGTATAGTTGGTTTTTATAATTGTAAAAACATTGGCTTCCGTGTAGTCTGCAACGCAAGATAACAAATTTTATTCCATCCGGGCGGTAATTTTTTGTTACCGTCCGTTTTTTTAGTATCAAGGTCATTTCGTGTTTCAACGCAACTCAACATTCAGCATGCTCAATGACCACATGAATTAAAAAATCATTGCCGAACTTCCGTTATTTCCTATAATATAAAACCATGAAAAGCATTTTGATAAAAGATACTACGCGGGATGAGCGCGAAAAAATTGTTCAGGAATCGTTGGGTTGCGGCTGGGATGTAGGCTGCGGAACTGGCTCTGCAGGAATTGACTACGCTCTTTATATCGAAGGAAAAGTTGAGCTTAAGGATTTGAACATGGCGGCAAACTGCGGTTTTGAAGTGGCTCACCCGGCGGAAGAAAGGGCTTTGTGCTCCGGCGAGGGAGTTGCGGACTAAATGAAGATACGGACAGCAAATATTTTGGATATTGACTCTATCATGGAGATTGAAAACCGTTCATTTTTGCCTCAGGTCCGGGAAAAGCGCGGGCTCTTTTTGGAAAGGCTGAATGTTTTTTCTGGAGGTTTTATCCTTTTAGTTGATGAAAGTTCCGGTGTAAAAGGCGGCGGTTCTAAGGGCGAAAAGGTTTGCGGATATTTTTGTACAGAAAGATGGAAGAAAATCTCGCGCGGGTCTGATATTTTTTCAGTCGGGCATGATATTTCTAAAACTCATTGTTCCGACGGTCCTGTGCTGTACATTTCTTCGTTTGCCGTTCTGCCTGAATTCCGGGGTGGAGGACTGGGCGGAAAGTTTTTTTGCGATGCCCTTGAATTTATAGAAAAAAGTCAACAGGGGCTTAAAGAGGTTGCTCTTCTGGTGAATGAAAACTGGTCCGCTGCAAGGCATATCTACAAAAAAAATGGATTTTCTGAATGTTTTTCAATTGATGACGTCTTTGAAAATGATGAAGGTCAGCCGGAAAACGGAATTGTCATGAATAAAACGCTCGAGGTTTGTCATAAAGACTGACGCGGCAGTCAGCCTTGTTTTTATGCTGAAAGCCCGGGCGTTGTTGAACGGTTGTTTTGCAATGTGTCAGCCCCGATAATTATTCTTCTTCCATTGTTAAATTGTTCTTAAAGTGGTAGATTGTACAAAACGAATTTTTTTACGAGGCTATAAAATGGCAAAAGACAAAGTTATTCTTGCGTATTCTGGCGGACTTGATACGACTGTTATCATTCCCTGGTTAAAAGAAAATTATGATTATGATGTAATTGCTGTCTGCATTGATGTAGGACAGGGTGATGACTGGGAAACGATTAAAAACCGTGCGCTGAAGACTGGTGCTTCTGCTTGCTATGTTGTGGATGCAAGGCAGGAATATATTGAAGAGTATGTATGGACTGCGTTAAAGGCGAATGCGGTTTATGAAGATGAATATCTTTTGGGAACTTCAACAGCGCGTCCTCTTATCGGAAAAATACTTGTTGAATATGCGCGTCAGGAAAAAGCGGTTGCAATTTGTCACGGTGCGACTGGAAAAGGAAACGACCAGGTTCGTTTTGAGCTTGCAATCAAGGCTTTTGCTCCTGATATTAAGGTTATTGCCGCTTGGCGCGATGACAAATGGAATATGGACAGCCGCGAGGCAGAAATTAAATTCCTTGAAGACCGCGGACTGGAAGTTCCTATGAAGAAAGACCAGTCTTATTCCCGCGATGAAAATGTATGGCATCTTTCTCACGAAGGCCTTGAGCTTGAAAAAACAGAAAATGAGCCGAACTACAAGCACATGCTTAAAAATACAACTGTTCCGGAAGAAGCCTCTGATGAAGGTGAGTACGTAACAATCGATTTTGAAAAAGGAATTCCTGTAGGTTTGAACGGAAAAAAGATGAATGCCCTTGATCTTTTGAACGAGCTTAACGTAATCGGCGGAAGAAACGGAGTCGGTCTTGTAGATATTTGCGAAAACCGCTGTGTAGGAATGAAGAGCCGCGGTGTCTATGAGACTCCTGGTGGAGCAATACTTTATTTTGCGCACAGAATGATGGATCATATCTGCCTTGACCGCGATACTTACCACTTTAAGCAGCACGTTTCTTTAAAAATGGCTGAGCTTATTTACGATGGAAAGTGGTTCACAACCCTGATGGATTCATGCATTGCTTTTATGGATAAGACAGAAGAAACTGTAACCGGCTGGGCAAAAGTAAAAGTTGTAAAAGGCGCAATCCGCGGCGCAGGCTCAGGTTCAAAATACAGCCTGTACAACGAATCAATCGCTTCGTTCACAACAGGTGAACTTTACAACCACAAAGACGCCCAGGGCTTCATAACCCTCTTCGGCCTCCCCCTCAAAGTCCGCGCTATGATGGAGCAATCGGTAGGTGAAGGACAGGCAATAGCAGAAAGCAAAAGCCTTAAGAAGCGACCAACAGAATAAAATTTTACTCAATAGGGTGCGAGTGACGCAGCACCCGTCCACCGATTGCGCGAGCCGCCCCGCCGGCGAGACAAAAGGTGGGAGAAGGACAGGCAATAAAAGAAAGCAAAAGCTTTAAGAAGCGGCCAACAGAATAGTATATAAAATCGACTTCCTGTCGATTTTATAACTCAAGAAAATCTTAAAAGATTTTCTTGAAGTTCCTGTGCTTTCTTTATGACGTGCCATCCATGGCACTATTTTAATAATTATAGAATATGAACGGTGGCGCAGCACCCGTCCACCGATTGCGCGAGCCGCCCCGTCGGCGAGACAAAAGGTGGGAGAAGGACAGGCAATAAAAGAAAGCAAAAGCTTTAAGAAGCGGCCAACAGAATAGTATATAAAATCGACTTCCTGTCGATTTTATAACTCAAGAAAATCTTAAAAGATTTTCTTGAAGTTCCTGTGCTTTCTTTATGACGTGCCATCCATGGCACTATTTTAATAATTATAGAATATGAACGGTGGCGCAGCACCCGTCCACCGATTGCGTCGGAATAAAAAATGTATCAGAATGCGATACTTTATTAGAACGGACGGTTCTCCGGATTCTTCTTTCGGAGCATCGTTCACTTTATCATCAGGAAAAACATGACTATTAATGCAGAACAACTTTATTTTATTCTTGATAATACTCCTCCAGAACAGAATATTATGCTGGTTGGAAAACACGGAATCGGAAAAAGCCGTATTCTTGAAGAATATTACTCTGAAAAAAAATGTAAAGTTGTCACTTTGTTTTTGGGGCAGATGAGCGATCCCGGCGACCTTATCGGGCTTCCTGAAAAAAATGAAAAAACCGGGAAAACCGATTTTATGCTGCCGTACTGGTTTCCTCTTGATAAAACGCCGGTTGTTCTTTTTCTGGATGAATTGAACAGGGCGCGACCGGAGGTCCTTCAGACGATTATGGATCTTGCCTTGAACCGTAAACTTGCTGGAAAGACACTTCCTGAAGGCAGCCGGATTATAAGCGCGGTAAATAACGGCGGTGAATATCAGCTTACAGATTTGGATCCCGCGCTTGTCTCCAGGTTTAATATTTATGAATTTTCTCCGACTGTAGGCGACTGGCTTAAATGGGCTGAGACTGCCGGTGTTGACGAAAGAATATGTTCGTTCATAAAAGAAAATCCTGAATATCTTGACGGAAACGAGCAGAACGCCGAATTACAGAACCTTGAGCGCACTCCAGACCGCAGAAGCTGGGAGCGGGTTTCTTCCATAATAAAAAAATCTCCGGAACTTTCTGATTGCTACAAAACTCTTGTGTCAGGAATTGTAGGAAATAAAGCGGCGTCAGTTTTTTTTCGTTTTATAAATGAAAATACCGTTCCTTCTGCAAAAGAAATTCTTTTTGGCGATTTTAAATCAGCTGTGCCAAAACTTGAAAAGCTCAATGTTCCTCTTGTTTCACAAGTTTCTTCTTCTTTGTTTAATTTTATTGAGGCAAAATCCTCTGAAATCGAAGTTTCTCCGGAAAAAACAGCGAAAATTTCTGAAAACCTTGTATCTTACTTTGAATATCTTGAAAAAACTTCAAGGGAATCTGTTTCGTACTTTGCCAGTTTGTGGTCTGCTAATGAATATCCGCTGACCTTGGCGTTTATCGGCATGCATTGCATTGATTTGTATAAAAAACTTATGGCGGCCTTTGAAGAATAGCAGATGAATGTCGAAAACCGCCTGAAAAACATAATCAACGAATGGTTTTATTCGGAGCCTCTTCTGTTTGCTACAGCCTGTTCTCATGTACTGCTGGAAAATTCGCGGATGAACGTTCCTGTTCGTTCCGGCTGTTTGCGTATAGAATTTAATCCTTCCCTGTTGGAAAACTGTTCAGACCGCAATCTTTCAGAATACTTGAAAATTGAAGTTTACCGCATTCTTTTGCAGCATCCGTACAGGCGGGAACCTTACTCCGCGAATAAAAATATCCTGCTGCTTGCAAGCGATGCGACTATAAATCAATTTTACAAGACGGAGGTTCGCCTTGAAGGCGTTGAATATCTAAAGAGCCTTGCAAAGCGATTCAAGGAGCTTGAAAATCCTTTGGGCGAAGAATGGGCTGGAACAGAAGAAGAAAAATTCTTTATGCGGAATCTGAATATTGACCGCAGGACCGGGCGTTTTTACGCGGAGGACAATCTTTCCTTTGAGGACTGGTACAAGTGGATTTTTTTTCTTGTAAAGCATATTTCCACGGAAGGGCAGAGCGCGGGAAATTCTGTCTATGCTGAAAAAGACGCGTTTGTTTCCGATGCCGCGGATTTGTGGGAAGAAAATGAAGAGGCGCAGGAAAATATTCAGAAAAATATCCAGAAAGTTGAGATAGACGGCGGCTGGGGCGAGCTTGGCGGCGGACTTAAGCGTGAAATTCAGGATCAGGCAGATTTTTCAATGGATTATAGGCGCGCGCTTTCTCAGTTCAGGCAAAACATTGTTTCTGCTTCAAGGAATCTTACCCGGATGAAGCCCAGCCGGCGGTTCGGTTTTAAGGCGATGGGAAGCCGCTATCAGCGCAAGGCAAATGTTCTTATTGCAGTCGATGTTTCCGGTTCAATTACGGATGAAAGTTTTAACAGGTTTTTCCACGCGATAAACAATATTTTTTTTCTTGGAATTATAGAAAAAATCGATGTGATTTTTTTTGATACAACATTGAAATTTTCAACGCCTGTTTCTATCAAAAAAAAGATTGGCCTGAAGGAAATTCAGGGGCGCGGTGGAACAAATTTTCAGTGTGCGGTGGATTTTTTCACTTCACACAAGGAATACAATGGTCTTATAATTTTTACAGACGGGCAGGGGAATCCGCCGGTTATGCGTTCTAGCCAGAATGTTCTGTGGATTTTAACAACCCGCCTTGACTATGAAAATTCCAGACCGTGGATAAATTTATTGCCGGGAAATAAGTCAACTTATATGCCGTTTTAAGGATTTTTTATGCAGGAAGCTCAAAAGGATATTGAAAGCGATTTTTGGAAGGAGATTTTACGCCATCTTCAGCACAGGAATATGAGCCGGATTGAAGCAAGGCGTTTGCCGCTTTCGGATGCGATGAATGAAATTGAAAATTTCAGGAAGCGGCATCCAGATATAATTTTCCGCGTTGAAGACAAAAAATCGTATATAACGTGGGAAACAGAAATTACAGAAACAATAAAATTTCGTCTTTTTATTCAAAACCAGATAAAAGCAAGCCTTTTGCAGGAAAACGCCGGCGAATGGACAAAAATCGCCGATGCGAAATTTCCGAACAATCCGTTTCCGGAAGTGGAACTCTTGCTGTCAAACCGTGAAAAATACGTCGCCGGCTTGCAGAATGAGAAAAAAATCGGTCGGATTGATGAAATTCAGGCAAAAATTTCTATTGAGCTTATAAAAGCGGTTCTTATGAAAAAATTCCGTAAAGACATTTCTTCCGTTGCTGTAAAAATTGAGGAAAATTGCTACAGAGCGGAAGTCCTTTCTGAGGGAGAACGCCGTTCTTTCAGTTTTTCAAAAGAAAATCTTCCGGAAGAACTTTCTGTTCTGAACTGACTGTTTAGTCGTCCTCTTCGTCAAATTCTTCTTCGTCGCCAAAATCGTCGTTGTATTTGTATGGATTTGTATAGCCGTCTTCTGGCTCTACGTCGTCAAAAGGCTCGTAGATGTCGTCGTCTGCATCGTCAAATGCTTCTTCATAGCTTTCGTAGTCTTCGTCCATGTCATCCAGAGTGTCATCGGGATATTTATCGTTAAAATCATCCTCGAATTCATCATCAAAAGAAAAAGGACCGTTAAAAAGATTCAAATTGTTGCGCGCAGACATATATAATCTCCAAAGAAATTAAACAATCCCCATTCAGAAACTATAAAGTAACTCCGCGGTTTAGGCAACAAGAATTTTTTAACTTTTGTGAATTCAGCGCAAAAATTGAATCCGCCGCCAGAAAAAGCACGTCAATTCGGTCGGCGCTCGCTTCGCTTCGAATCCTGATTTCTTTAGTTTCTGAATATTCTGTTAAATAAAAAAAGGATTGCCTTTTACGGCAATCCTTCCTGGGACGACAGGATTCGCCGCTACTTTCGCTTACGTCCTGTAAGCTCAATCCGCGGAGTCTCCGCTCGCTTCGCTTCGAATCCTGATTTTTTCTGTTTCTAAATATTATGTTAAATAAAAAAAAAGGACTGCCTTTTACGGCAATCCTTTCCTGGGACGACAGGATTCGAACCTGTGGAATGACGGCACCAAAAGCCGTTGTCTTACCCCTTGACGACGTCCCAAAATATATGCAAAAAGCTGACTAATCTTCTGAACCAGCAGCCTCTACATGACCAGCATTATACTCACTAATTATCTTGTTTTGCAAGTCCGTTCTGAATTCCGGGCTAATCGGGTGAGCGACATCTTTATATTCGCCGTTCGCAGTTTTTCTGCTTGGCATTGCAATAAAAAGACCATTCTGACCTTCAATGATTTTAACATTATGAACAACAAAGCAGTTGTCAAATGTTACTGTAACATAGGCTCGAAGTTTACCTTCATTTTCGACTTTACGAATGCGCAATTCTGTGATTTGCATAAGCCTTTCTCCTTATTATTGCAAAAAAACACTGCAAAGACTATTGCGTAACTACACATTTTAAGCCTTCATCATTAAGTATTTTTGCAGCTATTTTAGCTTCTTCCCATGAAGCGTAAATGCCAAAAACAGTAGAACCTGAACCAGACATTTCAGAATAAAGGGCGTTTGTTTCCCTTAGTTTCTGTAAGGCAATATCTATTTCAGGATATTTTAACTTCAATGCCTCTGTGAAAGTATTCTTGAATTTCCATTCGGAAACCGGAGAAAAATACATTTTTTCCAAATCACCGAGCAAAGGATACTTTATTTTTCCATTGTTGGCAAGAAGTTTGTCCACAAGAATATATGCTTCCTTTGTGGAGCTGTGAATTTCAGGAAATATCATAACAAAGTATAAATCCCTGCGCTTTTTTATAACCCTGACAAATTCTCCGCGTCCGGTAACAACGGCGCAGCAAGCTCCGGCTGAATCACAATGGGTAAAGAAAAAAACATCGCTTCCGACTTCAGAAGCAATTGAGTCAAGTTGCTTTTCAGAAAGTCTTATGCCTTTTAGTTTTTCTAAAGCCCTTATGAACGCAGCGGCATCTGAAGATCCGCCGCCCAGCCCGCCACCGGCAGGAATGTGTTTTTCAAGAATCACTTTTACTGCGAATCCAGAAATTCCTGTAACGGAGCAAAAAGCCTTGTATGTATTTGAAATGGTATTGTTTTCCGGCAGTTCCATATCCTCGCAGGTAACCGTGCAGCCGGAACCGGAAAATTCCGAGACCGTTAGTTTGTCTGCAATCGAAACTGTCTGAAAAATGCTTTCCAGATTATGAAATCCATCCTGCCTTTTTGGCAAAACCTTAAGACCAAGATTTATCTTTGCGGGCGCAAAAACAACGATTTCACTCAACATACTTTAAAAAGTATAGCATAATCATTTTCGTTGTCAATTTTTTTTAGGTGTTTTTTTTAGTTTTGTCTCTGTCTTTAGTGCCGGTAGTTTGTTCCGCATTGGACAATGTAAATTTTGTCGTCTTCGACCTTGTAAACAAGCCGGTTTGCCAAATCAATTCGTCTGCTCCAGTAACCTGAAAGTTCATGCTTTAGTGCTTCTGGCTGACCTTTGCCTTTGTCGAATCCGTTCCTCTCAATGTCTTTCAATAATTCGTGCGTGCTTTTTATCAGGGCCTTCTGGTGTTTGTCGAAAAATTCGCAGTAATCGTTCCAAGCCTGAGCTGACCAGATTTTTATCATTGAGGGATTTCCTTGAGTTCGTGGACTTGACCGCTTCCGTTTTCAATCTGATTTATGCTTTTCCGCAGGATTTTCATGTTTTCTTCGGAATAAATGTACGGATCGTCCGCCGCCTTCATCGCAAATGGCAGGCCGTTTTCGCGGATTGTCGCCTTTACGAACGCGTTGATTGCCGCCGAAATGTTGATTCCCATTGAAGTGCAGATTGTCTCAAAAAGATTTTTGTCAGTATTGTCTATTTTTGCCGAAATCGTAGTCATAAGTAATACCTCTTAGTAGAAAATACTACACAAGCTGGTAGTTGTCAACTAATTTTCTCTCACTTCCTCATTTTTCCCGCAATCCTCAGGACCGCCTCTATGTGCATTATCCAGTGGCGCGAGAACGGCATCTGAACAAGACCGCGGAAATCCTTGCCGCACCAGTAGTAAACCAGCCAGGCGGCGCTTAGTCCTTCAAGTCAATTGTGAAAAGGTCGCGCATTCTTTTTATTTCCTTATATGCCCGTTATTTGCGCTTGTTATTTACATAATTTACAAAGTATTCTAAAATATTACATAGGGGTTCTGTTTTTTAGCAAGATTTTGTAATTTCCATTGTTTTCAGAATCCCTGTTATTTTTAATTTATCGGAAAGTTTTTTATGGGAAATAAACATATGGATATTAAGGCGCAGGTTAAGTTTCCGCTTGGTGTAAAACTTGCGATTATAATAGGAACAATTGTTCTCGTTTCGCTAGGCTGTGTTACATTTCTTAACAGCCATTTTATTGGTCAAGATGTAAAAATCACAGCAGAAAACAACAATCTTACAATAAATTCTCGTTCAGCCGGAACTGTTGACGACAGGCTTTCTACTGTTCGTTCCAATGTTTTTCAGCTTCTGGACCTTATGAACGTTGTGAGCGGTGGGCGGTCATCTTCGCTGGCACGTCAGGCTGAAGCGTTTTTCTTTGAACGGAATCAGGATATTGCCGCGGTGAATATTTTGACTGGCGAAGATTTTAAATCTTCCGCTCGCTCTGCAAAAGAATCTTCTATAATAAACAACCGTTTTTTTATTTCAAACGAGATTGATGTTTCATCCCTTGAAAATTTTATTGAAGCCAGCACTCAGCAGATAAACCGCTCCTGCATGGGCGAAACAATCGCCTTGAACGCATCTCCCTTTTTTAATATTCCGGTTATGGCTCTGTTTTTTCCCTGGAAAGAAAACGGCCTTGACCAGACCTGCGTAATAACTTTTTCAATAGAAAATATGCTGGATATTCTTGGAACTGATTCTGTAAATACAACATTCATTCTGAACGATTCAGCGGAGCTTTTGTGCCATCCGGACACTGCAAAAGTCCTTATCGGCGAAAGCTACAAGAACTATCCGCTTGTTGCCGCTATGCTCCGTAACAACGAAAGCAATTCAGACAGCAGGCAGATTCCTTTTTCTGTAATTGATGAAAATAAAAAGAAGACTGACTATTTTGGCGCTTACCAGAAACTTTCCATAGGCGACATTACAGTTCTTACAACAGTTCCTGTGGATTCAATTCTGGAAGGCGTTCGCACGACCAGAAAAAATAACATTTATCTTACCGGAATTGTGTTTTTCCTGTCCGTTATCATCATTCTTGTTTTTACGCGCCAGGGAATTTCACGGCATCTGCGCAAACTTACGGAAGCGGCGGAAGAAATTAAAAACGGAAACTTTGACACGCCGGTTTTTGACGAGCTTAGCACAAAACGCAGGGATGAAATCGGAGTCTTGAACCAAAGTACAAAAGATGAGCGCGAATTTCTGGATGTTTTTGCAAAGTTTACAAACAAAGGCGTTGCAAAAAGCATTGCCAGAAAAGAACTTGACTTTGACCCGCATCTTAAGGATATAACGATTTTCTTTAGTGATATCCGCGGATTTACGGCCATAAGCGATGGATTTAAAAATCGTTTTGAAAATGACTCGCCTCGCGAGATTATCGGATTTTTGAATGACTACATGAGCCGCATGGTAAACTGCATTACTCTTAGCCACGGAAACGTAGATAAATTTGAAGGTGATGCGATTATGGCGGTCTGGGGAATTTTAAGGGAAGACAGTCTTGCCTTTGAAAAACTGCCGGATTCTTCGCCGGAAAAGGCGGAGCGTTACAGAAAGCACAAAAATCAAATAAAGGAAGATGCCCTGAACGCAATCCGCGGAACAATAGCGATGCGCTATGCGCTTATGAAATACAACAAGGATGCGGCTGCCTTTACAAAGGCGCACGAAAACGAGGCGAAAGCCAAGTACAAGCCGCACATTCGGATTGGCTGTGGTCTTAATTCCGGACGTGCTACCTGCGGAATCATGGGTTCAGAAGACAAAATGGAATACACGGCGATTGGCGACGCGGTTAATTTTGCTTCAAGGACTGAAAGCTCCAACAAGCCGTGCGGAACGGACATTCTTATTACGGAAGATACTTACAATCTTTTGAAGGATGATTTTATAAAGAACGAAAGCAACAATTATTCAATAAAAAATGAAAATCTTGAAAACGAAATAATTGTAGAGATGATTCCTGTTGAATTTGAAGTAAAGGGAAAAGGCACGCAGCATTTTTACGGCGTTGTGAATATGCCGGGCTTTGATATACAAAAATTTTTTCAGCAGGGTGAACCGGAATTTGTTCCTGACGAAGATTGTCTTAAGGCGGTTGGACCGGATGGTCCAAAAAACATGGCGCAGGTAAGGGAA
>ERZ1034973.1512-NODE-1512-length-13435-cov-5.390658_pt1 | contig 13435 bp, 8 predicted proteins | sample MGYA00520686_ERZ1034973 | MGnify/ENA primary metagenome ERZ1034973 (study PRJEB33766, sample SAMN09781775) | gut metagenome | biome: gut microbiome | host: Homo sapiens | place: Madagascar | study: EMG produced TPA metagenomics assembly of the PRJNA485056 data... | reverse complement strand
GTGTTCATCTCCACATCGTTGTCGCCTGTCGGTCCGAGCACGTCGACGACCTCGCCCATGATGTTCTTGTGGTCAGAGTCGGGCCACTGTGTGATCTTTACCACCGCCTTGTCGCCCGTCTTTCCGCCCTTCAGCTTCTTCTTTGGTATTATGATGTCGCTGGTGTAGAGCGATCCCGGTGTCACGAGAAACGCCAGCTCCTTCTCCACGCGCAGCTTGCCCACGAACGTGTCTTTGGCGTGTTCCAGCACCTCAATGACCTGTGCCTCCTTTATGTGGTTCTGTCGTCGCGCCATGACCGACACCTTCACGCGGTCACCGCTGAGCGCCGACATCGAGTTGCGCTCCGCCACGAAGAGGGGCGTCGAGCCGTCGTCGGGTGTGAAGGTGTTCTTGCCGTTGGGTTTGCGTTGGAACCGTCCCTCCATGACCTGTCCGTTGTTGTTGAGACGATACGAGTTGTCGCTGACCTTCGAGAGAAAGTCGTCCCATGCCATCTCCTCCATGAGGTCGATGGCGAGCATTTTTAGGGGGTGCGTGTCAAGATGCAGCGTGCGGAATATCTCTTTAAACGACGCCGGCCGTTCACCGCGTTGTGTGAAAAACTCGACCAGTTTTTCCGACACCTGTTTCTTTCCGAGGCGTTTGCCTGCTTTCTTTCCTTTTGCCATAGCGGTATGTTGTTACGTTAATAATCAATAGTTTCGTCGGTTTTCCACAATTGTGGATATCCTTTTGCAAATAAACAAAATTTTTTTGACATTACAAGTTTTTTCTGCCGATAATTTTTCTCTGTAATGATTTTGTAACTTGTCAACTGTCTCCTACAGATCAAAGGCGGTGAGGCGATATGCGAAGATGAAGGGGAAGAAGAAACCGTGGACACGTCCCATCAGGCCTTTGGTGCTCGAGGGCTTGCGGTAGACGGTGCGGCGGTGGCGCATGCAGAGCCACATGAGGCGGAGCAGCGACAGGGTGTCGCGGCGCAGCATGAGGGCAGACAGACGGTGGGCAAGACGAAACTGCGGGTCGTCGATGCCGCGCGTGCAGCTGTTGATGTAAGCGTAGAACTGGTTCCACTGCGGTTTCTTCTGCAGCTGGCGATAGGCTTTCAGACCCTTGACGTAAGGTTGCCATGTGGGGCGCTTCTTCAAGGCTGGCATGACCGCCAGACTCTGTTTCAGGGCCGCCTCGCCATCGTGTGAGCGGTGCCAGTCGAGCGGCTCCTCAATGCGTGTCACGGAGCGTGAGCCGTAGAAATAGGCGTTGACGGCGATGCTCCAGTCGTAGAAGAAATGTGGCATCCACACCACGTCGCGTTGCAGAAAGTCGCGGCGCATGAGCATGCTGTGTCCTGCAATGCTGCTGGTGAAGAGAAGGGCGGGCAAGGAATATTGCATGCCCACCTTGTGGGAGGTCTCCATGGACCGTCCGCGCAGATAGGTGGAGCAGCAGATGTTGTTTTCTCCCATGGCAGCCACCTGGCGCTCAATCTTGTCCTTGAACCACACGTCGTCTTGGTCGCTGATGGCAATGAGGTCGGTTGTCGGTCGCATGCACGCCGTCTTGAAGTTGAGGTTGAAGCCGAGGTTCTGCTCGTTCACGAACACATGGATGTTGGGATGACGCTCCTCATACTCTCTTAGCAGCGCCACCGTTCCGTCTGTCGAGCGGTCGTCTTGAATGATAATCTCGCTTATGGGGTAGGTCTGGTCTAAGATAGAGTCGAGCTGTTCGCGCAGAAACTTCTCGCCGTTATAGGTACACATCACCACAGCCACAGAGGGGCGGGTGGGGGTGCTGCCGTTGCTTTTCTTGCTGCTGTCGTTGCTTTTTGAGCTGTTGCAGCTGTTATTGTCGCTGCTGCTGTTTTTGCTGCTGTAGCTGTTGTTCTTATCGCTGATGTCTTTCTTCATATCCGTATGTTTTTCTAATCTTTTTCAGAGGGTTTTCTTTTAAGGATAAAACTGACACACTCGTCAAGAATCTTCACCTTTGCCACCCGCATGACGGCATAATAGAGCACGACAGCGAGGACTACACGGGCGGCGAGCAGAAGCCACAGCGAAGAGATGGGGGCTGTGACGAGCCCCGTGACGGTCATGACGGCGGTGGCGGCGAGCGCGAAGGGCATGGTGTCGGCAAGGAAATGGCGCAGACGGTAGCCTGTGGCGCGTCGCACGAGCCAATGCCACACGAAGGTCCATGCCACGTTGAGGCTCACATAGGCAGCCACCATGGCGCGTATGCCCCACGGCCAGATGACCGCCATGAGGACGATGCTGAGCAGCCCGAGCGCCAGCGTGGCACGGAAGAAGGTGCCGCTCTGTCCCTTGCTTATGATGGCGTTGGAGAGCAGCGTGTTGAGCGGCATGAAGGCTCCGCTCACACAGAGCATCTGTATGAGCAGGGCGCTGGCGAGCCACCGTTCGGTTATGGCGAGCACAATAAACTCGCGTGCCACCATGCCGAAGCCCAGGAGCAGGGGGAAGGAGATGAACGCCGTGAAGCGCATGAGCTTGCGCATGGCGGCAAGCTGCCGCTCACTGTCGTTGCGCAGGTCCACGAGCACGGGCTGCGCCACCTGCGACACCATGTTCTGGACGAGCGAGAAGCACTTGAAGTTCCACTGGTATGCCTGATTATAGTTGCCAGCGTCTTGTGGCGTGAAATAATGTCCGAGCATTATGTTGAGCACGTTGTTGTTGACGTGCGTCGTGATGGTCGTTGCGAGAATTTTGCAAGAGAAGCGGAACATCCGTCTCACGGGAGCGAACGTTATGCCGTGGAGGGAGGGTCGCCAAGGCGAGTAGTGCCATTGCAGCAACGTGTTGAGGCCCACATAGACCAGGCCTTGCGTTGCCAGAGACCAGTAGGCCATGCCTGCAAACGCCATGCCCGCTCCCACGCAGCTCGACACGAGCACCGCCGCCATTGACGCCTTGGCCTGCTGCTTGGCCCTGAGGTTCTTGAAGAGCCAGGCCGACTGTGCCGTGCCCAGCGATGCTATGACGATGCTGAGAAACGCCAGACGGCAGAGCGGAACCACCTTGGGTGTGTTATAATAATGTGCTATGAGGGGAGCGGCAGCAAAGAGCATCGCATACATGGCAAGGCCCATGATGATGTTGAACCAGAACACCGAGTTGTAGTCGGCATCGGTAGGTTTTTCCTGGTTTGTGAGAGCCACCTTGAAACCGCTGTCTTGCAGGGCTGTGGCAACGAGCGAGAACACGCTGATCATCGCCATCATGCCATAGTCGTAAGGTGAGAGCAGTCGTCCGAGCACAATGCCGAACGCCAGTCCCACGATCTGTTGCACCATGTTGTTCATGCCGCCCCAGAACAGACCTTTTGCAGTTTTTTCTTTTAGTGAACTCATTTAATTAAGGGAAAAGTGAAGAGTGAAGAGTGAAAAATCCAATAGCATTGGAAAGTGAAGAGTGAAGAACGAAGAGTGAAGAATTCAATAGCAATGTTTTAAGAGGAAAAATCAACATTCGAAAACTCAACATCGGCTGAAAGCCGACAATTCAAAATTCAAAACTCTTACAAATACCTCATCAATATATCCCACACCGCCACGATGTGGCACACCGAGCCGAGGAGCACGAAGAAATGGAAGACGGTGTGCATGAACCGCTTCTTGTTAAGGCTGTAGAACACGGCGCCCGTGATGTAGCTCACACCCTCGGCTATGATCCACGCCACGGCGGTGGTGTTGACACAGTGGATGAGCGGTCCGAAGGCCACGAGCACACTGAGGCCCATGACCACGAAACACACGGTCTCTACACGACTGTGACCCTTCAGGCCACAGAAGCTCTTTATCGTGCCCGCGATGGCGGCAAGCCAGATGAAGATGAAGAGCGCCCAGCCCCAATAGCCATATTCGCGCATGGCGATGAGCGTGATGGGCGAGTAGGAGCCCGCGATGTGCCAGTAGATGGCGGCGTGGTCCCACTTGCGCAACCTCTCCTTCCATGGCGACCAGGCGCTGATTGCGTGATACACTGTCGAAGCCACATAAGAGCAGAGCATGCCGAAGAGGTAGAGGATGATGCCTGCTGTGGCCCATCCGTTGCGTGCCCATCCGCACCACACGAGGAACACCGTGCCTATGACGAGTCCCAAGATTATTCCTGCTCCGTGTGACCACGAGTTCCACACTTCTTCCTTATGGTTAAAAAAGATCTTCAATTTCTCAGAATGATGTTTTGCTGTTAATGATTGAGCTTTATTGAGCTGCGATGAGCTGTAAGCTCTTTTTAAGATCAGTTCACGACCGCAATCTTGCACACCGTGCCTTTGCCGCCGTCGCCCGTTGCCGTCTGCACCATGTAGACGCCGCTTGCCACGCGCCGTCCTTGCTTGTCGCAGCCGTCCCATGTGAAGGTGCCGCCGTTGCTTCGTCCCTCTGCCACAAGGGCTCCGTTGGCTGTCACGATCTTTACGTCGGCGTTAAGCGTGAGGCCCACGACGGTGATGAGGCCCTGGTAGTCGGGACTCACGGGGTTGGGGTAGGCATAGACGTTGTCTTTCGTCATCTTGTCGCTGGGTTGTGACGAGTCGGTCATGTAAGAGCAGAGGCCTGCCGAGGTGCCTATGAACAGTTCGCCCGTGGTGTTGTCAAGCGCCAATGACAGGATCTCGTTGCTTAGCAGCGGCGAGTTTGCCGTCGTGAAATGTTGCAGCTGCGTTATGTTGTCGCTGTCGATGAGGTACAGGCCGCTGGTGTTTGTCGCGAACCACTTGCGGTTTGCGCCGTCAACGATGATCTGGTTTATGTCCAGACCCGAGAGCAGATAGTCGGCGAGGTTTGTGCCGTCGTTGCGTGGCACCTTGACCTGTGTGAACGTGTCGCCGCCCGAAGCCAAGGTCGAGGCTGTGAGCATGGCCGGTCCCACGTCGGTGCCTATCCAGATGTTGTGGTCGGCATCTTCCACGGCGCAGCGCACATAGAAGAGCGGCGAGAGCGGTGTGAAGTCTTGGTTTATGAACGAGGTGTAGCGTTTCAGGGTCTTGGTGGCGGTGTCATAGCACAACAAGGCGGGCTGTATCCAGTTGTTGTTGGTGAACCACAGCAGGCCGTTGTGGTCGAAGAACATCTGGCCCAGTCCGTGAAGCGCACACTCGAAGTTGTAGGTGAACAGCGCCTGGTGGTGTGAGGTCCATGTGCCGTCGGGTGCTATCGAGAAGACCGATGTCGTGGCGCTCTGCGGGTTCGTGATCCAGGCTGTGCCGTCGCTTCCAAAGCAGATGCCGCGCACGAGGGTGTTGTTGAGGTATGATTCTTCTTTCATGCCGGCTGCCGGTCGCAACGCACTGTTGTTCATGTTCCAATGTTGCGAAAACTTTCCGTCGATAAACTCGTAAAGGCCGGTGTGCCCCGAGACCAGTGTGCGGCTCGGGTTGAGGGGGTCTGTGGCTACGCAATAATGTGAGCTGTAGCGATGGCCGAGCGTTGAGGCGAAACTGTTGTCGAACGCCGACCATGTGGTGCCGTCATAGACCATCACGTCGCCCGGGTTGCCATAGCCTTGCACCGCCATGAGCTTGCCTTGCGACAGGGTCATATAGAAGAAATTGTTGGTGAGCGGTCCGTCGGGCGTTATGCCTCTCACGCCATAGACAGGCTCCGTGAGGTTGTTGTTCTCAAAGGTGACGCTTGCCAGCTTGCCTGTGTATGTGGCGTCGGCATCGTTGTCGGCCACCCAGAAGGTGCGGGTAGAGCTGTTATAGCCGAAAACAAGGAACGTGTTGGGGATGGTCGTCACGGTCTCTGACGTGTCAAACAGGTAGGCGTGTCTTGTGCCGAAGAGCAGCACATGGTCAGCAAACTTCAGCATCTTGTTGCTCCAGGTGTCGTAGACCTTCCTGTAAGAACCGTCGGTGCTTATGGCGTCGAGGTATCCGTTGTTTGTGCCGTAGAGCTTGTCGTTGAGGCAGAACAGGTTCTTGTAGGCGCGTCCCGACAGCTTCTTCCACTCGTTCTTGTCGCTGAGGTTGGCTGTGAGCGGTGCGCTGTAGAGCCCCTGGTCGGTGGCTGCAAACATGTTCTTCGACGTGGCTGCCACATCGTTGATGCTGAGCGCCAGGCTGTAGGTGTCTGCAATCTCGGCATTGGCAACGTTCACCTTGACCACGCCGAAGGCGGTACACATGAACACATACTTGCCCTGCACGGTAAGCAGGTTCACCGTCTTGCTCTCGGTGAGCGTCTTGTTGTAATAGTCGGGCAGGTTTATGACGGAGCCGTCGGCACAGATGAGGTCAATGTTGCCGTTGTCATAGAGCACCATCAGCCGTTTCGCCGCCGGGCACCATCTTATGTGCGCAATGCCACAGTCGCTCAGTCCGGTTGTCTTGTCATAGGTCTGCACCTCGCCGTCAGTGGGGTTGTACGAAAACAGACCTCCCGACGCGAGCACATAGACCTTGCTGTCTGTCGACTCTATTTGTGTTATGGTCGAATAAGACAGCATGTTCTTCCACGACCCTATGGTAGCGGCGCATGCCTTCTGCGTGGTCAACGCCACGGCAGCCAAGACCAAAAACAGTGACAAAATTGCCTTTCGCATGTTCCTTCGTCTTCTTTTGTTGTTATTGTCTATTGAACTTCCGCTTGCGAAAATTCAATGCTTGTTACTCTTTACTGCTCTTTTGCTGTTCTTTGTTGTTCTTTACAGCTCTTTTACTGTTCTTTACAGCTCTTTACTGCCCGTTTGCTTGAGGAAGCAGCAGAGCTTCTCCACGGCCCGCGCACGGTGGGAGATGGTGTTCTTGATGTCTGTTCCCAGCTGTGCAAACGACTGGTCGTAGCCGTCGGGCACGAACAAGGGATCATAGCCAAAGCCTGCGGTGCCGCGCTTCTCGGTGGCAATGGTGCCGTCGACACGCCCCTCGAAGAGGTGCTCCTTGGGGGTGGTGCAGGGGGCCTTGGCAGCTTCTGCGCCGTTGGCCGCTTCTTCTTCTTCTTTGGCGGCTTCTGCCTCGTTGCCATCCTCTGCCAGCAGCAGGGCTATGACGGTGCGGAAGTGTGCTGTGCGCGAGGTCTTGCCGTTGAGTTCGCGCAGAAGCTTCTCCATGTTTGCCTCCGAGTTGTGGTCAGTGCCTTCGGCGTAGCGTGCGCTGTGAACGCCGGGTGCTCCGTCGAGGGCGTCGACCTCCAGGCCCGTGTCGTCGGCAAAGACGCTCATGTGGTAATGGTCCCACACATATTGTGCCTTCTGCAGGGCGTTGCCCTCCAGCGTGTCGGCGGTCTCGGGGATGTCGGCATGGCAGCCTATGTCGGCAAGCGACACCACCTCCATGCTGCTGCCGAGGATCTGGCGTATCTCCTCCAGCTTGTGGAGGTTGTTGGTTGCAAATACAATCTTTTTCATCTTCTCTTCTTTTGCTTTGTGCTTGTGCTTTTTGCTTTTGGAGCTCAGCCCATGGCTTAGGTTTTCAGAACTTTCACAAACGTTTAATATTTACATTTCGCTTCGCGCTCGTGTTCTTTTCTTAAACATTAATTATCATTAATTGAATATTAATTTTTTCCGCGCGAAGCGCATATTGATGATAATTAATGGGTCATTAATGAAATTAATGTTTAAAAAAAGCGCGAAGCGCAAAAAGCTTATTCGCATGGTTAGCGGCCATTTAAGCTTGTGACTATCTGATATGTTTTTTTATTTACATGCGAAAGTTCAATTAAATCTTAAAAAGCTTTCGCTCCTTAGCTCTCGCTCTTGGCTTCTTCTTTCTTTTGGCTTTCCACCTTTGCCCTGTAAGCCTCCAGCTTCTCCTGCATCTTCAGGTGTCGTTGCAGGTCCTCGGTGTGCTTGTCGGTGACCTTCACCTTTATGCGGTCGAAGCCCTCGCCGTAGACGCCGATGACAGCGCTCTGGCTCACGAAGGCGTTGGGGTCGATGATTTTTATCATACGGAAGATGCCGGCACTCTCGTTCTTGCGTGCCAGGATGCAGAGCACCTTCACCTCGTTGCCTGTGTACCAGCCGTGGCCGTCGAGAATGGTCACGCCGTGGTCGAGCTTTGTGCCTATGGCATAGGCAATCTCGTCATATTTGCGCGAGAAGATGAGAAACTGCACCGACTCGCGTCGGGCGTTCATCACATAGTCGAGCACAAAGTTCTCGATCATCATGGCGCAGAGACCTGTCACCATGATGCGCAGACCCATCTCATAGCCATATTTCTCGCCGAACACGGGGAACGACGATCCGATGATGAGGATGTCGACAAAGATGAGCACGGTGCCGAGCGACAGGTTGTGATATTTGTTCACGATGGCAGCCACGATGTCGGTGCCTCCCGTTGAGCCGTTGTGCAGGAACACGATGGCGAGCGAGGTGCCTGTGAGGCAGCAGCCTATGACGAGCGACATGAACGTGTTGTTCTCGCCGAGCACGCGAATGAGCTGACCGTCGCTTGAGGTCATGACGTTTTGCGCGACATAGAGGAAGAAGGACAGCATGAAGATGGCGTAGACGGTCTTGATCATGAATTTCAGACCCAATATCTTCAACGCCGCTATGAGGAGCGCAAAGTTGATGACAAAGTAGGTTAGCGAGATAGGCAGCCCCGAAGCATAGAACACGATGGCGGCGATACCGGTCACGCCTCCCGTCACAATCTGGTAGGGCAGCATGAACACTGTCCATCCGAAGGTGTAAAGCAGGAGTCCGAGGGTTATGAAAAAGTAATCGTTAACCTCGTTCCACACAGCTTTGTTTTTTAACAGTTGCATAGTTTTCGTTTTATGTGGTTTGGCGTGTCCGTTCGCAGGCACGCCAAACCGTGATTTCTACTTAACCACCACGTTCACGATCTTCTTCGGCACGACGATCACCTTGATGACCTGCTTGCCGTTGAGATATTTCTGGCTCTGCTCGTCGGCGAGCACGGCAGCCTGTATGTCGTCGTTCTTGGCGTCGGTGGGGAACTTCTTCTGGAAGCGTGCCTTGCCGTTGAACGACACGGTGAGCTGCATCTCGCTCTCTACGAGGAAGGCGGGGTTAAACTCGGGCCACTGTGCGTCGCAGACCGTGGTGTCGTGACCCATGGCGTGCCACAGCTCCTCAGCAACGTGGGGAGCGAAGGGCGCAATGAGCACAACGAGCGGCTCAAGCACAGCCTTTGAGTGGCACTTCTGCTGTTGCAGTTCGCTCACGGCAATCATGAATGCCGAGATCGAGGTGTTGTAAGAGAATTTCTCGATGTCGTCGGTCACCTTCTTGATGAGCTTGTGCAGGCTCTTCATGCTGTCCTTTGACGGCTCGTCGTTGTTGACGAGCATGTTGTCGGAGCGGTTGTCGTAATAGAGGCCCCAGAACTTCTTCAGGAAGCGGTGGCAGCCGTCGATGCCGTTGGTGTCCCACGGTTTGCTCTGCTCCACGGGACCGAGGAACATCTCATACAGGCGCAGGGTGTCGGCGCCGTAACGCTCCACGATCATGTCGGGGTTCACGACGTTGAACATCGACTTCGACATCTTTTCCACAGCAGCGTCGCAGATATACTTGCCGTCTTCCAGTATAAACTCGGCGTTCTCATACTCGGGACGCCATTTCTTGAACGCCTCGATGTCGAGCACGTCGGCCGACACGATGTTTACGTCGACGTGGATGGGGGTGGTGTCATACTGGTCCTTGAGACCGAGGCTCACGAACACGGGTGCCTTCGAGTGGTCGTCGTTGTTTATGCGGAACACGAAGTTGCTTCGTCCCTGGATCATGCCCTGGTTGACGAGTTTCTGGAACGGCTCCTCCTTGCAGCTCACGCCGAGGTCGAAAAGCACCTTGTTCCAGAAGCGCGAATAGATAAGGTGGCCTGTGGCGTGCTCGCAGCCACCGACATAGAGGTCTACGTTCTGCCAGTATTCGTCGGCAGCTTTCGACACCAGTGCTGTGTCGTCGTTGGGGTCCATGTAGCGCAGATAGTAGGCCGATGAGCCGGCGAAGCCCGGCATGGTGTTCAGCTCCAGCGGGAACACGGTCTTGTTGTCGACCAGTGCCTTGTCAACGACCTGGCGCTTCTCCACGTCCCATGCCCACATCTTGGCGCGTCCCAATGGCGGTTCGCCGGTCTCGGTGGGCTTGTAGGTCTCGATCTCGGGCAGCTCCAGCGGCAGACACTCCTCGGGGAGCATCTGTGGCATGCCGTCCTTATAATAGACGGGGAACGGCTCGCCCCAGTAGCGCTGGCGCGAGAAGATGGCGTCGCGCAGACGGTAGTTGACCTTCACGCGGCCGAGGCCCTTCTCCGTAACAAACTTCTTCGTTGCAGCGATGGCCTCTTTCACGGTCAGACCGTTGAGAGAGAAGCCGTCGAGCGTCTGCTTGCCCTCAGCGGGCGAGTTCATGACGATGCCGTCCTTGGCGTCGAAGCTCTCCTTGCTCACGTCGGCACCCTCGATGAGGGGTATGATGGGCAGGTTGAAATGGCGCGCGAAGGCATAGTCGCGCGAGTCGTGGGCAGGCACAGCCATGATGGCTCCTGTGCCGTAGCCAGCGAGAACATACTCAGAGATCCACACCGGTATGCTGTCGCCCGTGAAGGGGTTCACGGCGTAAGAGCCTGAGAACACGCCTGTGACCGAGTGGTTTGCCATGCGGTCGAGCTCTGTGCGCTTCTTCACATAAGCCAGATACTCGTCAACAGCTGCCTTCTGCTCGGGTGTGGTGAGCTGCTCCACGAGCTCGCTCTCGGGTGCGAGAACCATGAAGGTCACGCCGAAGATGGTGTCGGCACGGGTGGTGAAGATGGTGAACTTGATGTCGCTGTCTTTCACCGCAAACTGCATCTCTGTTCCTTCAGAGCGTCCGATCCAGTTTTTCTGTGTCTCCTTTATAGAGTCGCTCCAGTCGATGGTGTCAAGACCGTCGAGCAGGCGCTGCGAGTAGGCGCTTGTGCGTAGGCACCACTGGCGCATCTTCTTCTGCACCACGGGGTAGCCGCCACGCTCGCTCACGCCGTTCACCACCTCGTCGTTGGCCAGCACGGTGCCCAGGCCGGCGCACCAGTTGACCATCGTCTCGCCAAGGTAGGCAATGCGATAGTTCATGAGCGTCTGCTCCTTCTCTACCTCGCTCATGTCACGCCACTGGTCAGCCGTAAACTCGAGCGGTTCGCTCTGGGCCACGTCCAGACCCTCGGTGCCCTTCTGCTCGAAATGCTTGATGAGCTTCTCTATGGGCTGTGCCTTCTGGCAAGAGTTGCAGAAGAACGACTTGAACATCTTCTCAAAGGCCCACTGTGTCCAGTGATAATATTTAGGGTCGCAGGTACGCACCTCGCGGCTCCAGTCGAACGAGAATCCGATCTTGTCGAGCTGCTCGCGGTAGCGGTTGATGTTGGCCACGGTTGTTACCTCAGGGTGCTGTCCTGTCTGTATGGCATACTGCTCAGCGGGCAGACCGTAGGCATCGTAGCCCATGGGGTTTAGAACGTTGAATCCGTTCAGGCGCTTGAAACGCGCGTATATGTCGCTGGCGATGTAGCCGAGCGGGTGTCCCACATGAAGTCCGGCTCCCGAAGGGTAGGGGAACATGTTGAGCACATAAAATTTCTGCTTGTTGGGGTCCTCGGTCACCTTGTAGGTGTTATCCTTTACCCACTGTTGGTGCCATTTCTTCTCGATTTCTCTGAAATTGTATTCCATAGTTGTATGTCGTTGTTTTTTTTTGCTTTTTATTATGAGGTGCAGCCTATCTTATGCAAAGGTAGTGATTTTTTGCATAGGTATGAAATAGGAGATGTGAAAAAAGCTCCAATTACATGTTGCTCATGTCGCTTCCGTCGGCCTCGTTGCTGTCAGAGCTTCCGTTGCTTTGTCCATCGTCTGCAGAGCCGTCCTGCTGGTCGTAGCTGCTGCCACCGTCGTCAGTGCTGCTTCCGTTGTCAGAGCTTCCGTCGTCTGTGCTTCCGTTGTCAGAGCTGCTGTCGTCGCTGCTGCTGTCGTTGTCGCCCGGGTTGTTGAGAGGAGAATGGAAGATGTCGGAGGCATCGCCGCCATTCTCCAATGCGCGTTGAATGTCATCGGCATCGAAGGTGAAGACATGTCCGAGTATTCCGAACGACACGCGGTGCGTCTTGCCCTTAAACGTTATGCTGCCCACGGAGCACACGCCGTAGTTGTCGACCTCGATGAGGTTGTCCACAACCACGCCCACGATCTTTTGCGATATGATGTTGCCAATGATGCCCCATGCGTCGCCTTGGTTGTCGGTCGACTCCTTGATGAAGCGGTTCATCTCCTTCGTTATGGCCTCGCGGTGGGCTTGCTCGGTTGGACAGGTTGCCATCAGGCCGACGGCCATTGCGGCAAGAACGAGGATTAGTCCAATGCACCCGTTTCGCAACGTGTGGCTCTTGTGCTCCTCACGTTCCTCATAGCCGTTGCCATGGTCCACGGTTTCATCCTCCTGTGCGTCGGCGTAGAGCTGGTTGGTGTTATAGTGGCCTTGTGCTGCTTGCTGAGCGTAAGAGCTGCCTGCGCCTGCCTGTTGAGAAAAGGCTCCTCCTTGTGCAGCCGAAGCACCTTGTGCAGCTGAAGCTCCTTGCGTAGCTGAGGTTCCTTGCTCTGCTGCATAAGGTGCCGTGGTCGCTCCCGTTGCTCCCGTTGAGGGAGCTGGCGGCGGTGTGGTTCGTGCATTGTCAGCAGCGTCTGCATGGAACAACGATACCAGCTCGGCCACCTTCCATGCCGGTGTCCAGTCGGCCATGCCCTCTCTCCAAACCAGCGTTGCCGACGTTATGTTGCGGCTGCGCAGCTCATCGAGGGTGTATGGGCCTTGCTGCTGGTTGTTTATAAGAATGAAGTAAGTCATCTTTTCTTCTTTTCTTTTTGTCCTATTGTTCTGTTGCCTTTTTGACCAATGGGTTTTATATAAAAGCCCTGCATGTCCATTGGTCTTAAGCCTGCATGTCATGCAGCTTCTTGTAGTAGCCGTCGATCTTGAGTAGCTCCTCGTGTGTGCCACGTTCCACGATCTGTCCTTCGTGGAGCACGCATATCTCGTCAGCGTTTTTGATCGTTGACAGACGGTGGGCAATGGCCACGGTGGTGCGCGTCTTCATGAGCCGTTCGAGCGCATCCTGCACCAGACGTTCGCTCTCGGTGTCGAGCGCCGATGTGGCCTCGTCGAGGATGAGGATGGGCGGGTTCTTGAGGATGGCACGCGCAATGCTCACGCGCTGGCGCTGTCCGCCCGATAGACGTCCGCCGCGGTCACCGATGTTGGTGTCGTAGCCGTGCTCGCTCTGCATAATAAACTCGTGGGCGTTGGCAATGCGTGCCGCCTGCTCCACCTGCTCCTGTGTGGCGTGGTCCACGCCAAAGGTTATGTTTCCGATGAACGAGTCGTTAAACAGGATGGCCTCCTGGTTCACGTTGCCTATGAGCTGCCGGAGGTCGTGTATGCCGAGG
>ERZ1034973.1504-NODE-1504-length-13506-cov-6.454762_pt1 | contig 13506 bp, 29 predicted proteins | sample MGYA00520686_ERZ1034973 | MGnify/ENA primary metagenome ERZ1034973 (study PRJEB33766, sample SAMN09781775) | gut metagenome | biome: gut microbiome | host: Homo sapiens | place: Madagascar | study: EMG produced TPA metagenomics assembly of the PRJNA485056 data... | reverse complement strand
GCAGCAGTATGTACCTCGTTCTCGGCGTCGAGCGTCAGCGTGGAATACAGGCTGGTCGGGCCGAAGTTGGCATTGACGAGCGCTTCCAGTTTCCCCTCGGAGATTTTCCGGTTGAATTCGTCCTGCTCTTCCCGCGTCTGGAACCGCGGTTTCTTCGGCCGGCTGGTCTTCGGATCTGTGCCGCCCGCCACCGTGTACACGATCTGCTCGCAGACCCTCCCGGAAAACTTCCGGCGTTTGTGTCTCTTCACCATAGTCTCAGCTCCTCCCCTCTCTGCCCGCTCAAAGCGTGGCCGAAAATTCCGGCCATGCGTTCAACGATCATCCGGGCATGTCGTGGCGCCGCGGGTACCATTCGCGGCGCCACGGGTACCATTTACTGCCGTCTGCAGTAAGAACCCGAGCAACATCCACACTTTGTCTTTCACTTTGCCCATGCAGATAGCTTCTCCCATCATCTCGTCGTAGTTCTCGGCGCTCACGCAGCTCGAACTTTCAACGATTTCAAAGCCATTTCTAAGAACAGCCCTTACGATGGTCGTTTTTCCTCCGAGCTTTTTCACCTCATGGAATGCGATGAAATCATCAACCATCCTCTGGCTGATGCTCGGTTTCTCTGTTTTCAAGCATCCGTTCGCCAAAAGCGGCATGTACGCCTTTTCAAACACATCTGCTGGGCTAAAGCTCTCATACCCGTCCTCATACCGCACTCGGTATCCATTTTCTGTTTTCTCCGCCTCTACCATTTTTGTTCCGATGTACTTTTGCATTTTTGTTCTCCTTTCTGTGCCCATAGGCTTCGGGCTATCTGCCCGCTCAAAGCGTGGCCGGCGATTCCGGCCACAGTTTCAACGGTCAGTTCGTGTATCCGCATGCCTTGCATGTGCATACGTCTGTCTCAGCGTCCCATTCGCAATCTGATGCCCCGCATTTTGGGCAGTGCCCCCACGCGCCTCGCGCTCCTTTTGGGTCTGGCCCCGGCCCATTCAGCTTTGCATACCATGGATTCCCTTTCGGGCCCAGCGCTTCCCAATTTGCGGTATGCTCACGATTATCCCCGCGTTCCTCTCTTGCCTTCTCGATCCGCATTTCCAGACGAGCAAGCTTTTGCCTTCTGGCTATCTGCACTTCCACCGGAACACCGAACAGCAGCATCATTTCTTCCAGCGCGATCTGCACGTCCGCGATCTCCTCGGCGATCTCGTCGTGGTTGTCGATCAATCCATCCCCGAGGCCGCCCCGAGCTGCAAACGTCACCCGCTGCGCCTTGCACAGCTCCTTTGTCAGCTCTGCCATTTCTTCTATTGCAACCGCAATCTGCAAATCATAGCCAAATGTCTCAATTGCAGACCAATAGATGTTTTTTGTGTCTGTCATTCCTGCGCCGCCTCCAGTTCCTTGCGCTCCTGCATAAATGCGTGCAGGTAAAGCTGCAGCAAGCCCTGTGCAGTATTTACGTACTTGGTCAGCTCTTTTTTGCTGATCAGCAGCCTTCCGGTCGTGATGATCCGCATGTCCGGTGTGCCGATCACCTGTATGCACGCCGGGTCGTAGGTCTTCTGGCCGTCTGGTGTCATCTCAAAAAGCGGCGGTACAAGCTGATCCATCGTGATCCTCGGCGGGTATTTTTCATCCCGAAATTCAACCTCCCACTTGTCGTCTTCCATTTTCGCCTGAAACGCCCCGAGCTCTCCGTAAAAAAGCTCCATGATTTTCCCCATTTTTGATACTCCCTTCAAATTGTGATGATCTCCCGCCTTGACTGGCGGGCAAATTTGCGTTCCTGGCAGAAGCGGCACTCGGTGCAGCTCCAGGCGCCGCGGTAGTTGTTGCGCGTCGGGCAGAGTGGGTTGTAGCAGATCCCGGAGCCTGCCCGCTGCGGGCCGCGGCCGAATTTTTTCTTCTTCGGTTCGGCTTTTGGCTTTTTGGCTGGATTCTTCTTGGTGACGAGCGTGGCCGCGCGTTCTTTCCGGAAGCAGCCGCAGCTTTTTGCATGCCCGTTCCGGAGGTATTTCCCGTCCTTGCTGCATATGGTCCCGCATTTACACCGGCAGATCCAGTGTGCCGTGTCTCCTTTTTTGCTGGTATCCCGCCCGATGACGTGCAAATATCCAAAGTCCATGCCCGTCAGATCGACTACGTGTGACATTTCCATTCTCCTTTCGTCAGGGGCCGGTCTCCCGGCCCCTATGCAGGGCGGACTTGCACCGCCTGCGCCTGCGCGTCCCCCTGTCGCCGCAGACGATCTGCCCTTGTCTGCTCAGGCAGCTTTCCATAAGGAGGTAACACGATGCCGCCGGGCGATCCCGACACCCGGCGTGGGGTAACGTTGACAGTTTCCATCCGCGCGCACGTTCCACACGCGCTTTTTATCCCCGGCCCGCGGGCTTGAGGTTTCGCGGGCCGGGTGCAAAGCCGGTGGATCCTCCCGCAGCCGTCTCATGGCGGAGCGGCCGCGGCATAAGTCCGAAAAAATATGGTTCCCCGGCTGATTGCTGACATCAATCCTCGGGCTGGCTGATGTCCTTGTGCCGCAGCCCGTCGGCGTTCTCGGTCAGCGGCAGCGCCTGCCGCCGCGCGTGCTCATCCGGGTTCCAGCCGCACCGCGCGCAAAGATACGGTGCGAGCTTTGCATACGGACAGGCATTGCCCTGCTTCGGCAGCCCGCATGCCTCGCGCTGGCTGCTCTCGTTTTTTTCTTCCGGCATGTTTAAATCTCCTGTATGTCGATCCCAAATTTTGACCGCATGAATTTGCGGTTGCGCAGATACTCCTTTGTCCGCGTCGGCTTGGACTTCACATCTTCGACGACGAGCTTGCCGCCGAATTTGTACGAAAAGTCCGCCGTGTACCGAATCGCGCGAATACGCTCACCGGTCTCGGTGATGTAACTCTCCTGCAAGGTGAACTGCGGCTGCAGCCGCAGGTCGGAGATGATCCCGGCGCGCAGCATGACCATCAGCTCGTCATACCGCCGCGCCTCCTTCTGGCTGTCAAAGCGCAGCTCGCCGCGTTCGGCGGGCGTGCTGTGATACTTCGAGGCCTTCTTTGGCGTCTCGGCAGCCCCCGGCAGCTGCTGCCGTGCATAAAGCTCCCGCATCCTCGGCGGCATGTCCGCCATGCTCTCAAACCGCAGTCCGCTCATTTGTGTACTCCGCGGTGGCAAAAGCCGTCCGGTACCGTTGCGCTCAGCCCGATCCAGTGCCCCTCAGATCCTTGTGCATTTCTCGCGCACATATCGCGGCCAAGTACGATATAATGCTTTGCACAGTCCTTGCACCGCACCACCTCCGCAACGTCGGCGGCGGGCTGGCGGAGCAGGAGCGTTTTTACCCGCGGAGGCGTCCAGTACGGGTTCCTTGCGTTGTTTGCCTCAAAGTCTTTCAGCGCCGCTTCGCGGCTGATGTATTCGTCAACCATCTTCGTCATCTCCAAAGTGCTCGTCGTATTCTTCTGGCGTGATGAACTGAATATCGTCGCCGGTATAGCCGACTACGTCAAGGCACATCAGCTCTATCAGCGTATCTTTATTGATACACTTGCACAGATCTTCATACGGGATCGTGTTTTCTGATTCGAAGCTCATCTGCGCTCCGAACTCTCCTCTGACGGTAAAACACACTCTGTTTTTAATCATCCTTCTTGCCCTCCTCTACACGCGATTTAAGCCATTCTTTGATTTGCATCGCGCAGGAGCAGCAAAGCTCAATATCAGGTGATTCCTCATGGAACGCGCGTCGTACGTTTACATACGTCGCAGAGCTTGTGGGGTTTATCTCCGCCCCGCAGCGGTCACATACTCGTTTCGTTGCCATCCTTCTTGCCCTCCATTCTTGCCCGCAGCAGCTTCGCGTACAGGGTGATCGTCAGCGTATCCTCTACCACACCGGCGTTTGTCTTCCAGCGCGGCTTTGCTGTCAGCCCCCAGTTTGCACGGTTTCGGCTCGTGCCGATAGACATGAGGATCTTTCTTGCGCGTTTTCTGGCCATGTCGTGCCCTCCGTCGCCCGCTCGACCTCAATGCAGGTATAGTGGCGGCTGAAATAATTCCAATTTGCCATGCAGTCGCTTCCCGCATCGTCCGGCGTTGCATCCTCATGATCAAAGTAGATGTTGATGTTCGTCCCGAATGGCTCTATGCTGACAATTACTGCGGTTATTTGCACTGCTCGACCGTCCTCATCTGTCCAGCGTTCTCCCACCTTGCACGGCAGCACCACCACGCGCCCGTCCTTGTCGGCCTCGGCAAGCTCGCGGAGCCGGTCAGCCTCCACGCCCAGCGCCTGCGCTGCCAGATTTATCATCGCGTCCTCCGTAAATGGAGCCTTGATTTCCTCCGGCGTCAGGCCCGTGTCCTCATAGGCCGCGAGTCGCTCACACACCGCTGTTTCAAACGGGCAATCCTTGATTTTGCACCCGCTGCCGTAGCACGGTTCTTTAAAGCAGCGCGGGTAATAGGCATGACGGGTTTGTTCGCCATTCCATTCAGTCAATCGTTCCATAGTTCTTCCTCCACATACCGCCAGCTCTGCGGCGGGCGGGTGATTGGGACCGGTTCTGCTCCGAATTTTGTCTCCCGCAGGCCGGTAAACTCCCACAGATCGCGCGGGTGATCGTAAACGCGCAAATCTGAGATGTGCCAGCCGAAGCCGGTGGCAGCTCCGAGATACTGGTGCAGCTCCGCAGGCTCTAGGCAGGTTGGCCGCGCAGCATCCGACGGGATCCTTCCCGCGCCGTTAATGTTGATGATCTCATCGCACAGAAATTCCCCGATGACTTTTCCGTTTCCGCATTTGTAGATGTAGCACTTAAACGGCGTATCCATCTTCGGGCGCGTCTTGCGCACCTCAATGGTCTTCCGCCCGTTGATGATCTTCTCACACCACTTCGGGCGGATGCTGATCAGTACAGCTTTACTCATGCTTGTCTCCTTTCAAAACGTCCTCCATCAATGCCTTGAAAATCGGGTATGCCTGCTGCGGCACTACAGCGTTTCCGAGGCATTTAAGTCTGTCCACCCGATTGGGAATCCCATGAGCCACTCCATAAGGGCGGGGTTCGACTTCCCACCGCTTCCACAGGTCAGGTTTTCCCGCTCCTCCTCCGTGACGACCCCCGCGTCTCTCAGTGCCACCATCTGCCGGAAGTTGTGTGTTCCGCCGCACAGCGGCGCGCCCGTCGTTGGCCGCGGCCACGATAAAGATTCTCTCTCCCTTGTGCAGTCCGCCGACATCCCAAGCCGCAGAACTGTAAGCCCTTGCTTCGTAGCCGACGCCTTGCAGTTCGGAAAGGATTCCCGCAAGCGCAATTCGAACAAGTCCAGAAACGTTCTCACCGACAACGCAACGCGGGCGCAGCTCTCGGATAACTCGGAGCATCTCCGGCCAGAGGTATCGATCATCCCCTTTGCCCTTTTGCTTTCCAGCCACGGAGAAGGGCTGGAAGGGAATCCGCCGGAAATAACGTCAACTGTTCGTAGGCCTGTCCGCTCATAAAAACTCTCCTTTGTCAGCGTCCGGACATCACGCCAGCGCGGCACGTCCGGCCAGTGCTTTTCCAGCACCTTCGTCGGGTATTCGGCAAACTCACACTGCCCGACGGTCGTAAATCCGGCCCACTCGGCAGCCAGATCAAGCCCGCCGATCCCGGAAAACAGGCTCAGATGCGTCAGCATCGTGCCTCATCCCTCCCCGGCGTCAGCTTGGCCAGCATGATCTGCCCCAGATCCGCCACGTAGACCAGCCGCCCGCGGCTGTACACCATCAGCTTGTCGCCCTGTATCTCCATACGGTCTGCCTCGATGTTCGTGATATCCTGGCAGGCGTCACACACGAACCTCATACCAGTGCCCCCGGCCGGGTGTCCGGCGTGTAGTGGAGCTTGGTTGCGCGGGCGTTCTGGTGGTACTCCGGGCGGGTGAATTTATAGCCCCAGTGCTTGGCGGCGGTGAAAAGGGCCGCATAGCCATCCTCGGCGCGGACGGTCACTTTCTGGTCTCCATATGTAACGGAAAAGTGGTTCTGGCCGGTGTATCCAGCCTGGGCGATCACGGCGGGGCGCCGCGGCGCCCGCTCGCCGGGGGAATCGATGCTATTTCGCAATGTGTTTGCGCCTCCTTATCTGGTTGTCGGCATGGACCATCTGCTTTCCCGCTGCAAGATTGGGCTGCAGGCTGTCCCTGTCGCGGTGGTTTACGTCGTAGATGTGGTTCCGGATGCTCTCGTAGAGCGTCCAGGTGCAGCACCCGGCGCGGCATGTGCCGCTTCGGTCCGGGCAGTTCCGGCCGCAGGGCGGCGGGATGGGCCGCATGCGCGGCGCAAAATAATTCACTCCGCTTCCTCCTGTACGTGCTGCAGCCATGCCGCGAGCGTTTGCAGCGCCGACTCGCGCCGTAGAAGGTCTTCGACCGTGTCCCGGTCGACGCGCGGCATGCTCTGCAGGATTTCCCGGTCATTGGCGCAGTCATCGGCAAAAGCCAGGACGGCGTCGATGATGTCTGCCAGCTGATTCGGCCGTAGCTCGACCGGGATCTTCGGTTCGTCCATCACAGGATCCCGTAGGTCGTCAGGCCCAGCGCGATCGCGCCGGTCGCGACGCATGCGTCGGTCATCTCTGCGTACCCGGCGATCACCGCCAGCACAAAGGCCGCGCCGCCCAGCCACACGCAGCAGGTCTTCACCACCCGCCGCATGGCCTCCCGGTACCGCAGCTCCTCCAGCAGCCGCTCCTGCCGCTTCTGCGTCTCTTCCTCCGGCTCATACCCGAGCCGCTCTGCAAGATTGGTTCTCATTCTGCGTCCTCCTTCGTCTCCGGCAGGCGTTCTGCCGATTCTACCAGCGCCATAAGCCGCTTGTAGTACTCCGCCCTTTCCCTGTTGCGTTTTGCGAGGTTTGCATGCTTTTCAGACAATTCCGCCGCTCGCTCGTGTGCAGCCATGTTCTCGTACTCATTCGCCGCGTTGTTTGTTACGATTGCAAACAGCTCCAGCGTGTGCTTCAGCTCAAACCAATCGTCTCCGCTGAGAATCAGTTTCCGCATTCCGTTTATCCTCCTTCGCTTCCTGCATCCGCCTGACGAGCCGCGCCAGACGGGCGTTTTGCGTCACGAGCTTCTGCGCGTCCAGGTCAAGCCCCTTTCGCTTCAGCCCGTTTATGATCTGCGCAGCCTGGCACTCACACACCATCGCCGCTTCGATCAGATCGTGCAGCTCCTGCGCATCCAGCGTCAGGTTGTAGGTCTTGATGTTCGCCATAATATCGACTCCTATGTACGCGCCTTGCGGCGCGTTTAATTGTTGGCCGCGGGCAGACGCCCTTCGGCTGCGGCCCGCTCGAGGATCTGCCACGCCACGCGGCGGGCGGCCTGCCGGTTGGCCTCCTTCTGCTCCGGCGTCAGGCGGCGCAGGTAGTTGTCCGCGATATACGCCGTGCAGTTTGGAAAATGATACTCGGCCACGATGTGCGGTTCTTCGTCCGCGATCGGGTCATACGGCTTTCTCATAGTTCAGCCTCCTTCCGGCGTTAGTTTTTCCAGATTTTGCAGCTTTACGCAGTCTGTTCCTTCTTCTCGCTCTTCGCCGGCTGCACCATAGCAGCCATGCCCTGCATAAAGATCAGCGCTTTCTCGCGCATCTCCGGCGTCATCTTATTGATCTCAGCCGAGATCTTCTCGGCCTGCTGCTTCTGTTCCTCTGACATTGATCTCACCTCGCTATTGTCAATCGTCCCTGCGCTGTGCTATCCTTTATCTGAAAGCAGGTGTCAGCACAGTGGATAATTACTTCATTCTCACGCCCGACGAGCGCCAGATTGCGCTTGCCTACGCGCAGGCCCGCTTCTCGGAGTAACTTTCGCAGAACCACTCCGAGAAGGATTTCCCGCGCCGCAGATCAGCGTTCTACGCTTGCCTTGACGAAGGCGTCACGGTTGCCCTTGACTTCCGCCAGCGTAATGGCATGTAGATCCTTCGTCGCATTGATCCATTCCCAGATATAAGTTGTGGCAAACTCGAAGTCTTCTTCCGTTGCCCCCAGCTCTGCGGCTGCTTCCATCAGCCGCAGAGCCAGTTTGTGCCCGCTCGGGTTCTGGTTTTTCTTCAGTTCCTCGTATTGCTTCAAGGATTCCGTCGGTTCTGTAAACTGCATTGTTCTCACCTCGCTTTGCCAAATATCTAACTTGTGAGTACAGCGTAACACCATAGTTAGCTTTTGTCAATATCTTTTTTCGCTTTTTCGCAAATTTTTATTGACAGAGTTAGATTATAGTTGTATGATGTCGGCATGGAGGTGATACCATGAACGAACGCATCCGCCAGCTTCGAAACTCTCTGAAACTTTCTCAGGCTGAATTTGGCGCAAAAATAAGCTTATCTCAGAATTATATATGGATGATTGAGAAGGGAGAGCGCACCCCCAGTGACCGCACAATCTCCGACATCTGCCGGGAATTCAACGTGTCTCTGGCCTGGTTGGAGGACGGTGTCGGAGAAATGTACGTCCAGCGCAGCGCGAATGAAGAGCTTGGCCTGCTGGTCTCGAACATCATGTCCGACGCGGATGACTCCTTCCGGAAACGCTTCATCTCCCTCCTGATGGCGCTGCCGCCGGAAAAATGGAGCGAAATTGAAAATTTCGTAAAAAAATTAAACGGAGACGCTTGACCGTCTCCGTTTATTTTTGTATTCTGGTAGGGGGTGGTATTTATGGATTTCCGCGATTGGCTTATGTATCTCGGTGCTTCTTTGCTTATCTATGTGATTGCTGCCCTGCTGAACCATTGGCGCATGTGCAAAGACCCGGATAACAAGACTGTCCCTGGTCTCCTTGTTTTTATCCTTACAATTATCCTCGGTTTCCTCGCGTTCCCTGCGACACTGCTTCTGATGGGGTTGGTTGAGCATCTTCTCATGAAGCGCCTATCCGGCAATGACGAGGAATCATATAGGCACGGATACTTTAACGGATATGATGACGGCTCTAAGCACATGCCCTATGATTCTTCTATGAAATAATACGGAGGGTACTCTTTTGGATACTTTGGCAACATACAGCGAAAAAACATTCGAGGATATTAAACACATCAACGAATATGGTGCGGAATACTGGCTTGCCCGTGAACTTGCTCAGGTTCTGCAATATGCAGACTGGCGAAACTTCGAGAACGCAATTTTCAAGGCAATGGAGGCTTGCAAGAATAGCGGGAACGAGATTGGCGACCATTTCGGCAACGTCACCACTTTCACAAATTTAGGCAGCAAAGCCACCCGTAAAATTGGTGATTATGCACTAAGCCGGTACGCCTGTTACCTGATCGTGATGAACGGCGATCCAAGAAAAGAGATTATCGCAGTCGGGCAGACCTATTTTGCCGTAAAGACACGGCAGCAAGAACTAATCGACAATTACGATCAGCTTACGGAAGATCAAAAGCGCCTTGCCATTCGGAGTGAAATGATATCGCACAATAAGTCTCTCGCCGAAGCCGCGCAAATGGCCGGTGTTGTTGACCCACGCGACTATGCCATCTTCCAGAACCGTGGCTATCAGGGGCTTTATGGTGGTCTTGGCGCAAAAGAAATTCATGCCCGGAAAGGTTTGAAAAAGGGCCAAAAGATTCTCGATCATATGGGAAGCACAGAACTCGCAGCAAACCTTTTCCGCGCCACGCAGACAGACGAAAAACTTCGCCGTGAAAACATACGCGGCAAGCAGGCTGCCTGCGACACACATTATAAGGTCGGTCAGAAGGTTCGCCAGACAATCAAGGATCTTGGCGGTACAATGCCAGAAGATCTTCCAACTCCAGAAAAGAGCATCTCTCAGATTGAAAGGGAACAAAAGGCGCGTGAAATTCCAGACCCTGACCCGAAACACAACACTTGATCTGCGCAAATAATGCCGGAACGATTTCCCGTTCCGGCGCTTATTTTATGATGTTCTGCAGGAGCCATAGGATGATTTTCAGCTGGTCCGGCGTTGCCCGCTCGAGCAGGTTTCTGATCTGTTCCATCGTCTTTTCCACTCCCGTCTCCATTTCTCCACAAAAAGCCTCGTTGTTTTTTGTCAAACATTGCATCTTGCCCGCGCCTCCTGTAGGTTGTAAGATATAGGTAGGCGTCGCCCGCGCCGGCGGCCGAACACCGGCGCGGGCCTTGGTTTGCACAGGGGCTGGGAGCCGTCCTTGCGCTTCCAGCGTATGCCTGTTTTTCGTTTTCAGCAACTACCAGTTATGAGAATTTATGAGATTTTTTGAGAAATCCGCATTTTCTGGATTCTCATTTTTGGAAAGGATCGTGGAAACCTTGGAAACCTGTGAAAATCGCATCCGTTCAGAGCGTTTGTCTCGCGGCATGACGCTGAACGAGCTGTCCGACGCCTCCGGCGTTTCCGTCGCCAGCCTCTCGCGCTATGAGCGCGGCTGCGACGTCCCTTCGTCCGCTCTGCACCGGATCGCGGACGCGATGGACACTGACAGCGCCGTGCTGCTGGACCAGCCGGATAAAATGCCGCGCATCGCCGAGCTTGAGCTGCGGCTCAAGCATGCCAACGCGATCATTTCCAAGCAGGAACAGATCATCCGCCAGAAGTCCGTCGAGGCGCGGCGCAAGGATGTTTTGATCGGCGTGCTTGTGTGCATCGTTCTCGTCTCGCTTCTGGCGCTCCTCGTCGACCTTTGTAATCCCAATATCGGCTGGGTCCGCGCCTCCGCGCTTGCATCCTTTGTTCCCGTATAACCGCCTTCCGCAGTGGTGAGAATTTGCTTATGAACTTTACATCTACGTGGAAAATCTCCGACCCGCTCGCGCAGTACATCATTTACCTTCGCAAGTCCCGGAAGGACATGGAGGCCGAAGCCCTCGGCCAGACCGACACGCTCAAGCGGCACCGGGCCGCGCTTTTGTCGCTGTCCGAAAGCCGCGGGCTGAACGTCGTGGAGATCTGCGAGGAAGTCGTTACCGGGGACTCCATTGCCGTCCGGCCGGAGGTGCAGAAGGTCCTGCAGCTCGTCGAGACCGGGAACTATGCGGGCGTCATCGTCATGGAGGTCGAGCGTCTGGCGCGCGGCGACACCATCGACCAGGGCATTATTGCGCAGACTTTCAAGTATTCCAATACAAAGATCGTTACCCCGAACAAAGTCTATGACCCAAACAACGAAATGGACGAGGAATACTTCGAGTTCGGCCTCTTTATGTCCCGGCGCGAGTACAACACCATCAAGCGCCGCCTGTCGCGCGGCAAAGAGGCTTCTTTGCGCGAAGGCAAGTGGATCTCCGGCAAGACGCCCTTCGGCTGGTCGCGTGAGAAACTGCCGAATGACAAGGGTTACAAGCTCGTCCCGCACCCGGAGCAGGCCCCCATCCTGCAGCAGATCTACAACTGGTACACCGGCGAGGGCTGCGCGCGCATCGGCGCGAAGGCGATTTCCACGCGGCTGAACAGCCTCGGCGTCCCGACCAACTCCGGCAGCCTCTGGCGCGCGGACTCTGTTCTGGATATCCTGCGCAACCCGGCAAACGCGGGCTGGATCAAATCCGGCGGGAGGCCGGAGACAAAGCGCATTGTCGACGGCGCTGTCGTCGTCAGTCGCCCCCGCACCCGGCAGGAGGATCTGAAGCTTTATAAAGGGCTGCACGACGGCCTGATCTCGCAGGAGCAGTATGACAAGGCCGTCGCTCTGAGCTATTCCAGCGCCAGCCCGCGCGGCAAGGGCGCATGGGGGACCGTGACGAGCCTCGCCGGTCTCGTCCGCTGCGACCAGTGCGGCCGCGTGATGGTGCGCCGTCCGTCGTCCGGCAACCGCCGCGATACGCTCCTTTGTCCCTCCTACGGCTGCACGACCGTGAGCGCGTGGTATGATGATGTGGAGGACGCCGTGCTGGATGCTCTGCGCGGCTGGCTGCGCGAGCTGGAGCTCGGTGAGGCCGCTGCGCCAGATGACACGCCCATGCGCACCGCGCTCGAGTCCTCGATCGCCGCCGACCGCAAGCAGCTTGCCAAGCTGGAGGCGCAGGAGGCCCGCGCGTATGAGCTGGTCGAGACCGGCGTCTATACGCCGGAGATCTTCCTGCAGCGCTCGCAGGCACTCGCCGCTGACAAGCAGGTCATCGTCGACCGCATCGAGGCAAGCCAGACTACGATCACCGAGCTGGCCCGTGCCGGACAGGCCCGCGCCCGTCTGGCCCCCGCCGTCCGCCGCGTCCTCGAGACCTACCCGCTCGCCGCATCCCCGCAGGAGAAAAACGCCCTCCTGAAAACTGTCCTGCAGAAGATCCTCTACCATAAACAGGCCAAATCCTACACCAAATCCGGCAGCGACATGCACGTCACCCTCTACCCCCTCGCGGATTGATGGTTATACATTTATTTGGTACGCATGAATGAATCCCATCTAAATATAGATTCTATAGCAAGCGGAAATCCCTCCTGGTGACAGGAGGGATTTCTTTATTTTGCGATATGCTCATAATACGCCAAGAGCTTCTGTTCCGGCCCCGGGCCGTCCTTGTCGAGCAGAAACGCCTTGGCCAGAGCGGCGTAGAACTCCGGTCGGTTGAGGCCGAACTCTACGGCGACGGGGTAGTAATCCGAGTACATCATGTTCATGGTTACGCCCCACGCCCAGCGCGGGACCACTGGTGCCTGAATGCCCATGCTCTCGGCCACGGCCGTTGTCTGTTCCATCGTCCAGTGCGGGCCTGCCGTGCCGTCGGCGTTTTGCATGTTTGCTGCCCACTGCATCGCCGTTTCGCGATCAAATGTGGCCGTCTCCGGCTCGTCGTGGTCCTCGAGCTTATCCAGCCGGCACAGCAGATCTGTGACTGCTGCGGCCTGCTCGACCGTACGCATGGACACCGGGCACTCCGCGATCTCCCGCAGCGCGGCGTGGAGTTTGTCTTTATACGCCTGCATGATAGCACCTCATGCGAGCTTGAGCAGCCCCGTGCAAAGCTCGATCACGGAGCCTGCGGCCGTGCTGTCGGTCGTCGCCACGAGCGTGAATGTATGATTGACGCAGCAGCAGCACCCGGACAGCTCCAGATCCGTCTCCGTGTGGATCTCCGCATTGCCGGATGCCGGCAGCGTGACGCGCTTGAGCGTGCAGGGCAGCGCGACGCCGTCCATGTACCACTGCAGGGTCAGGACGCCCGCTGCCGTCGCCGCGATGACCGCATCTGCGGCCAGATGATACAGGCCGATCTTGACCGTGTCGTAGCTCTGCGGCTCGACCTGGATGGACGAACCGGAATTGACGACCTTTGCCCCGGCCAGCGTCAGCACGTTTTCGCCGTCTGCCGCGAGCAGTTGGGGCGCGTTATTAAAATATCGGACGCAGGATTTTTGATACGCCCGATTTCCATTGCCGTTATTACAAGCCATTTTCATTACTCCTTCCGTTTGGGCTTATGTGAAGGGGCATTATGCCCCGGATAGCTATATCAGGATGGGTCCGCGTCAGCCGCCGCAGCCGCACGGATTGCAGGGCGGGTTCTGGTAGTACCTGCCCA
>ERZ1034973.1499-NODE-1499-length-13521-cov-22.515818_pt1 | contig 13521 bp, 15 predicted proteins | sample MGYA00520686_ERZ1034973 | MGnify/ENA primary metagenome ERZ1034973 (study PRJEB33766, sample SAMN09781775) | gut metagenome | biome: gut microbiome | host: Homo sapiens | place: Madagascar | study: EMG produced TPA metagenomics assembly of the PRJNA485056 data... | reverse complement strand
AATTATCACTACGAAGATAATATGTTTTACTATCATAATATACAGTCATTATCTCATTATCTAATAAACAATATGCAATTTTACTACTTAAACTTTGTATCATATATCCATCTTTAAATGATTTAAATGCTTCGGTAAAATCATATTCTTTTTTTTCTAATTCAAATTCTAAATCATCAGGAATAGTATTAACCCTATAAATATTATAGGCTAATCCAAATTCAATTCCATTTTCTGTTTTTGTAAAATATCTTATATCACTTTTATCATCAAGACATTTATATGTTTCACCAATCTTTATTTTATTGATAACATCTATAAATTTCATATTAACCCTCCTTTAATATATCCTCAGAGCATAAAATTCCTTGACTGCAAGCAGTTGTTAAACCTCTACAATATCCACTACAATCACCTATAAAATATACATTTTTATTAGAACTTTTACCATATTTATCTATTATTACTTTGTTAGAACATAGTTTCACTTCTAATCCATATAATAATGTTTTATCACCATTTATTCCTGGTACTATCTTATCTAATTCTTCAATAAATTCAAGTATACTTTGTAATGTTCTATATGGCATAGCACTTGTCAAATCTCCTGCATATGCTTTAGCAGTTGGTGTTACATCTAATTCTTTTAATCTTTCATCTGTACTTCTTCTTTTAAGTTTTATATCTTTTAAAGATTGTATTATAACAGAACCATTACCTAAAGAATTAACTGCTAAAGTTAAAGGATACACATAATTGCTTAATGGGTCTTCCATGTCTTCATTAAAGTGTCTGCTAACTAGTATTGCAAAATTTGTATTATCAGATTTTCTATTTCTAAAACTATGACCATTAGCACAAAATAATTTTTTATCACCATATGGATAACTTTCTATTGTAACAAATCCACCTGGGTTAACACAAAAAGTTCTACAACTATCACCAAAAGAACTAGTAAAATACGTTTTAAGTTCATAAAAATTTCTATTTAACTTATCCATTATATCATTAGTTGTTTCTACTCTAACACCAATTTGAACTTCACCATTTTTATATTCAATATTATTATTATCACATATAGTTTTTACTAATTTATTACCACTTCTACCCATAGCAACAATTATTTTATCACAACTTAAGTGTTTAATATTTCGACCCTCTTTATACCATATTTCATTAGATACATTATCTGCTATTATATCAATAACTTCACAATCAGGTATAATATTGACATCGTTATCTTTTAAAAAGTCTAGCATTCTTTTATATATAATTCTTGAATTTTCGCTTCCAAGATGAATAGTAATACATTCACCTATATCTAATCTAGGATTTTCTTTAATCTTTTGCATTATTTCTTTTGCTTCTTCAGTATGTTCTTTTCCATATGCTTTAGATTTAAATTCCTCTATTCCAAATTGTCGATATATTTCATAAGTCTTTTTAAGATATTTAGTTATTTCTTCTTCAGTCATTAATTCAACCATATCTCCTCCTACTCTACCAGTAGTGTCAAAGTTAAGTTTGCTATCTGAATAGCTTCCAGCTCCACCACAACCATGTGTGATAGAACATACTTTACATTTTTTGCAAGGAGTATCAGCAGTTACAAAACATTTTCTTTTATTTATTGTCCTTCCTTTTTCTAACATTGTTATATTAGCACCATTGAATCCATTGTTAATTAATTCTATTGCCGTAAATATCCCTGATGCACCTGTTCCAATAATTCCTATATTCAATCTATCATCTCCAATCCAATGTCTTTAATATTATTATACTAATACTATTATTAAAAGTCAACATTTTTATAAAAAAATAGGAAGAAAATTTCTTCCTATTTATATTATCTTGAGCCTGTACTTCCAAACCCACCTCTGTTTTCTGCACCTAAATCATCGGTTTCATTAAATTCAATAGTTGGTGGAATTTCACATATCTCCATTTGACATATACGGTCACCTTTTTTAATCCATGTACCACTTATTGTTACTTTATGTCCATTTATCACAACTTTTTCAGTTTGTTTTGCCATAGTACATTGAACTGGATACATATAAACGTCCTCGTTGCCACAGTATGAATTATCAATTATTGCGACATGATTGGTTTGTATTATCCCCCAGGTTTTAAAAGTTGAACTTCTAGGATATAATTTAGCCATATAACCTTCAGGTAGTTTTAATGAAAACCCTAAAGATATTAATGTTTGACCCATATAGGGAACAAATACATCCTCATATGCATATAAGTCTATAAAATCACCTTTTGATATTTTTAATAATTTATTAGCACCTTCTAAATATCTTATATCCGCTTTTAAAGTTTCAGTATCTTCCGGAGTATTTTCTATAATATTTTCTCCTTTTGTATCTTTTAATCCTTTGAAATATTTATTTAAATCTATATTATCCATTATTCATTTTCTCCTTCTTTATTTTCTTCTTCTTTTTCAGTTTCTCTTATGATTGCATTAATTTTACCTATAATTATTTCATTCATTTTTGTTAATGCATCGCTTAATTCTTCTGAATCTTCTTTAGTCATTTTTTCTTTTATATCTATTTTTTTACCATTTATTTCTAATTCATATATTTCTAATGATAAAGTACCATTCTCACCAATTAATAATTCACCTATTTGTTCTTTCACAAATATCAACTCCTTATATTTTATTTATATTATACTATTATTTTTCTTTATTGTCAAGAGAAATTTTTAATCACCTATTTTATATTATTTAATTTTTTATACAAACATAAGGCGATTCCGATGGCATCCATTAAATCAGAGTTTTTGTCTTTATTATCTCTATCATTGTATTCGCCTAAGTCTATAACATTCTTCCTAAGCCATTTAAATGCCCCTTCTTTTGATTTTCCAGTACCTGTTACTATCTTTCTCCATTGAGAAGGGGAATAGGTATAAATTAAATTATATCCATTCTCAAGTAATAGTGTTATTATTCCACCTTGTAATTTAGCAAGTGTTTTACCTGTTCCTTGATGTTTACCTATATAATTATCTTCTATTGATATGTGTGTTACATTATATGCTTTACATAATTCAAGACAAGTATGTGCGATATATTGTATTTTTTTATTTTCATCACCATTGAAATCTTTTGTCTTTATGGGTAATCTATCATAAGCTATAACTTCTCCAGTTTCTCCATCTAATATAGCAAGACCACTACTTTTTATACTAGCATCAATTCCTAATATTATCTTCTTTTTCTCCAAAACAAACAACTCCATTTATATTATGTTTTATTTCTTCTTTGTTTTCTTATTTTTACTTTCTTCACATTCTTTAATATGTTTATTTATTATAACCTCCACTTCTTTAATTGCTTCATCTAATCGACCATTGCTATTTTTTACTTCACTATATACAGTATGAACTCTAAAAGGCATAAAACGTTCATAATCATCTTTTAATCTTCTATCAACTTCTGCTTCTAAATCACCTCTAGCTAATGCTCTAGCCTTTATTTCTTCTTGTGGAGCAGTTATAAATATTGGAACTATCTTATTATTCCCTACATATGCCTTAAGTTCTTTAAAACCAATTGAATCAACTATAACTATTAAATAATCATCTTTTTCCAATTCTGCTCTTTCTATACCATATCTCCAAGTCGCATCTTTTTCTATACCATTTTCTTCTACTTTAGTATGATATACTCTTTGTTCTACAAAATCTGTTCCTCTTTCAAAAAAATCTTTATCATTAATAAAATAATATTCTATACCTTCTGTTTCACCTTTTCTCATAGGTCTAGTTGTTGTACTAATTATTGGTTTAACCATATCTAAATCTTTTAATACTTGTTTTAATATAGTATCTTTACCAGCTGACATATATCCGAGTAATGCGAATATTTTCTTAGCTTTTACATTTCTACTCATTTACATCTCTCCTTTATTCATTTACTTATATTATACTAATGTTCTTATTAAAAGTCAATTATTTTCTTCCCATTTTGTATTTTTATAATCTGCTTCTATTTTTTCTAATACTTCATCAACTGTTAATTCGCCACTTACACCTTTACTTAAAGAAAATAACATTGAGCAATAATCATATATTGGACAAAATTCTTCGCATTGCATAATTGTATCGCATGGTAAGTTAGAAAAATCAATTAATAATTCACTTAATTCTAAGAGTTTCTTTTCATCCATATTATCAACTCCTTTACTTATATTATACTATTGACATTATTAAAAGTCAATATTAAAAGAAAAAACCTAGATAAATTATTTATCTAGGTTTTAAATTTTAACTACATTTACTATATCCACAATTTAAACATGAATCACACCCATTAGTTTTTATTAACGATGGTTCTCCACATTCAGGACACACATTGCCTTTAAAATCTTCTTTTTTATCATTATTTTTATTTGGTTTTTCAACAGTTTTTTCTATAACTTTTTCTTCTTTTCCTATCTCTTTTAAAAATGCTTTCATTTCTTTTAATATAGCCATACCACAATAACTACCATCTGATAAGTGATTTCCTTTTCCTCTTTCTCTAGTAAAACTTGGACAAGCTGACACTCCTGCGAAGCTTTTCTCAATCATAGATAGATTTCCTCCAATCCTAAGCACAGATGACATTAATATAGCTATACATTGTAAATTCTTTTCACATCCACCACTACCACTCTTAGTTATATAAACATCTTGTATAGTGTTTTCACTAGGAGACCAACCTATGAATAGTTTAAGTTTTCCACAACCAATTATTAAGTTACGTTTTACATAATAAGTATCTTCTGCTAAAGATTTCCATTGACCACGTTTTAATAATTCTTTTTCTTCATCTTCTTTTTCATCTGTAGTTGTAAGAATACCTTGTCTAGCACATCCATCACGATATATTGTTAATCCTTTTAATCCTTCTTTCCATGCTTCCATATATAATTCTTCAACTTCTTCTACTGTTGCTTCATTCGGTAAATTTATAGTTGAACTAATTGAAGCATCTATGTGTTTTTGCCATACTCCTTGCATCTTAACTCTCATATGAGGATTTAAAGTTTGAGCAGTTACAAAGAAGTTAGGTAATTCTTCTTCTTCATTTAAACCATGAAGTTCCATATATTCTTTTGCTATTGGAGTGTATACTTTATAATAAACATCTCCCTCTTTATGAAGTGATTCAGTTTTTCTAGTATATGATAAATTAAATATAGGTTCTATACCTCCACTTACTCCTATCATTGTAGATATTGAACCTGTTGGTGCTATTGTCAATAACTGAGAATTTCTAAGTCCATATTTTTTTACTAATTCATAAGTTTCTACACTTGTATTATTTCTTAAAAATTCAGAATCTAATATAGAAGTTTTATATTTAGGATAACAACCTTCTTCTTTAGAAAGTAATGCACTAACTTTTATTGATTCATTTGCTAACACCTTACCTATAGTATCACATATTTCTATCGCTTCATCTGTGTCGTATTTTAATTCAAGTTTAATTAGCATATCAGCTATGCCCATAACACCAATTCCTATTTGTCTATAATTTCTTACTGTATCTCTTTGTATTTGCAATGGATGTAATGGTAAGCCTTGGTCTAACACATCATTCATCGCTTTTACTATTGTATGAATGTCTTTTTTAAATGTGCATATATCGAAAGTTTTATCGTTAACATAAGCTGATAAATTTATACTTCCTAACAAACAACTTCCACCATTAGGAAGAGGTTCTTCAGCGCCTCACACTGTACGTTTCAACTATTTTTCGTACTGTGCGCTGGACTATCGCATATGGTATTCTCCTTTATACCATCCCTCTCGCTTAGTCTCTCACGGTCAAGTTAGCAACTCGTTCCGCCCTGTCACCATATAGTTAGGTTTCCAAGTCAATCAGAGAGGGTTTTAAATCCGCACGTTATTTATTGGCTAACGGATTTACACCTGCATATTCAAATTCATCATCTTCACTTAAAATATTATAATCTTCTATTTTTGACCAATATAATATTCCCGGTTCTGCGAAGTCCCAGTTGTTTTTACATAATAATTTAAATACTTCTTTAGCTTTAACAACTTTTTCCATTTTATCATTTTCTACTTTAAAATACAACACCCAATCTTCATCATTTTCAACAGCTCTCATAAAATCATCGTTAACCCTTACTGATATATTTGCTTTAGTAACTTTATTTAAATCTGTTTTAATATTAATAAAATCTATAAGTTCAGGATGTGTACAGTCTAAAGATAACATCAAAGCCGATTGCACCGTTCTTTTCAGAATATTTAAATACGGACTAGACTATATCTTCATCTTATACTCTGTTACCAAATATAAGATGCTTGGCACTTCCATCAAAGGAATTTCACCTTTAATGTACTCTACTCCCTTCTTCACATAGGGTTTTCTCCTATATTATGGTTTCGATAGTCGTTTAACGTTACTCATTTAAATGAGTCTTCGCACAGGATTATCCTCGTCTTTACGTTAGAATTTCCCCTGTTAGCACATTCTCTAGTTATCATTTCCTATAACTCCTATATCGTAGAATACACACCCTAGATTTCTAGGTTCACCAAGTTTTTCATTATATATCACTATATAAAGGGAGCTACTTAAATTAACCCCTGCGGCCATTTTGACCAATTGTAGATGTAACTTGAGAGAAAGTGTCCATAAAACTACAAGCACCGGTAGTTTCTTTAGAAGCATTATTTACTTTCATACCTTTAGCTCTTAACTTAGATATATCAACACCGCAACCCGTTTACACCCCTACTTTCGTAGTACTTTAACACATTTTATTTCAAATGTGGGACTAGACTATCTCTTTATCCTCACAATTCACATTGTGGTGGGATACCATGCACTTCGAGTGGTAGCCTATCTTCCATCCTACTAATAGTCGTTACACTTTTTTAATAATCAATTATAATTTTTAAATCTTTACATTTATAATACTTAATCAATGATGAATAAGAAGCATTGAAATTCTTTGATGCATATTTACTTGCTTCTTTAATGTTATTAAATTCTTTTATAAATGAATTATTTTTATATAGTTTACATTTTTTGTCAGTGGTATGTTCTCCTGCTCTTCCTAATTTTTCAAATGAATATTTATTATTATACCTTACATCACACCATTCTAAATTTGTAAAATGATTATTTTGTCTATTCCCATCTATATGATTTATTATGTCATTGTTTAAATTATCATTTTGTATAAATGCACTTGCTACTAATCTATGTACTCGTCTAAAAAATCTACCATTTTCATTTCTTAATCCAATATACAAATAACCATCTTTATCTTCTTTAGGATTCATTATTTGATATTTACGTTTACCTTTTATTTTATATATAACTCCATATTCATTTATCATATAGTTAGGGAATTCTTCTATAACCCTCCACATCAATCCATATCACATCTTTTCATTAATCATTTATTTCAATTGATTATTAAACTTAGCACGGTATTGTCCTCGACTTTACGTTAGGAGTTTCACCGTTAGCACGTTTACACGCACACCCCTAGGCAATTGGGTTCACATGGTTGTTTTCTAATATATTACTATATTAGGGTGGCTTAGATACTCCAACCACCATAACTAAATGTCCTAGCCAAATCACTACAAGTTTTATATATTGCTTCTATACTATCATCTGTTTCAAGCACATAACAGTTTGAATATGTTACTTTTTTACCATGTTTTTCTAATCCTCTATTGCTTAAAATACGCCCTCCAAACAAAAATTTCTTATCTCTAATTAATTGTTTAAGTTCTTCATTTTTATTTGATATTCTATCTAACCAATCTTCAAAACTTTCACCCTCAAATTGATATTTATTATGCCATATATCAATTCCTAACTGATTATCTTCTCCTAGCCATTCTTTTATATCCATATTATCTCTCCTTTTTAAATTTAATATAACCATTATATATTGTGCATATAAAAAATAAGACACTATATATTGTATTTTAACCCCCAACCCTTAACCTTAATAAAAATAAATTAATTAATATTTGTAAAATTTCATAATTTGATATAATGTTAAAGTTTGTTGTTTTTCTAATGAAGCTAATATATTATTCATAATTCATCTCTCCTTTATTAAGATTATTTTAATTATATTATACTAATATTATCCATAAAAATCAATAAAATACATGTATATTTTTAAAATCTTTTGATAATAATATTAGTATCAAAGAGTTATCAACGTGCTTTCATGATGAACCTATCGCCTTTTTAACCAACTGACTAATTGTAAATTTGATAACTCTTTGATAGAATTATTTTGCTGAATTATCTGCATTATCTAAAGTCAATAATCTAATGTAATTTAAATACCCAATTTTTTTCACTAATTTATTTGATGAATATCCATTTTTAAATATCATATGATTATTTATTAACCAAGCTATATCCATAATATCTCTATCACAAAGTTTAGTATATTTTATTAATACATCTATAACATCATAGGCTGACATATTTTCATGATTACAATAATGACAGTATCTATTTTCCTCATCTTCTGTTCTTGCTATTGGTTTACTTATATCATGTAACATAGAAGCTATTAATAAATTTTTATCAAGTTTATCAACTTCTTTTATTTTTTTATAACAAAAATACATATGTTTACTCAAGGATAAATTATGCCATTTACTATCTTGTGGCATTTCTATACAATTACTTAAGCCTAATTCAACCAATAAATTAATATATTCTTTATAACTATCACATTCGAAAAATCTTTCCTTATCCATACCTAAATTATTTTTTCTTCTATTATTAATATATAATTTTCTTCCAATATCATAATCTATAATAATTTCATCAAATCCTTCACATTTATGTGGTATTTCTATGTTCTTATACATTCTTTCTATAACTTCATCAGGAACTCTTTTGCTTCTTGTGTCATTATCTATAATACAATCTATTAGATTTTTATATTTAAACAAACAAATTGCTTTAGAATAATATTTTTTCATTTCTTTCAATAAAGCTCTTCTACGTTTACTAGATATATTTGTAGCTTCATATATAGTTATATGACCATTAGATAAACTTTCTTTCGTTCTTTTCTTCATTACATCAAATACTTCTTTATTTTTACTTTGGTCTTCTATATCATTTAATAATTCTTTTCTAATTTCATCTGATGATATAACTTCTATATTTTTATCCTTATTTTCTTCTATATAATCTTTAACCCAAGATGTTTTTCCACTTCCAGGTATACCAACTGTAACAATTAGAATTCCTTTCATTTTTAACATCACTCCTTAAAAATAATAGTTTGTGTATCTTTAGTTATATTATACACAAACTATTATTAAAAGTCAATTATTTTTTATTATTTTTATTCAGTATCTTTATCATCTTCATATTTACTTAATATTTCACCTAATGTTTTATCATCTTCATCTTTATCGTCTTTAACTACTTCTTCTTCATCTTCTTTGTGGCAATCACAATTTCCGTCACATTCACAATTTCCACCACATTTACATTCTTTCTTATCTTCCATTTCTTCATCTCCCTCCTCATCTTCATCATTTAATCCTAAAATTTCAGACAAACCTGTGTGTAATAAAGTTATTGCTAATTCATCTTCTTCCATATCCATTAATTGAGCAAAAGTTTGAACTGCTAAAGCAGTTGCTTGATTAAATTTTTCATCCAATTCATCCCAATCAGGGTCACAACCTTCATATCCATAATTTATTATTCCTAATTCTATTGCTTCCTCATAATCTATCCAATCATAACATAATCTTGCTTTTTCAACTCTTTCTTTAGTCATGTTGGTATTATCATAAATTATTTGTTCAAATTGTTCATCAGTTCTTGCAGAAAATTCTACTGTCCTTCTTTGTTCTTCTATATATCCCATATTATATGAACCACTACCATGATTCATAAATTTAGCTAATTTTCCAGCAGTTCTTTTCATTCCATTAACATATATTATAAACGCAATTGAATATGCAAAATTACAATGAGTATTAACTTGTATTCCCATTTCCTTCATCTCATCCATTCTATGGATTATAGCAGAACCTGAACTAGTACAACCACCATAACTACTTATTTCTATTGTTATAGGAGGAAAAGATTGTAAAAATATAGGATTAATTAAAGATGATTCAGCTTTGTATTGTTTATATGCTTCTATTATTTTATCAGTTTCCTCATAAAAATATTTAAGTGTTTCTACATTTATTTCGCCAATTATTCTTACAGTAGTATTCATTTCTTTGTTTTCATTTTTATTTTCCATATCAACTATATCTTCCCTCTTATGAGGTACTTCCTTTCTTATTATTTTAATTATATTATACTAAGAAATTTATTAAAAGTAAATAGTTATTTTAAAATTTCTATTTCTAAAGTTATAGGATTAATGTTTATAATTTCTACAATATTTTCTTGTTGTAAAGCATATCTAATAGTATACCATGTCCCACCATGTTTTTCATGATTCCAACATGAAATAAGAACATTAGAATTATCTATCATTAATTCATTTCTTTTTATTAATTTTGCAATATGATACTCTCCTTCTATTGTATCTTTAACTTTATATTGTTCTACAGTATCAACATAAATAACCTCATCACATTTCGACTTCATAATATTATAAACTTCAATATCATTCTTTTTCCATTTCTTATATTGTTTTTCAAAAGGTATACAACCTATTATATTAGTTCCTTGTCTACTAAACCATAGTTCCTCAAAAGCTATTGTATCAAATCCTAATGCTAATCCATTGTAAGCATTGGTTATTTCACCATATTTATTTTCAACATAAGAAAAAACTTCTTGTAATTTATCTCTCAATGTGTCATATTTTTTACTATAAATACTACCACCATATAACCCTTTTGGTCTATGACCAGTGAAGGATATATTAATCATATATTTCACCTACTTTTATTATATTTTTATTATCTAAAATCAAACATCCATTATCTGTTATTGCATAATTTAAAGTTTGTTTAAAAGAATAATCTAAAAATCTATTAAATTCTCTAAATAATTCTTCATGATTCTCTTTATTATAATGGACAAATAAATTAACTATATCTATTAACCCTATTCCTTCATATTTCATTGGTATTGCATTTGTCATTACTACATAATATTCTAATAAACACAATGAACCAGCTGATTCTGCTATTACAATTTTGTTATCCAATTGTTTTATTGTATCTAATATTTTATATTTCTTTAACATCATCATTAGCATATCCATAGAGCCACCACTAAAATATATTACATCTGATGTATTTATTAACCATTTAATAAGGTTTAAATTGTCCAAAGGAGTAATTACATTAAAATCTTTAATCCCATACTCTCTGAAGTGTTTATTGTGTTTATTATAAAATTTACCATTATATTGTAAATCAGTTTGGTTTTTAAATAAATACTCTAAGTCACAAGCAAATGGAATACATGCTACTCTTGAATTAGGTTTTATGTATTCTTTAACTTTATCATAACATTGTTTATCTTCTAAGTAACCAGCATTAGATAATAATATATATTTATTCATATCATCAACTCCTATCTCTCAGCACTAAAAAGTGCACCACTTTCAATATGAAATAAAGTAACTGTTACTCGTGGTTTATATCCATAATCTTTATAATAATTTTTAATTAATTCAGTTAAACTATCTACATCTTCAATAATGTCACGATTGTCAGCTACTGTTACTATTATGTTATCTCCATTATTTATAACTTTAGCATTATAAAAACTACCTCTTAAAACTCCTTCTACTTCAGAATCTATCTGTTTCATTGTAACAAACTCTTTACTTAATCCATTATTGCTATTACCTGTACCCAATACGATAACTCCTGCTAACGTTGTAAATCCTAAAGTTAATCCTATACCTAGTCCTAAAATTTTATTATTTACTTTCATATCATCAACTCCTTTATCTTATTTAGTTATATTATACTATTACTCTTATTAAAAGTCAATATAAATAAAAAAGAGTAGAGAAAAATCTCTACTCTTTATATGAAAAATATACTATTATCTTTATCAGCACAAATTATTTTAGTAGTTTTATTTGATTTTCTAAGTTCTTCTTCCATCTTATCTCTAAATTTATATTTACTATCATCGCTATGATGTATAACAATTAAATTAGTATTAATACCTTTCATCATTTTAATTATTTCTTCTCCTTGTATATGAGAAGACCATGTATTATATCTTATAACTTTAGCTTTCTTTTTAAATGACATATTTTCAATTTTAACTTCTTTAGTATTATCTTTTAATAGTAATCCTCCTACTGTCGTTGGAGCACAATAGCCAATTATCATTATAGTATAATTACTATCTTCTATATTTGCTTTTAAATGATTTAATATTCTACCTATATTACACATACCAGCAGATGATATTACAATTTTTTGTTGTTCTTTATTAAGTGCTAAATTCATAGATGATTCAAAATCTTTTACAAAATGAAGTTTTTCCCATGATAATATTTTTTCAAACATATTTTTATCTTCTTTGTTTAATATTTGTTTATAAACATCATTGATTTCCAAAGAAAGTTTACCATCCAAGAATATAGGAGTTTTAAAATTTGGGTCATTAGAAAAAGTATTATATAAGTAATATAATAAATCTTGAGTTCTAGCTTGGGCAAAAGCTGGTATTAAAATTGAATGACCTTGTTTTAATTCATTAATTATATCGTCTTTCATTTTCTTTCTTTCTTTTTCGATATCTTTTGCATTAAATCCTCTTGATAAATCTGAATAAGTTGCTTCTGTTATTACTAAATTAGCATTTGATATAGTTTTAGTTTTTTTACGGAATGGTTGTTGATTATTAAAACTACCTGTATCTCCACTATAATATATTTTTTTTGTAACTCCACTTGGCATTTTAAAAAATAATTCTATTGAAGTTGCTCCTACTATATGATTATTTGGTAAAAATCTAAAGCTAACGTATTCATTTAGTTCATGTATAACATCTTCTTCATAAGTAGAAGTTTTTGATAACATTCTATATACATCGCTTTCAGTATAAAGAGGTTCTACTTTATATCCTTGATTACTCATTTGTCTACAATTTCTTTGTAATATATAAGCACCATCTATCAATAAAGGTTCAGATAATTCTTTATTTTCATAACCCATAATAAATTTATCTACATTATCTACTATAGCTGGTAGATTTCCTATATGGTCTAGTGATTTCAAAGATGTGAATGAGATACAAAACAAGCTTTTATTTGACCACATTCACAAACTTTTTCAACCACCCCCTTATTAACTACATATTCTTCTCTTAAAGCACCATTCATTTGAACCATACCACATTCAATAAGAACTTTTTCATAGTCTCCTTCTTTTGTTGGATACGATAAAAGTATAGAAGTTCCAACAACTCCATTATGGCTTTCTCCTACGAATTCAACTATTACTTTATTTTTATTTTTCTTACTTATAATATATGGA
>ERZ1034973.1497-NODE-1497-length-13533-cov-4.746550_pt1 | contig 13533 bp, 7 predicted proteins | sample MGYA00520686_ERZ1034973 | MGnify/ENA primary metagenome ERZ1034973 (study PRJEB33766, sample SAMN09781775) | gut metagenome | biome: gut microbiome | host: Homo sapiens | place: Madagascar | study: EMG produced TPA metagenomics assembly of the PRJNA485056 data... | reverse complement strand
CGAAGCGGATTGCGAATGTCCGCTTTACAAGAAATGTCGAAAATGGTATGATAAAAAAGATTGTAATATTTTAAGAAAGAAAGGGAAGACATATGAGCTTATATTCAGTGGTTGTTCCAGTATATAATTCTGAACATACGCTGGAGGAACTTTATCATCGTCTGGAAAAGGTATTTCGGGAGACTTTGAAGGAGGATTTTGAGCTGATTCTGGTAGATGATGGATCGAAGGATCGCTCCTATGAGGTAATGGAGAAACTGCGAAGCAGGGATCACAGAGTGAAAATCATACAGATGGCGAGAAATTTTGGTCAGCATCCGGCGCTTTTATGCGGCTTTGCCCATGTAAAGGGAGATTTTGTAGTGACTATGGATGATGATCTCCAGCATCAGCCGGAAGAGTTGCCGAAGATGGTGCGGGTTATGGAAGAACGCCCGGATGTGGATGTAATTATAGCCAGCTATGAGGGAAGAAAACACGGACCGATCCGAAAGCTGGGTACAAAGGTGTCTGTGTGGGCTACCTCCAAAATGCTGGGGAAGGATCCCAATCTGCAGATTACCAGCTATCGACTGATCCGCCGTTTCCTGGTGGATGCCATGCTTCGGACAAACACTTATCTGCCGCAGATTGGTAATCTTCTGGTACTCAGCTCTAACCGGATCATTAATGTTCCGGTGCAGCATGCAGACAGAGCTTATGGAAAGAGCGGATACTCCTTCAAACGGCTGGCAAAGGATCTGATCTATGATATTACAGCTCATTCAGCTTTTCCGCTTTTAATGGTAAGAAATATAGGAATTATCAGCTTTTTGGTGAGCATGGTCATGGCTGTGTATTATCTGGTGAGATATTTTACCATGGGTATTTCTGTAGAGGGTTGGACTTCTCAGATGCTTGTGATGCTGGCGTTTTTCGGACTGGTGCTTTTGTCCATCGGAATTATGGGGATTTATTTGATGAATATTTTAAATGAAGCAAAAAAAATGCCTCATTATGTGATTCGCCGGGAGGATACAGAGGAAAAATGAAAAAGGAGATCGGTGGATATTTTCAGCTGGAAGAGCTGCAGGGGACAGAATATTATCCTGATCTGTACAGAGTAAATTTAGGCAGGACGGCTCTTTTGTGGCTTTTACAGACAAAGGGATACAAAAAGATTATTTTACCTGTTTTTCTGTGTGCATCTGTCACAGAAACCTGTGAGGAAAATCGTATTCAGATAGAGCTTTATCACCTGGATGAGAATCTGAATGTGAAATATCCCAGGAAAAAACTGGACGAGGATCAGGTTCTTTATCTGGTGAATTATTATGGACAGCTTACAGATGAGCAGATCCTGGAGTATAGTAGGATATACGGGAATATCATTGTAGACCATACCCATGCCTTTTTTCAGAAGCCTCTTCCGGGAATTGATACCCTGTATTCCTGCAGAAAATTCTGGGGTGTCAGTGATGGTGCATATTTGTCTACAGATGCCGGATTCACAGGGGAAATCCCGCAGGATTATTCAGCGGACAGGATGAAACATATTTTGGGACGTTATGAGCGGGATGCAGGTACTTATTACAAGGACATGCTGAAAAATGCTGCAGGTTATGAGCATATGGAAATCCGCAGAATGTCGGCTCTTACCAGAAACCTGCTAAAAGGTATCGATTATGAGAAGGCTGCCAAAAAGCGGGAAGAGAATTATGAGATACTGGCGGGGCTCCTGGGATCAGACAGTGTGTTTAACCGGGTTATCCCAAAGGCTCCCTTTGTTTATCCGTATTTTCACGTAAATGGACCTGAACTCAGAAAACGTCTTGCAGAACATAAGATATTTGTGCCTGTTTATTGGAAAAATGTGATAGAGACCTGCGACAGGGACAGTCTGGAATATCACTGGGCAGCAGATATCCTGCCCTTACCCTGCGATCAGCGTTATGGGCCTGAAGAGATGGAATATATGGCAGCAGTTGTAAAGGAATGTGAGGAAATAAAATGAGACACAAAGTATTGATTCTGGGGTCTCTGGGAGAATTCACAGAGCTGGTACAGATGGCAGGAAAAAAGGGATATGAGACGGTGGTGTGTGATGGTTATCCGGATGGACCTGCAAGAAAATATGCGGACAGATCTTATGTGATCCCGGTGACGGAAATCGACAGGATTGCCGCTCTCTGCAGGGAAGAACAGGTAGATGGAATTATCACTTCTTTTTCAGATCTGCTTCTGGAGTGTATGGTGAAAATTGCGGACAAGGCAGGACTGCCCTGTTATCTGAAACCGGAGCAGCTGCCCTGGTACAGGGATAAATCTGCATGTCGGCTGCTCCTGGAAAAACTGGGACTTCCGTCTCCGGGATATAAAAAAATATCTGTAGATTTTTTAAGAGAGAGAACAGAGACAGAACTGGCTGCCACAGTGGGAGAGCTTACTTATCCACTGATCTGTAAACCGCTGGATAAATACGGATCCAGAGGTATCTTTATTATCCATAATCCGAAAGAAATCCGCCAAAAAGCTTTGCAGACTGCAGAATACACCAGTTGCGAGGAAATTCTTATAGAAGAATATAATGATGGCTATGAATTTAATATGATGACCTGGGTGACTGAGCAGAAAGTACAGGTGATCAGCATTGCAGACAGAGAAAAAACAGAAATGGAAGAGGGGATGTTGCCTCTCAGCACCCGAAATGTATATCCCTCCTGCCTGCTGCCCCAGGTGGAAGAGGAGGCACTTGGCATTCTGCAGGAATATATCCGTCATACTGGTCAGAAGGATGGTGCATTATCCATGCAGTTTTTCTGGAAACCGGGAAAAGGTATCCAGGTATGCGAGATTGCCGGACGTTTCTTTGGATATGAGCATGAGTTGACAGAAATTGTCTATGGCTTTTCCATAGAAGAACTCCTTCTTAACTGGCTGTATGAAAAGGAAAAAATCTCGCAGATGTTTCAGACACATGATATCCACAAGCCTCTGAGACAAGGTGCTGTCATTTATTTCCAGGGAAGAAATCTGGAGATTGCTGACCAGAGCGCTGCCAGAGAACTGGCAAAAAGGGAGGGAGTAATCAAGGACTGGATTTTTTATCAGGATGGTGAGCATGTAGTAGAATATGGCCCTAATCCTTATCTGGCTTTGTACTATACTGCCGGGAACAGCAGGAAGGAACTGGATGCTTTGACAGAAAGCTTTTACCGTGAAATGAGTATTCGGGATCCCCAGGGCAGAGAAATTGTGTATCAGAATAAAATTCCGGAATACAGGAGCGCACAGGAATCTGAAAGTAAAGATTGAATTTCTTATGTGAGTATGAGAAAATGTGTGAAGACTGAAAAAACGGAAATAGAAAAAGGAATACAGATGATAGATTTTAACAGACCTGCTTTGACAGGAAAGGAATTTGATTACATACGGGACGCAGCGCAGCGTGGAAAGCTATGCGGTGATGGAGAATATACAAAGAGATGCAGCAGATGGATGGAAGAGAATTTTCATGTAAAACATGTGATGCTTACCACATCCTGCACACATGCCCTGGAAATGGCAGCATATCTTTCAGATATCCAGCCTGGAGATGAGGTGATCATGCCCTCTTATACCTTTGTTTCCACTGCAGATGCTTTTGTTTTACGGGGAGCCAGGATTGTATTTGTGGATATCCGTCCGGATACCATGAATATAGATGAAAATCTGATCGAAGCTGCGATTACGGAGAAAACCAGGGCGATCGTGCCGGTCCATTATGCAGGAGTTGCCTGTGAGATGGATAAAATTATGGAGATCGCAAAAAAATATAATCTGAAAGTGATTGAAGATGCTGCCCAGGGAGTAGATGCATGCTACAAAGGAAAGGCTCTGGGTACCATTGGAGATTTTGGATGTTACAGCTTTCATGAGACCAAGAATTATACTATGGGAGAGGGCGGTGCACTCCTGTTTCAGGATGACAGATATCAGGAGCGGGCTGAAATTCTCAGAGAAAAGGGAACAGACAGAAGTAAGTTTTTCCGGGGACAGGTAGATAAATACAGATGGATGGATTTTGGATCCTCATATCTGCCCAGTGAATTGAATGCTGCATATCTTTACGCGCAGTTGGAGGCGAGAGACAGGATTTTTCATAAAAGAATGGAAATATATAATTATTATAATGAAAATCTGGCACCGTTGGCTGCGGAAGGCAAGGTCGAACAGCCATATGTTCCGGCTGAGTGTAGCCACAATGCGCACATGTATTATCTTAAGGTGCGCAATATGGACGTAAGGACACAGCTGCTGGAGTATCTCAGGGAAAAGGGAATCTACAGTGTATTTCATTATATTCCCCTTCATTCTTCCCCGGCAGGCATGAAATTCGGCCGATTTTCAGGGGAAGATGTGTATACGACCAGAGAGAGTGAGAGACTTCTGAGACTTCCCATGTTTTATAATCTGGATATGGAGTCTGTGAAATATGTCACAGATACAGTTCTGGCTTTTAAAGGATTTTGAGAGGCTGTATGATGAAAAAATGGAAACATTTATTTAAGGCAGCAGTAATTTCTGCTGTTATTGCAATGACTGCCGTGCAGGTATGCTCTGCTGCGGAAGCTGGTGTGCAGAATGGGGCAGCTGCAGAAGTGTCGGTTCTGACAAATGAGATCCCGGGATGGCCCCCAGGACCTGGTATTACATCGGAAACAGGTGTGCTGATGGATGCAGACAGTGGAGTCCTTCTGTATAACAAGGGTGGGGATGAGATCAGATATCCTGCTAGTATTACAAAAATTATGACTTTGCTGCTCGCAGTGGAAAACTCTTCTCTGACAGAAGATGTAGTTTTTACAGAGACCGGAACAAGGGATGTCAGCCAGGATTCCGGAAATATCGGAATGCAGGTTGGAGAAGTGCTTAGTATGGAATCCTGCCTTTATGCACTGGTGATCCGCTCCGCCAATGAGGTAGCAGCACAGATAGCGGAGCATGTAGGGGGTACAGAACAGAACTTCATAGACATGATGAACCAACGTGCTGCAGAAATCGGATGTACAAATACTCATTTTGTGAATGCCAGTGGCCTTCCGGATGAAAATCATTATTCTACTGCACATGATATGGCACTGATCATGAGGGAAGGACTTAAAAATAAGAAATTCCGTAAAATCATCGGTGCTACCGATTATGTGATCGAACCTACAAATAAAAACAGTGAATCAAGAGTACTGCATACTCATCATCCTATGCTTGCTCCTGAGAGTGGATATTATTATAAGGGATGTATTGGCGGAAAGACCGGATATACCAGTGCGGCCGGAAATACTCTTGTGACAGCAGCCCGGAGAAATGGAACAACTTATATTACAGTTACCATGAAAGCTGCAGATCTTGCCATTGCAAGCAGTGATTCCACTGCAATGTTCAACTACGGATATCAAAATTTTCAAAAGATACAGGCAGATGGTGGAGAGATACTGATTCCCAACGGTGTAACTGTGGATAATCTGACAGTCAGGGAAGGAACATTGGACGGAAATCCAGTGAACCAGTATTTTTTCGGTGATTATATGGTTGGAAGTGTTCCGGTTCCGGAAGCAACTCCTACACCGGAACCTTCGGTGGAGGAAGCAGCTGAGAAGAATCTGGAAAATACTGAAGACGGGAAACAGACAGATACTTCAGAATCAGCAGATAAAGAAATGCAGGAATCCAGAGAGAAGACAGAAGCCTCTGGGGAAACTCTTCAATTGCGAAAAGTATTATTGATCACAGGGGCGGCAATGCTTCTACTTTTGATCATTCTTCTGGCTGCCCTGATAAGAAAAAAGAAAAAAGAAGAGCAGCACCGCAGAAACAAAAAGACAGATAAATAGAAAAGAGGAAAAGAAAATGGGAAAAATTAAAGTGACAGAATGTGGCGGGATTAAAGGCTTGAAGGTAGTAGAGCCCACAGTTTTCGGAGATGCCAGAGGCTATTTTATGGAAACCTACAATTACAATGATTTCAAGGAAGCCGGCATTGATGTTGAATTTGTACAGGATAATCAGTCCAGCTCACATAAAGGGGTACTTCGTGGACTGCATTTCCAGATTAATTATCCTCAGGATAAGCTTGTCCGTGTTGTGAGCGGAGAAGTTTTTGATGTGGCGGTAGACCTTCGTGAAGATTCTGAAACCTATGGAAAGTGGTTTGGTGTTGTACTGTCTGCAGAAAACAAAAAACAGTTCTTTATTCCCAAGGGATTTGCACATGGATTCCTGGTGCTTTCCGAACATGCGGAGTTTGTTTATAAATGTTCTGATTTTTATCATCCAAATGATGAGGGCGGACTGATCTGGAATGACCCGGATATTGGAGTGCAGTGGCCGATCCCGGAAGGAATGGAGTTAAGCTTTTCTGATAAGGATACCAAATGGGGAAGCTTTCAGGAATACAATAATCGATAAGGAAAAATAGAATGAATAAAATTTTAGCTTTGCCGATGGAGCTGTATCACAATAGAAAACTGATCCTCAGTCTGGCAAAAAATGATTTTAAAACAAAATATGCAGGCTCTTATCTGGGTATTGTATGGGCATTTATCCAGCCCATTGTTACGATCCTTGTGTACTGGTTTGTTTTTTCAGTAGGTTTAAAGGCCGGAACTGTGTCGAATTATCCCTTTGTACTTTATCTGGTTTCCGGTATTGTACCCTGGTTTTTCTTTCAGGATGCGCTGAACGGTGGAACCAATGCCTTGCTGGAATATAATTATCTGGTCAAGAAGGTTGTGTTTAAGATCAGTATTCTTCCTATTGTGAAGATTATTTCTGCATTGTTTGTCCATGCATTTTTTGTGATCTTTGCATTGATTCTGTGCACCTGCTATGGTTACAGGCCAAGCTTATATACTTTGCAGATCATTTATTATTCCATCTGCACATTCCTTCTTGTACTGGGAATGGTGTATGCTACAAGTGCAATTGTGATTTTTTTCCGTGATCTGACTCAGATCATTAATATTTTTCTTCAGGTAGGAGTGTGGATGACCCCTATTATGTGGGATGTGAATATTCTGAACTCTCATCCCTGGGTGATCAGACTGTTTAAGCTGAATCCAATGTATTATGTTGTAACTGGTTATCGTGATTCTATGTTAGGTCATGTGGGGATCTGGAACCATCTTTCCTGGACTGTTTATTTCTGGGTGGTTACTATAATGCTTTTTGGACTGGGGTCTGTCATATTCAAACGCCTGAAGCCCCATTTTGCAGATGTTCTCTGATATACAGGGATACTGTGCAGGTACGAGTTTGGAGTGAAATAAAGAGAGGTTTAAAATGGCAGAGGATATTGCAATTTCAGTAAATGATGTGAGTAAGATGTATAAGCTTTATGATAATCCCATGGATCGGCTCAAGGAATCCCTGGGGTTGTCAAAAAAGAAAAAATATAAAGAACATTTTGCCCTGGATCATGTTTCTTTTCAGGTAAATAAAGGGGAAACAGTGGGGATCATCGGAACCAATGGTTCCGGTAAGTCCACGATCCTTAAGATTATTACAGGAGTGCTTTCTCCTACTGGTGGAAATGTGACGGTGAATGGCAGGATATCGGCTCTTCTGGAGCTGGGAGCCGGCTTTAATATGGAGTATTCCGGGATTGAGAATGTGTATCTGAATGGAAGTATGATTGGCTTTTCCAGGGAGGAAATTGATGCCAAGCTGCAGTCTATTCTGGATTTTGCCGATATCGGTGATTTTGTATATCAGCCGGTGAAAACATATTCAAGCGGTATGTTTGTACGACTGGCTTTTGCTGTTGCCATTAATATTGATCCGGAGATTCTGATCGTCGATGAAGCCCTTTCTGTGGGTGATGTTTTCTTCCAGGCAAAATGTTACCGTAAATTCGAAGAGTTCAAGAAAATGGGAAAAACAATTCTTTTCGTTAGCCATGATCTGAGCAGTATCGGAAAATACTGTGACCGTGTTGTGCTTTTAAATAAAGGCAGAAAGCTGGCGGAGGGTGACGCCAAGGAGATGGTAAATCTGTACAGGCGGGTACTGGTGAATCAGTACGATGAGCCGGAAGATACCCGGGAAAATCAGAAGGCAGGGGAAAGGGCAGACGCTGCAGTGGAAGCGGAAAGCGTTTCTGATTCCGGAAGTACGGCAGAAACTTGTATGAAGGACAGCCTGAACCTGAATACTCAGCTTCTGGAATATGGAAGTAAGCTTGGTGAAATCCAGGATTTCGCAATCCGTGATGATTCCGGGATGATCACCAATGTGATTGAGAAGGGAAAGACTTTTTCTGTTGAAATGAAGGTGAGCTTCCAGGCAGATGTCAATGATCCGATTTTTGCTTTTACTCTAAAAGATCTGAAAGGTACGGAGATCACGGGAACAAATACCATGTATGAGCACACACCTGTGAAGCCACAGAAAGCAGGAGATGTGAGACACATTACATTTACCCAGGTAATGCCTCTGGAAGCAGGCGAATATATGCTGTGTCTGGGATGTACCGGTTATAAAGATGGTGATTTTACGGTATTTCACAGATTATATGATGTGTGTAACCTGACTGTGATCACAGATAAGAAAGCAGTGGGATATTTTGATATGTTTTCCAGGGTAAATGTGGAATAAGTGGAGGATTACTATGGCAAAGCTGAATTTAGATTACTATACAGCGAAAGATCATTATTCAGATGGTGATATTGAGAATACGCTTCTGGAAATGGCCAGGGAAGGAAAATCTTTTCAGGATCTTCCAGAGGAGGAAGTAAGTTTTCCAATGGTCTATCATTTTTCGGACCTGAGAGAGAATATCCTGAACTGGTATCCGTTGAAAAAAACAGACTCGGTTTTGGAGATTGGTGCCGGTTGTGGGGCAATTACAGGAATGCTCTGTCAGAAGGCCGGAAAGGTAACCTCTGTGGAGCTGTCCAGACGAAGAGCAGAGATTAATTTTGCCAGAAACAGCGAAAAAGAGAATCTGACGATTATGGTGGGAAATCTCAATGATATGACTTTTCCTGAAAACTTTGATTATGTTGTGGTAAACGGAGTGCTGGAGTATGCCATGAGTTTTACGGAAGGGGAGACTCCCTACGAGACTTTTCTGAAGGAAATGGGCGGGTATCTGAAATCGGAAGGGAAGCTCCTGATTGCCATTGAGAACAGGCTGGGACTAAAATATTTTGCAGGCGCGCCGGAAGATCATACAGATATTCATTTTTTTGGAATTGATGGTTATCCGGAAAATCATTCTGTGCGTACTTTTTCTAAAGAAGAATTGGGAGAACTGCTGAAAAACAGTGGTTTTCCTTTTCTGCATTTTTATTATCCATATCCGGATTATAAATTTCCTACAGAAATTTTTACAGACGAGAGTCTTTATACCAATTCCTATGGAAGAAATTATCCGGTTTATACGGACAAAACAGCGGCCCTCTTTTCGGAAAGTGAGGGTGTAAAAGCTTTTGAAAAAGAAAAAATCCTGGATCGTTTTGTGAATTCTTTTCTGGTTGAGGCCGGAAAATCAGAAGTTAAGGAAAAGGAAGAGATTCTTTATGTGAAGCTGAACCAGGGACGGAAAAAGAGATTTCGTCTGCTGACAAGGATTATCCGCCGGAATGGTGAGACCTGGGCAGAAAAAGAGGCTATGGTCCCGGAGGCAGAAGGGTTTGTGGAAAAACTGGAGGAGTTTGGAACAAAAAGCATGGGCTCTGACAGATATCAGAATCTTCCCTGTAAAGCAGAACAGGGAAAAATTGTTTATCCACTTCTTAACGGGAAAACTCTTCATCAGGAGATCAGAGAGCTTGCGGATAAAGGGAATGTGGATGAGATCAAAGAGCTTCTGAAGGGGCTCTATCAGGAGCTTTTTGCAGCCCGGAAAGTTACGGATTACCGGACAGAGGAATTCCGTCAGGTGTTTGGAAGCTATGAAGGAAGAGAGGATTATGAGTGTATCTGCCCGGCAAATGTGGATCTGATCTGCAGCAATATTTTCATGGGGGAGAAGGAAAATCAGATCATTGATTATGAGTGGATGTTTTCTTTCCCGGTTCCTGTGAACTTTATTATGTGGCGTCTGATCCATGAGTTGTATACACATATTTCAAAGCTTCCGCAGCTGATCCATGAGGATGATATGATGGCAGAGTTCGGGATTGGATATACAGATTATGAGATTTTCATGAACTGGACACTGCATTTTGTCTATGAATATGTGGGTTGTGATTCTCTGATGCCCTTTGAACAGAAGCGCATGCCGGTTTCCCTTACTGAGATCGTAAACAGTGAGAGGGAAAAGCATCAGATGCACAGTAAGGTCTACTATGACCTTGGGGGAGGCTTCTGCGAAGAGCATACACTTCATGTAGAGGGCAGACTTACAGGCAACCGTTTCCGTGTGGAATTTGATCTTTCTCAAATAGAAGGGGTACAGAATATCCGGTGGAACCCGGCAAATGGCCATTTTCTGAAAGTAAAGGTGGAACGCCTGGACTGCGGCTGCAGTGCAAGGCTTGTGCCACAGGGCGTTCATATGGTTATGGACAACAATACCACCGCATTTTTTACAACAGATGGATTTTATCTGATACAGGTAATGCATCCGGAAAATGTGGATAAGATTGTGATCCAGGGAAAACTGGAATATCTGGAGCTTATGGATGTGGAAAATCTTCTGGCCAGACAGAAGGCAGAAGAGGAGCGCAAGGCTCTGGAGAAGGCCAAAAAGGAAGAACGGAAGGCGGCTGAAGAGGCAGAGAAGGAGGCCCTTCGTCATCCTGGCAAAAAAGCCCAGATAAAACGTCTGTTGAAGAAAGTTCTTCATTATAACAATGCACCGGCAGCTGCGCAGAATGTGGAAGCAACACCAACCTGCATGGGAAGTGTGGATTTCTTCCATTACGAAGACTGTGTACTGAACACAGTGGGCTGGGCTTTTGACCCTACATTTCAGGAGATGGGACAGCCAAGGATCGCATTTTATGCAGGGACAGAGAAATTGCAGGAGAGTCCGTTGACTACGATCTACCGGATGGATGTGGCACAGGCAATTGGCAATCCGGATGCGGAGAGTGCCGGTTTTTCCTTCCAGGCAACGGTTCTGGCTCCGGGAGAGGTTACGGTATTTCTGGAGTATGGAAATCCTGGAGACACCGGGAGATTTCTTCTTGGCAAAGTGCCGGCATCATCTGGACAGGAGGAGTTTCTGGTTTCAGCTATTGAGGATCCCAAGAGTATGGGAAATCTCAGACACTTCAAACAGCGTCATGTGCGCAGTGTGAGAAAGGATTATCCCCAGGCTGTGTATCAGCAGATGGTAGATGTGATCGTACCGGTATATAATGGGCTGGAATATTTTGATGCCCTTTTCTCCGGGATTGAGAAGACCAGGGTGCCATACAGGCTGATCATTGTAAATGACAAGAGCCCGGATCCGGAAACAGGAAAATATCTTGAAAAATATGCGGCTGAGCATGACAATGTAGTGCTCCTGAATAATGAAACCAATATGGGATTTTTACCATCTGTAAACCGTGCGCTTAAGATGGCAGAAAATCATGTTGCGCTTGTGAATACAGATGTGGAGGTTCCGGAAGAATGGCTGGAACGTCTGATGCTTCCTATTTTTGCCAGAGACAATATTGCTACTACCACACCTTTTACTACCTGTGGAACGATCTGCAGCTTTCCGGATTTTTGCAGAGATAATAAGCTGTTCGAGAAAATGCCTTTGTGGGAGATCGACGATGAATTCCGTATGATCCGTCCACAGTATCCGGTTATGCCTACTGGTGTGGGCTTCTGCATGGGTATGAATATCAAAGCAGTCAGAGAGGTTGGACTTCTGGATGAAGAGAATTTCGGAAAAGGGTATGGAGAAGAGAATGACTGGTGTCAGCGGGCAATCGCAGCAGGCTATGAAAATGTACAGGTAGATAATCTCTTTGTGTATCATAAACATGGGGGAAGCTTCCCTTCAGAGGAAAAGCAGCGCCTTCTGAAGGATCACAGTAAGGCATTGCTTCGCAAGCATCCGGATTATAACAGGGATACTGCTGATTATTGCAGAAGAGATCCACTTCGTCCGGTAAGGCTGTATGTGGAGATGAAGCTTCTCAACAGGAAACTGGAGGTTCCGACAATCCTGGCGTTTGACCATGATCTTGGTGGTGGTGCCACAGCATATCTTGTGGAAAAAAGAAGGCTGGCCCTGCAGCAGGGATACCGGTTTATTACGATTCGCTATAATATTGTGAGCAATCGTTTTTATTTCACATATCAGTATAAACAGTATGAGATGGAGTTTTTTGCCAATGATCTGGAGACGGTGCTCGATGAAGTGATGCGTGTGGATGAGATTTGGATCAATGAGCTTGTGACATACCAGAATCTTTATGGAACTTTGGAGAGAATCCTCCGTCTCAAAAAGGAGCAGGGGGCAAGAATTTTGATGCTTCTTCATGATTTCTTTGCACTTTGTCCTGCAGTGAATCTGATTGATGCACAGGGTAAATACTGTGGTGTTGGATCCTGTCAGGTATGTGATAAATGCATTCCGGACAATGGCAGCAATGCGTGTACGGAATATGGAAGTGGGACTCTCTGGCGCAGGAAATTCCGGGAATTTCTGCTGAATTGTGATGAAATCCGTGCCTTTTCCGATGATACGGCGAAGCTGTTCAAGAAAGCTTATCCGGATGTATATCATTTACATGTAATTCCTCATACCCCACATTATCTTCCGGCAGTGAAAAAAGTCAGAAAAACCACAGAAACTTTTAACATTGGCCTGATCGGTGTTCTCTGCTATAAAAAAGGTCTGGAGGTTGTGAAAGCACTTGCAGGATATATTGAAGAAAAAAATCTGAATGTCCGTCTGAGACTGATCGGTACATCGGATGAAGAAATTGACAGTCCGGTATTTTCACAGACAGGAAGATATACCAGAGAGGAGATCCCAAGGCTTTCTCTGGAACAGGATATTGATATGTTCCTGATTCCGTCAGTGTGGCCGGAGACCTTTTCCTATACAACTTCTGAGGTCATTTCCATGGGATATCCACTGGCAGTTCTTCCGGTGGGAGCACCGGTGGAACGTGTGAAACGGTATTCCAAAGGGCTTGTGCTGAAAAATGAGCAGCCGGAGAATATTGTGGAAGAGATGCTTTCTCTGTGGAAAAAGCTGGACGGCCATAAGCTTCCTGTGGAAAAACGCAAAATCCTTTTTGTAGGTGAGGAAATTTCTTTTGCATCCAGATACCGGGTGGAACATTTCCGTGAGCAATTGATCCTCAGAGGATATGCTTCCCGGTTTATACAGATGGATCAGGCAGAGAAGGAAAGCTTAGAAGGGTATGAGGCAATTGTCCTTTATCGATGCAGCAAACTGATGGAAGTAGAAATGCTGGCAGACCGGGCGAAAGCTGCAGGAATCCGTGTATATTATGACATTGATGACCTTGTTTTTGATTATGAAAAGATTGCAGGCCTTCATTTCCTGAAGGGAAAGGAATATAGCGATTTTCGTACAACTGCGGAGCGGATTCATGG
>ERZ1034973.1496-NODE-1496-length-13559-cov-9.523771_pt1 | contig 13559 bp, 6 predicted proteins | sample MGYA00520686_ERZ1034973 | MGnify/ENA primary metagenome ERZ1034973 (study PRJEB33766, sample SAMN09781775) | gut metagenome | biome: gut microbiome | host: Homo sapiens | place: Madagascar | study: EMG produced TPA metagenomics assembly of the PRJNA485056 data... | reverse complement strand
TCTCTGTGCTCAATAATCTGAGTAACATCAGCTTTGACCCGGAATATGCTGCCATCTGCGGCATTACCAAAGAAGAGATGCTGCGTGATTTCAAGCCAGAAATCAACAAGCTGGCAGTAAGTAAAGGATGGACATTCGATGAAGCCGTAGCACAGTTGACAGCATATTACGATGGCTATCATTTCTGCCATGAAAATATGGTGGATATATTCAATCCGTTCTGTCTTATCAATGCCCTTGCTGATTCCAAACTGAAGAATTATTGGGCTTCATCCGGTGCTACCTCACTGCTTCCTAAATTTGTGGATGATATGGAGATAAAAATGAAGACTTTTGAAGATTGCCCAATAGATAGCGATACTTTGGAGACTTCGGATGTAACTGGAGGCGGTGCTGAACTATTCCTCTACCAATCGGGATATCTTACAATAAAAAGTTATACAGAAGGCATCTATATGCTTGGCATTCCAAACCATGAAGTTCGCAAGGCTCTATACAAGATTGTGTTGCCCGCCTTGACGATGCAATCGAATGCACAAGTAATAACCACTCAAAACATGTTGTTGTATTCCCTAAAGCTTGGCAATCTCCCCGAAGCCATGAAAAGCTTGAAAGCCCTTATTGCTGATGTGCCTTACAGCAACAAGAAGCTTGCCTGCATGGACATGGAGGAGCGCTACCGCCTGATATTGAGCACCATCTTTAATGCCATCGGTTGTAGGGTGGAAGTAGAGAAGATGATTGCTACGGGCAGAATAGACATGGTGGTGGAAACAACCAACTTCATCTATGTCCTTGAATTGAAGCTAAGCAACAACGGTGGTATTGACGCAGCAACCGAACAAATCAGAACCAAGCAATATACCGAGCCATTCAAAGCCGATAAACGAAAAGTCGTTGCTATTGCTATAGAACTGGATGAGAAGGGAAAAGGATTGGTTGACTGGAAGGAAGTGTAAAAGCTACTCCTGCAACCTCAAGCCGTGCTCACACAGCAGTTTTTTTATGTCATGCCTCACATCTTCATGCTCTCAACCTCGTTTCTGATGTAGAGCATGAAGTTGTCGTCGCCCATCACCTTTATGTGGTTGAACAGGCCCATGACGAAACGGCCGATGCCGAGGTAGCTTGCCACGTCGGTGGTGAATAGCCAGTGGCGCGGGTCATCGTCGACGGGAGAAATGCAGGTCGCCGAGGTGGGATATGTTATCCGAAAATCTCTTTCAATTCCTTATTGCTCAACTTACCTATCCAGTTCTCACCCGTAGATACAGTCATCTCAGCAAGCGCACGCTTGTTGTTGATCATGTCATTGATGCGCTCCTCAAAGGTGTTCTTGGTGATAAAGCGATGCACCATCACATTTTTCTTCTGCCCGATACGATAAGCTCGGTCGGTAGCTTGAGCCTCCACGGCAGGATTCCACCAAAGGTCGTAATGCACCACATGGGTTGCTGCAGTTAAGTTGAGACCAGTACCAGCCGCCTTCAACGACAAGATAAATACACGGTCGGAACGCTTGTTTTGCTGGAATCTATCCACCATTTCCTTACGCTGCTTAATACTGCATCCACCATGCAAGAACATAGGTTGCACACCAGTTCTCTCTTCGATGAACTTCTGCAACATATCTCCCATCTCCTTAAATTGGGTGAAGATAAGCACCTTTTCTCCACTCTCCACGATAGAATCCACCAAATCAAGCAGCATCTCCGTTTTACCAGAAAGTGATGGAACAAACTTGCCATCTTTCAAATATTGTGTAGGATGATTGCACACCTGTTTCAAGGCAAGCATCATCTGCAAAATAATGCCCTGACGCTCAAAGAGCTGTTTGCTATCCGTCTCATCAAAATCCTCGATGACCTTCATGCTCTCATCCAGCACCTTCTTATAGAGGGCAGCTTGCTGTGGAGTCAGCATGGCAAACTCATCCTGCTCTATCTTGTCTGGCAAATCGCTGATAATCGTCTTGTCTGTCTTCAATCGGCGCATCATCATAGGCGATGTAATCCTGCGGAATCTATCGGCACATGTCACATCACCAAAGTCTTGTATCGGATTGGCATATTCTTCCTTGAAAGACTTGATGGTACCGAGATAACCCTTGTTGGCAAAATCCATAATGCTCCAATATTCAGAGAGGCGATTCTCCACAGGCGTACCACTCATGGCGATATGCACATCCGCCTTGATGGCACGAACCGCCTTGCTCTGCGCCGTATCATTGTTCTTGATGTTCTGAGCCTCATCTATCACTACCACCTGCCATTTTTGCTTCTTCAGTTGGTCGGCATCAGAGCGCACCAATCCATAGGAAGTCAAGAGAATGTCGTGAGAGAAATCCTTCAAATCTCGCTTGCCCCCATGATAGAGGAACACCGACAAGGAAGGGCCAAAGCGTTGAAGCTCCGCCTGCCAATTGGCAAGAAGACCAGTAGGTGCTACCACCAAGGCATGTTTCTTATTGAAAAGCTTTTCGTCCTTGAGTTTTTGTAAGAACGTAATCACCTGCAAGGTCTTTCCCAATCCCATGTCATCGGCAAGGATGCTGCCAAAGCCGAGGCGCATATTGTGATACATCCACGCATAGCCTCTCTCCTGATAAGGGCGCAACTGGGCATGGATTTCCTCTGGCACAGGAACTTCCTTCAACGTAGTCCACTCCGCTATGAGTTTCTTCACCTCTGGTGTCAATTCCACCTTGGCTCCCTTGTACTCCCCAGCCAATGCCACTTGCAACATTCTCGCAGGTGTCATCTCTCGTTGGGAAGCCAAGGTCTTCTCCAGTTTCTTCAAGTCTTCTGCACTCACATAGATGTAATTCATCTTGAAGCGAATCAAACCTTCTGCATGACCTACCAAACGCTCAAACTCTGCCACATCCACCAAATCGTCACCCACGGCAATGCGCCAGTCAAATTGCAACAGTTGGTCCATACGCAAGAAAGACTTTCCGTCATTCTGCTTGGCAGAAAGTTTAACGCTTGGACGAGGGCGCAAGATGGTTTGCAATGTCTTTGGCAACATTAACTTGATGCCCAACAACTTCATCGCAGGCATTATCTCGAACAAGAAATCAGTAAACTCCGCGTTATCAAGGCTCAATGGGAGTTTCGCCTCATGCCCCAAGTAAGCATCCAATCCTTTCACAAGCGAAGAAAGCAAAGAGAAGTCTTTGAGGATATTGAATCGCTCAATGGCATATTCCTTTTTCTCGAAAATATCCCTCAGGCTTACCATCTCAGGATTTTCCTCCTTTGCATCCTCCACTGCCATCTCCAGAAGGAACTCTCGTGCATCTTCCTCTTCGTCACAAACCATTACTACAGGTCGCCAACGCATACCTGCCACTGACAGATGGTCGAGCCAACTCTTGACACTAAGAGGAACTGACTGTTCACCAATCTCAGTAAACACATTGGATTCAGCGGAGAAGAACATACGATAAGCCTTGTTGACCCAAGTAAGAGACTTTGAGATGCCACATATCAGTTGCGTCAAGAAGCAAGAGGTCATCAGCCAAGCAGGGCACAGCGTAGCCTTCGTGGACCTCTTACCTATATCTATGCGAATACTGTCTGATGGAAACAAAGCATCCATCTGCTTCAACAACAGTTCCGTCTGGGAATCAACGGAAACAGGAGTCCACAAGATACTATAAGAATGAGTGATGTTTTCAAATATCTGAGGTTTTACGTTGCCATGCATCAAGAGATGAAGAGCCAGCAGATAGCACATCTTTAAGACATAAACAGAATCTGCACAATCACGCAAGTCTTCATTGGCAATACCATCCAAAAGATACAGCAGCTTTGGCATATCCACCTTGGTCTTACCCGATGGACGAGAGGCAGAAAACTTCAAGCCATCCTGCATGGTTATCACGATATCATGGGATGGAGACAATGATGATTTCTTGAGGTTTTCATTCTTGAAGACATCCGCTATACCTATCTTTTTAGCCAACAAACGCTCCGCCTGTCGCTTTGCCTTGCCCAAGTTTTCCACATAAAGTTTCAAGAAATTACCATCCTTATAGAAAGGAGGCTCATCGGGCAAGATACGCAGCAAAGCATCACCTAACTCCGTTATTTTGCTAAAATCCAACATCGGTGGAACATCAAGTATCTTCTTATCGGCAATGACGGATGGCAATACCAACGACAAAGCATCTTGCCACTTAGGTATCGTCACATTTCTCTTCTCATCAACCACAACTCCTCTCTTCTTCAATTCCTCCAAAATATCCACACCATGGAGTTGGAACACCAAGAAAGGGTTGTTGTCAATCTCCAAGCCCACCATATAGACAACTGCAGCAATATGCTTGCATGGCACAGCCCAATCCGGGCAATCGCAATCCATGTCAAGGTCTCTCCACGAAGAAGGAAACACTTTCAACCTTGCTTCCTTGGCAATATCGAGTACCGCTGGAGACAGGTTCATGTTGAGCAACTGAGGCACAATGGCAGGCTTAGCCAAGATGCCATCAATCAATCGCTCTTTTTCCGACTCCGAAAACTTGTTGATAACCATGGTTACGGTATAGGGTCTCACTCTGCTACCCTGCACCTTAGCCTTAATCTTGTTGCCATCGAAGACAACACTCTTTACCGACCCATTGCGAGCATAGCGAGCACCACGAGGAATGCGATTGGAATAATCTATATGTGAAAGGGCTTGCAACCAGGCATTGCCCCACCAAGTCTTACAGAAAGTTCTTGCCATAAACAAAAAAATATTGTTTGTTATAAAACAATACAAATGATTTAATATTTCTCTCTGAGCCAATAAGCAAAGACTGGGTCTTGCAAGGTAATGACATCAGGCATCACATCTATGAGATCCTTATCCTGCATCGCCTTTTTCAAATTCTTGATATTGGCAGATGTACCCAGTTGATACTTTGTCAAAACCTCTCGTGAAGAGAAGTTTTTCTCGCCATAAGCTACTGCTTGCAAGAAGCTGATTTGCTTGGCAGTCAAACTATCCACAAGATTACTGAATAACAAACTGAGTTGTCCCACCAAAGACTCAAAAGCCTCATCAACGATGGATTCCTTACAGCTTTTCTGCGTTCTAAGCCAAGCTAACTGCGACAACTGCTGCACATAGTAAGGGTGGCAATCCACCTTTTGAGTTATCAATCGGGCAACAGTCTCTGAGATTTTCTTCCCTGTGTCAGCAAAGCGAGATACGATAAACTTCACCCAATCCTCCTCGCCTATCTTATCCAAGAACATGATGTCACCAAACTTATAAAAAGGCATCTCATAATTGCTGAAGATGTCGAGCAACATGTGGCGCTTGCTACCAAACATACAATACCCCACACGATTGTGCGTCTGCCAATGCGAGCGAAGTTTACGCTGAAAGCCCAAGCTATCATCGTATGAACTAACATTCTGAAACTCGTCTATGCACACAATAAACTTCTTCCCTTTCTCCAAGGCTATTTTCTGAGGAAGATCAAGGATTTCGTCATAAGAATACTGCTTATCCGTGAAATCTACCCCTAGGGCAAGCTCATACTGCATGCTACTATCGCTCAATGTCAACTTTGGTCCAAAGGAACCTACATACTTCTTGGCGGCCTCTATAAACTCCTCCATCTTAGAGCAAGAAGCCTTCAATATAGCATTCACATAGGTTTGATAAAACTGCGCCTCTGTACGACAATTAAAAATATCCACCTTGCAAACGAGGTATTCCTTGTCATCCCTCATTTGCTCCAAGGCATGATTCACCAAAGATGTCTTTCCCCATCTTCGTGGTGAGATAATGATAGTATTTACCAAGCCACGGAAGTTGTTCTTCAACTTCTCCGTGTCTACAACTCTATCGGTAAAGTCCTCACCATCTGCTATCTTTCCAAAAACGAAAGGTATGTCCATATTGCTTATATTTACTGTTCGGGTGCAAATATAATCAAAACAATTGAAATAAAATCATTTCAAATCATTCTATTTCAAATTAATTGATTTGAAATGTTCTATTTCATTTCGGAATAACCTAACGAGATAGAGAATATCAAGCAAAAAAAAGGTTCTTCCAATTGTAGACTTGTCTGTTTTTGTTTTAAGATTTGACAAAGCAAAACCGCCTGTGCCGACAACAATATCGGCACAGGCGGAGTTTAAGCTGAATATTGCAGACATGTGTCAATGAAATGCATCATTGGCACCCGTCGCGAGATTTGCACCAGAGTCGGTCACTTTACGGCCACCTTTACAGTGGCGGTCTTGCCGTCGGCGGCAGACACCTTGACAACATAGGTGCCGGCAGCTACGGCAAATGTGTGGTTGCCGTTCACGGCGGCAGCGTCTACAGCCTTGCCGTTGGCGGCGAAGACAGTGGCTGACGCACCCTCGGGAGCAGCGACGGTGATGGCGCCGCGTGCAGCTATCACAGAAACGCCAATCTCATCGGCCGACACATTGTCGATGCCGGTAGCCTTAGAGAAGCCAAACTCGATGTTGGTGTAGCGCGTAATGGTTATCTCGGTCTTGCCTGCATACACCACGTTGTCTATGCGCAGACCGTCGTACTTGTAGCCAGCGGCAGGAGTGGCCTTGATAGTGATGGTGCTGTTCTTCTTCACTTTCTCGCCGCTCTTTATGACATTGCCCTGCTCGTCGGTGAGCACCACGGTGCCGTTTACGGGGGCGTCATAAGTAAGGTAGGCCGTCTCGCAGCCAGTGGCGTCGCCGGTGGTGTTGGTGAACCAACCCTTTGAGGTGGCTATCGAGGTGTCTGACGTGGCCCACTCGTTGGGCGTGTCTTCGGTGCCCATGTTGAGGGTGAGCGTTGCGCCGGCGGGACGCTTGTCGGCAGACACGTCGGGATATGTGGGCAGTGTCCAGAAGAACTCGTCGAGGTCGCAGGCCGACATGCCGTTGTTGCCGCAGTTGATTGTCAGCAGGTTGGTGTTCTTGCTCAGGTCGAGTGTGTGTATGGCGTTGCCCTGGAAGCTGAGGCTCACGAGGGCCTTGTTCTTGCCCAGGTCGAGCTGCGTGAGCTTGTTGTCGGCCACGGTGAGGTCCTGGAGCTTGGTGTTCTTGCTCACGTCTATCGATGTGAGCTTGTTGCCCGACACGAGCAGGTCGGTGAGAGCCGGCAGCTGCTTGAGGTCGATGTCGGCGAGCTGGTTATTTGTGAGGTTGACATAGGTGAGCTTGGCGTTGTCGTTAAGGTCAATGCTCTCTATGTCGTTGTTCTTGGCGTCGAGCTTCGCCAGTTCGGCACACTGCGAGAGGTCGAGTGTCTGTATCTTGTTGTTGTAGCACTTGAGCGTCGTGAGCTTGGGGTTGTTGCCCAGGCTGAGTGTCGTTATCATACCGTCATCGAGGCTCGACACGTCGAGATAGTCGAGGTCCTTGAGGTTAGACACGTCAACTTTCTTGAGCGGATTGCCGTAGAGGTCGACATGTGTGAGCAGGTCATTGCCGCTGAAGTCGATGGCGCTAATCTTGTTGTCGATAGTGATGCCCAGCTCCTCGCTGTCGGGGAAGCTGTAGGCGATGAGAGCCGTCACGTCGCCGCAGACAGTGATGCTGTCGCCTATGGCGTTGTCGTCGAAGTAGGTAGCGGCATCGTTCTTGAGCAGGTAGTGCTCGGGCTGTCCGCTGCCCCAGTACACCTCCACAGGAGTGGCGTTCTGTGCCACCCTGACACCGAAGCCGAGCATGGTGCCTTTCTGTGTTGCAAACTTAATGCGGTGCGGCTCTTTTTCAAACAGCACCTTGACAGTGGCATCGGTCACGGGAGTGAACACGGTGTCGGCAATGACCACGCCGTTCACGCGCACCTCCTTGAGGCGGTAGCCCTTGGCAGGCATGGCCACGACCCATGCTGGCACGCCCTTGTGTGCCGAGGTCTTGACGTCTTTGTGCTGCTGGTAGTAGGCACCGTCCCACTGAGTGATGTAGAACTCGCCGTTGTCGGCGGCCCACTTGGTGAGCTTGTAGCCGTCCTTGTCGCTGCCGTATTCGCCTGTAAACACGTCTTGCACGCCCGTGTCGGTGGCGTCGACGCTAATGTTGACGTCGGTCATCTGTGCCGAGTCGTCGCCCGTCACGTCGGTCTTCCACTTCATGTTGCCGCTGTTCAGGTAGTCGGTGTTAGACTGCTCTGCGCCGGGGCATCCCTCGATGAACACCGTCGTGGTGTAGGAGTCGCGCGAGCGCGCCGGCATGCTCTTGTACATCATGTTGAGAGCCTGCGCCGTCATGTTGGCGTTGTTGCGCACATCGATGGTAGACAACTGTCCCCAGGGATTGCAGAAGTTGAAGTTGAAGCTGGCGCACTGGGTGTTGGCAGCCTTAAACTCCTTGAGCGAATACTGGCTCTGGAGGTCGATGTTGCTTATCTGCGTGTCGCTTATGTTGAGGGTCGAGATGCTGCTGTTGCCCGTAATGTCGAGCGTGGTGAGGTCGTTGCCCCCGCAGATGAGCGTCGAGAGGTTCTTGTTGGCCGACACGTTGAGGTAGGTGAGCTTGTTGTCGGCGCAGTTGAGGTAGTTGAGGTCGGGCAGCACACCCACGTTGAGCCTCTTTATGGTGTTGCCGTTTACCGACACCGAGGTGAGCGTGGGGTAGTGTGCGAGGTTCACCACCGAGATGTGGTTGTTGGCCAGGCCCAGCGTGTGCAGGTTGGGGTAGTCGCCGTCCTCGAAGCTCACCGTGTAGTCGTCGTCGATAAGGGCGTTGTCGCTCAGGTTGAGCGTGTTGAGGTTGGGCAGCGAGATGGCATAGAAGTGCATGATGTGGCAGCTTGACATGTCTATGCTCTTGAGGCTCTTTGACCCGTCGGTGAAGAGCACCGTGGTGAGGTCGGGGTTGTGGTCGGCATAGAAGTAGTTGAGGCTGCTAAACTGCCTTATGTCGAGCGTGGTGAGCTGGTTGTAGCGCAGGCTCAGGTCGGTAAGCGTGGGCGCCACCTCCGAGATGTCGAGGCCCAACGAGGCAATCTGGTTGTTGTCGGCCTTGAAATACTTGAGCGCGGGCATGCCGCTGAGCCTGATGCCTGTAAGCTCGTTCTTGTTGAGGTAGAGCTTCTCGAGCACCGACGCGCCGGAAGCCTCAAACGAGGTGAGGCCTGCGCTCTCGATGGTAAGCTCCTTGATTTTGCCAGTCACGGTGATGGTCTGCGCCTTTACCTCGCCGTCGGCATAGACCATCGACGACCACGAGTTCTTGGGCTTGTACTCGGCCTGTCCGCCGTCACCCCAGTCCACTGTCACCGGGTCGGTTATGCTCACACACACGGCCTCGATACTTATCTTCTCACCGATGGCCTTGCTCGTCTTGAGCGTGAATGTCGCCACGTCGGCATCGTCGGCAAACGCGCCGACGACCTGTGCGAGCATCACGACAAACATTAGTAGATACTTCTTCATACTATAACATTTTGGTTAAAAAATAAACATGATTGGCCCTAAGGTCTGCAATCTCTCTTTTGGGAATATCCGCATGCGGCAGTGTCGGGGTGTTGTCGCAAAAAAACGGTGTGTCTCTCTTTTATGTATGGTTTATATATAAATAATGTGTAAAAGCAAAAACGTGCATTTGTGTCATCTCTTGGACAATGTGTAAGCAATCGTCTATAACACAATGCCCATCGATGTGCAAAATTAATACTTTTTCTGATATTATGCAACTGCAATGCAGTTTTTTTTTACTTTTTGTTTTCGCATGTAGCAGGCATGCGAAACAATAGGCGAGTAGAGCACCAAAAGAGTGGGCGAGGAAGCAAGTAAAAGGGCAGACGAATGGATTTAAATGGGCAGACGAATAGATTTCCTGTTGCCAATATTTCTCCTTGGCAGCAATGTGGCGACAAGGTTGCCGCTGCCGCAAACTGTATGTGGCAGCCACTTTGTCTTGCAGTGGTGGTTCGGGCGGCAACAGCTTCTGTAACGCAAAAAGTTGCTTATTTTCCGTAAATTGTCACAGAATTGTCGTCATGTTTTCAAGCCGTGCTCACACAGCAGTTTTTTTATGCCATGCCTCACACCGCTGTTTTTTATGTCATGCCTCACATCTTCATGCTCTCAACCTCGTTTTTGATGTAGAGCATGAAGTTGTCGTCGCCCATCACCTTTATGTGGTTGAACAGTCCCATGACGAAACGGCCGATGCCGAGGTAGCTTGCCACGTCGGTGGTGAAAAGCCAGTGGCGCGGGTCGTCGTCGACGGGAGAGATGCAGGTCGCCGAGGCCGGATATTCCTCAACAATGAGGTTGCGGGCGAGCTGGTCGAGGAGCAAGGTCACGGCGTGGCGCTCCTCGCCGCTGAACATGAAGAGGTCGGTGAACACCTGCTTGTGCTCCTTCTCCGCAATCCATTCAACGTCGAGCAGCTCCACCTCGCCAATGCGTGCGAGCTTGAACGTCTTGTTGGTGTGGCTCTTTATCTCGTGACACCTTATGTCGAGGCCGTTGTTCATGAAGAGAAACGGCTCCACAATGCGGTCGCTCACCGTCTTGCTGTGGGGCGACGAGTAGTTGCGCAACATGCACATACACTTGCGGTTCATGGCCTCTTTCAGCACCTCCGTGTGGCGGTTGATGGCAGAGAGCACCTCGGGTGTGCGCACGTCGGCGAGGTTAAACTGGCGTATGAGCTTCTGGCGTATGCTGTGGGCGTAGAAGTCAAGCTTGTTGCTGTCGTTGAGCATGTGCAGAATGTAAGTGGCCTCGTCTTGTGACAGCGCCATGTTCTCCGTGAGCTTACGAAAGAAGGCCGATGAGCGTCCGAGGCGATAGTAGACCCCGCTCTTCTGCACATCAAAGCCGCTGAACCTCAGATATTCGAGATAGTTGTAGAGGTTGCGGCGCGTAATGTTGAGCTTGTCGGCAAGCTCCTGTGCCGTGTAGTTCTTGTTTTCGGTGAGCAGAAGGATGAGCTTCAGCTCGTTGCCGTATTTGCCGTTGCGCATAGGGGTTGGATGAAGGGTGAAAAAAATCAGAAATCGAGGAACAGCTCCTTTTCTCCCGTGAGGTTATAGCTCTTTCTGTGATAAGGCGATATGCCGTGCAGCCTTATGCCCTCGCGGTGCTTCTTCGTGGGGTAGCCCTTGTTGCTCTTCCAGTCGTAGAAAGGATATTCGTCGGCAAGGCGGTTCATATAGTCGTCACGGAACGTCTTGGCCAGGATGCTGGCCGCCGCTATGGCCTGATACTTGCCATCGCCCTTCACGATGGTGGCGTAGGGCAGGTCGCGGTAGGGCGTGAAGCGGTTGCCGTCGACGATGACCGCCTCGGGACGTGTGGTCAGCTGGTCGAGAGCGCGGTGCATGGCGAGGAAGCTGGCGTTGAGGATGTTTATCTTGTCGATCTCCTCGGGTGTGACCACGCCCACCGCCCACGCCACGGCGTCGCGTATGATCTCGTCGCGCAGAGCGTAGCGTCGTTTCTCCGTGAGCTTCTTCGAGTCGTTGAGCAGCTCGTTGTTGTAGCCGGGAGGCAGAATGACCGCCGCCGCATAAACGCTGCCCGCCAGGCATCCGCGTCCTGCCTCATCGCATCCCGCCTCTATCTTTCCTTCAAAATAATGTGGTTCAAGCATATTTTCTTGTTTTATGGCCTTCAAAGTTTTTATGACCTTCAATGTTTTTTATAGGCTACAAAGATAAACATAATAAAGAAGGTTTCAAGCCGCATGAGGTGCTCACGCCGTCCCAGCCAGTTGCGAAAGGCAATAGATGTCCGTAGGGTGTTTTGCCAGCAACTTGCGCAACACCTTTTCCGCCTTTTTGTCTTCGCAAAGGCTTGACAGTTCTTCTATCTTTTTTACAAAATCTTTCATGTCTGTTTTCTGCGTGTGTTCTTATTTGTTTTGTTATTTGGTGCAAGCAAGTTTCATTTCTGCTTGTTATCCGCAGCCAGCATAAAGTCGGCATAGCCGAAACACAATTCCGGCGGCAGGGCATCGTAATTTGAAACTTCTATGTGCTCTTCCTTCACTATCTGTTTGTCTGTCAGATACCATTTTTCTATATACACTTTTTCTACATGAAGGCCGTATTGAGCGAAAATGGAGTCGAGAGCTGCGCTCATCCTGCTCCTTAGTACAAGTTTTTCAAGCCTTACCCTTCCGCGACGCTGTTTGTACTCATTCGTTATTTCGCCGTTAATGTCGGCGGCAAACACCAAAGGTATCTCTATGGAAAAAATCTTTTTACTTGATGTTTCCGTGAAATACTCTTTTATGAACGCATCCAGCAATTTCATTTGCTCGGCAAAAGAAATGATGTACGATTTCGTATTAAAGAAGTCTTTATAAGATATACGCAAATTGCTTTTGCCATCGTTATGCATTACAACTTCAAATGATATATTAGGCATCTTTTTAGCCTTGGTAAAGCAATACACATGCTCCGTATAACTATCAGTTGCTTCTTTGCTCACAAGGTGAACCGTATAGCCATGCACTGTTTTAGGTACATGGGAGTCTGCACTCTTCTTACTGCATGACAATGGCAGAAGCAACAGGCAGCAGAGTGCTATGAGAAAAGATGATTTAAACATATTTGTTAGTTTAATATTATTTTCCATAAATTGTGACAGGATTCTTGTAATATTTTCCAGATGCCGATTCTTTCCTATAAAATACATCTAAATGTCCACTTACGCCGTATTTGAATCCTTTTTGAGATGTGATTCCATTTTTGACATTTTTATGATATACGTTAGTGTTTATTGTAACAAAATGCTCAGCCAAATAAGAATCCATTTTGGAAGCATTTATAAAGTACCAATTGCCATCACCTGCCAAATAAGTACCTGGCGTATGGGGCTCTATTTTATAACCTGAATAATTTAATGCATAGCTTAATTTTGCAGCACATGTATTTACAAATTCATCAGGAGAAGCTTTTGCCCAATCGCCCAATGGACCTCCCAAAAATTCGTAGAATGAAGCTGGAGAGTCATTAGTTTTTTCTTTTGCATATTTATATTTATTGAAAATTCTTTTTAAGTCACGATCTCAAACATGGCTCTTGCTGTGCATTATTTCATTAAATATCATGGCGAAGGCAGCAGTGGTTGCACCATTGGCAAATTTTCCTCCTCCAATTTCGTCCACCGTACCGCCCAATATAGCAGATGCTGCAATTTTTACAGCATCACTTGCAGTTGACATTTTCTCACTTTGCAAAGCCCCATTGCTTAAAGCAGATACGGCTCCCATATATAGCCCATGTAATACATTTCCACCCTGCACGGCTTCCAACGTGCCTTGTGTAAGCGTGTGCTTTAGAAGAGCTTTCATAAAATTCTTGCTGGTAGAGACATGGTTTAGGCAACTGCTGGCAGCTCCCCAGAAACCTCCCCAGAATGTAGCCTTGGCAATCTGCCCGATGTTGGCACCGTTGAGCAGTGCGCCAGTCAGCGCACCTGCAGCTCCTCCTGCGGCCCCGGCAGCTATGGCAATGCCTATGGAGGTGCCTGTGCCGAGCGTGACGGCACCCACCACAATGCCCACGGCAGAAGCCACCACTCGTTGCCGTATTTGCCGTTGCGCATAGGGGTTGGATGAAGGGTGAAAAAAATC
>ERZ1034973.1490-NODE-1490-length-13599-cov-9.013290_pt1 | contig 13599 bp, 10 predicted proteins | sample MGYA00520686_ERZ1034973 | MGnify/ENA primary metagenome ERZ1034973 (study PRJEB33766, sample SAMN09781775) | gut metagenome | biome: gut microbiome | host: Homo sapiens | place: Madagascar | study: EMG produced TPA metagenomics assembly of the PRJNA485056 data... | reverse complement strand
CAATAACACAGACATCTTGCCGCAACTACAGATTAATTGAACTTGATTTATAGTATTTACAGTGATAGAATAATAATATCTTTTTGGAATTAGCAACAAAAGATTAAATTATACTGATTACTCAGTTATAGTAACAATTATTCACTAAGCAAAGAAACAGGCGGGATTTAATATCCCGCCTGTTTCTTTATAACTATTCACAGAATGTAAGCCTATTTCCTGTTAATTCAAGCAAAGACTTAAACTCTGCATTCTCCTTATAATTTATAATAATACATTTTCTAACTTTAACTTAGGTACGTGATGAACCTGATTGTCATCTCTGTAATACTTAAGATTAGCTCCCTCAGATACTTCATCAATAACGACTTGTTCTTTAGGATATCCCAATGAAATAACAAGTCTTGCTGTCATACCCTCTGGAATTGAAAGTTCCTCGTTAAGCTTAGGAATATTAACACTTGCAAACATACAGCCTCCAAGATTAACCTCATTGGCGGCAAGAAGTATTGTCTGTGCCGCTATTCCCTCATCTCTTGGTGCTGATACGCTGGAAGCACTGCATATTATTATGTAGCCTGCTGGTCTTTCACCCTCAACAGGACCGTCCCAGTCTGGAAGCGCACCAGCCCATTTTAATGTGTCAAATACCTTTTTATTGCTCTCCTCATCACATACAACCTTATATCTTAAAGGCTGGTTGTTAGCACCTGAAGCTGTATTTCTTGCTATATCAACAAGCTTTACAAGCTCGTCCTTTTCTATTTTCTTATCCTCAAAAAAACGTCTATATGAACGGTTCTTTAATACAAGTTCCTTAAATGACATATGACTCTCCATTCTGATTATATTAAATTTATTACTGTACCATACAAGCCTGCTTAATCTGCTTTACTATATGCTCACTATGAAGTTTAAAACGCCTCTGTTCTGACGGAATGAACCTCTCTGACATTATGAAATCAATGAATTCCTCATATGGCATATACATATAGTCCATAGTTTCACCCTGCTGTAATTTAATGTGTTCCTCATCGTCACATACATTAAGATAACCATAATATATACAATGTCTTGTATCATCAGTATACCTATAAAGTTCGATTAAATCCTCTGGTGATTTCTTAATTCCCGTTTCTTCCAGAAGCTCCCTTACCGCTCCAGTCCTAGGTGTTTCACCGCTGATAATAGAACCTCCTGTAACTTCCCATTTTAAAGAATTCGTCTTGTTACGCGACCTCTGCGTTGTAAGCACCTTTCCTGTCTTTGTAACTGTATACACCATAACAACTATGTGGTACACACCTTCTGGAAGTGACTTTGCCATACTTCTGCGTACTTCAAAGCCTAACTTATTCTCATTGGCATCATAAGCGTCCCACATCTCCTCATCGACCATTTCAATGAAGCTGTCATAATACTGCTCCTTAAAATATATCATTTCTTCTATCTGCTGTTTGGTATATAATATGTTCTCAGGTGCAACGACCCACACTGTTCCTGAATCATCTCTCCTTCTTGCAACTGCAATAAGCACACCTGAATATTCATCAACAGCAACATCAACACCTACAAGATATACTCTCTGGTCATCTGTTACCGGTTTGAATTCCAGATCCTTATCATTGATAACGTATCCGACATTAATCGGATACACAACCGAGGGGTTATCCTCGTCTGTACTTCCCAATGGGTGGTCTACTTTTACGGCTACTAATTCTTCTCTCACTGTTCCTCCTCCAGGTACTAACAATAGACACAAAATGTTGTTCTTACTAATTATCTAACCACTTATAATGATAAATGTAATTTGCCACTAATATTATATATTATTTTACATTTGTTGCAAGTATTTTACAATAAAGGTGATATCATTCTTAACATACATACCCCAAGTCTTAATGGCTTAATAACATCTTTAGCATAATCAGCTGTCACTTCGTGTCCTGCCTCAAAGTTATTTAACATATCCTGCTTTACACTTAAGGCAGTCGCTTTATTATATATAAATACTGCATTTTCAAAATGAAGATATAAACTTCTGTAGTCCATATTGATTGTACCAACAACAGATACTTCATCATCACATACCCACTGCTTAGCGTGGCAGAATCCTGGTGTATACTCATATATTCTCACACCAGCCGAACACAGTGGCTCATAATAAGACCTTGTAATTCTGTATACAAGCTTCTTATCTGGTATTCCCGGTGTGACAATCCTTACATCAACACCTCTCTTAACCGCAAGCCTTAACTCTCTTTCCATCTCATCAGTGATAATAAGGTACGGAGTTGTGATATACACATAGTCCTTGGCATTTTTTAAAATATTAAGGTACACGTCCTCACCAATTCTGTCCTGTCCTAATGGATTATCTGAATATGGCTGTACATAACAGTCTTTCATAACTGCCTTATATGTACCATCTGTCGCATCAAGATATTTATTATAATCATTATCAGTATGTTCTATGGCATTCCACATAGTAAGAAAGCTTGCTGTGAGACTCTTTACCGCATCACCCTGAAGCTTAATTCCTGTGTCCTTCCAGTAACCATATGGGTGTGTTATATTAAAATACTCATCTGCAAGATTATATCCACCTGTAAAGCCTACCTTGCCGTCAATAACGGTTATCTTCCTGTGATCCCTGTTATTCATAAACATATTTACAATAACTTTAAGTGGATTGAATACACGGCACTGTATGCCCTTCTGCCTCATCTGTTTTATGAACTCTTTATTAAGGAAAAAAATACTTCCTAAATCGTCATAGAATATTCTTACCTCCACACCGCTCTGTGCCTTATTTTCAAGGATATGCTTAAGCCTTGCAAAGCTTTCAGCATCTTCAATAGCGTGATATTCCATAAATATAAAATGCTCTGCCTTTTCAAGCTCAAAAAGCTGTGCCTCAAAGCTTACATCAGTAGTTGGATAATATTTTACATCTGTATTGCTGTATACCGGATACCTTGCTGTATTACTTATATATCTGCACTGATTAGCTACACCCTTATCCTTTCTGGCTATATCATCTATTATGCCCTTATCCTGCTTTAAGAGGGTAAGCACATTCGTTTCAATATTATTAAATGAACGTCTAACACCTTTAGTTACAATAGAACGTCCAAATAGCAGATATATACATATTCCAAAAAACGGAACTGCAGTTATTACGATTAGCCAGGGCATTTTCTGTGCCGCATTAACGTGTGTTCCAAATATTTTAAGGGCAATAAACATTGCTATAAATGTAAGAAGCAATGTTATGGCAGTTGAATATGTATTCAGCTTCATCATTAAAAATATCATCCAGCCAGTCTGTATAAGAACAAGAAGCCCTATCAGTATCAACCTTGTTGCACTATTTTTTATGCTTGATTTTTTCTCTGTACGCATACCATCACCATTCCTGCATATATTATATATAATTCAATCTGTGCATCATCACAAATCTTATGTAATAGATAATTATACACCTATATTGTCTGTCCTGCAAACTGTGTCATATATAATTTATAATATTTTCCCATTTTGTTAAGAAGTTCTTTATGATTGCCTGCTTCAACTATATGTCCCTCATCCATAACAACAATTATGTCAGCATCCTGTATTGTAGACAATCTATGAGCTATTATAAGACTTGTCCTGTTCTCCATAAGCTTAAGCATTGCATCCTGAATATGCTTTTCAGTTCTTGTATCCACGTTAGATGTCGCCTCGTCCAATATAAGGATCTTAGGCTGTGCAAGAAATGCTCTTGCTATTGATAAAAGCTGTCTTTGTCCCTGTGATATATTCTCACCCTCTGCCATAAGCTCTGTATCGTATTTTAATGGCATTTTATTAATCATAGTATCGCAGTTGCTCATAGCCGCAGCGGCATACATCTGCTCATCAGTTGCCGCTTCGTTAGAATACTTAAGATTGTTCTTTATTGTATCTGCAAATAATACAGTATCCTGCAATACAATTGCTGTGTTCTTACGGAGTGTGGCACAATCTATGTCCTTTATATTAACATCATCTATTAATATCTCTCCGCTGTCAACGTCATAAAATCTCATTAAAAGATTGACAACTGTTGTCTTTCCGCTTCCTGTTGAGCCTACAAGTGCCACCTTCTGTCCTGCCTTAACTTGAAGATTAAAGTCATATAGCACCTGCTTGTCCTTGGTATATGAGAAATTGACATCTTTAAACTTAATAACGCCCTCAAGCTTATCCATATTCTTATCACCACTCTTATCTTCAAGCGGTTCATCCATAACTGCAAACACTCTCTCTGCACCCGCTATGGCTGTCTGTATCTGTCCATATATCTGTGCAAGCTCATCAATTGGTCTTCCGAACTGCTTCGCATATACGATAAATGCAGATATAACACCGATAGATATAATATGGTTAATGGCAAAATATCCGCCAAATGCCGCAATAATAACAAAGCTTATATTATTGATTACATTCATAACCGGTCCCATTGAACCACCAAGAATTTCTGCTATAATTCCAACCCTTGTAAGTTCATCTGATACACTGTTAAAGTCTTTTATGACATTTTTCTGCCTGTTATAGGCAACAACTGACTTATAACCTGTAACCATCTCCTCAACCGTTCCATTAAGATTACCTAAAAGCACCTGTCTTTTCGTAAAGAACTTCTTCATGGCCTTAGATAAGAACTTAGTTGCAATCACTGTAAGAATTACAGTAACGCACGATAACAGTGCAAGCTGTGGACATAATACAGTCATCATTATAACTGTTCCAATAATCGTTAATACACCTGAGAACATCGAACTTAACGATTGCGAAACTGTTGTTGATATATTCTCAATATCGTTAGTCATACGGCTCATAATATCTCCGTGGCTGTTACTGTCAAGGTATCTTACAGGAAGATTAACTATGTGCCTGAATAAATCTTCTCTCATCTTCTTTACGATATTCTGGCTTAATACCGCACTTATCTTGGTCTGTAAAAATGTACATATACTATGTATTATGTATACAACCACCATTGTTATAAGTATCGGAGTTAATTCCTTAAATCTGCCAGAAGCTATAATATCAATTGCATTACTCTGAAGCTTTGGTGCATATACCGAACATATTACTACAACGATAACAGCCGCCAGAAGCCCTATAATCATAGCTTTCTCAGCCGCAAAATATGCTATCAGTCTTTTTAAAGTACCCTTCTTGTCCTTAGCCTTCTCGACAGTAAGATTGCGGTTGCCAGGTCTTCTGCCAAAGGCTTTATAATTATTCATCTGTGCCTGTCTGCTCTGCTCCATTCTATTCATTTCCTTTCAGCTGTGACTCATAAATATCTTTATATATCTCACTTGTCTTTATAAGCTCACTATGGCTTCCAACATCTGCTAATCTGCCATTATCCATTACAACAATTCTATCTGCATTCTTTACAGAAGCAATTCTCTGGGCAATTATAATCCTGGTTACATCATATTTCTTTGCCGACAGCTCTGAATAAAGATCAGCCTCTGTCTTTAAATCAAGTGCACTTGTAGCATCATCAAATATAAGTATCTCTGAATTCTTAAGCACTGCACGGCTTATGGCAACTCTCTGCTTCTGGCCTCCTGAAAGACTGTGTCCACCCTGACTTACCTGTGTATCCATACCATCTGGCCTGTTGTCAATAAATTCTGTTGCCTGTGCTATGTCAGCGGCTTGTCTTATCTTCTCACTGCCTGCACTATCATCACCCCACGCAATATTTTCTGCTATTGTAGTGCTGAATATCTCCGGCTTCTGTAATGCTATTGACACTTTATCCCTTAAAACCTGCAAATCATAATCTTTAACATTGACATCATCTATAAGTACTTCCCCCTTAGTCACGTCATAAAAACGTGGTATAAGATTTACAAGACTTGACTTGCCACAGCCTGTTGCGCCCAGTATTCCGATAGTTTCACCCGGATTAATAACAAGGTTAAAGTTCTCGATAACATTTTCATTATCCATACCTGGATATGCAAATGACACATTCTTAAATTCAACTTTTCCCTTAACGGCAGTTTCTTTATTATATGTACCGCTCTTTATTGCCGGCTCACAGTTAATTATCTCCATAACACGCTTCTTTGAGGCAATTCCCCTTGAAGCTGTCTGAAATATCATCGTCATACGCATAACCGCATTAAGCACCTGTGAACAATATGTAATCGCCGCCATTACATTACCAGGTGTTGCACTGCCTGCACTTACCTGTATTCCACCAACCTTTATAACCGCAACAACTGAAAGATTTAATATAATATTCATAATAGGTGTCATATAAGAAAGCAGTAAAAGTACATCAAGCTGTGTTGAAACAAGCTCATTATTAGCTTTCTCAAATCTTTCTGTCTCGTAATCTTCCTTGACATATGCCTTTACAACTCTTGCACCAGACACATTTTCCTGCATTACATTGTTAACCTTATCAAGCTTCTTCTGTAACACTGTGAACTTAGGATTTGCCTTGGCTATGAAATATACAACACATACTGCAACAAACGGAAGTGCACACGCAATTATTATTCCAAATTCCATATTAAGTGACACCATACACGCTATACCACCGATAAACAGCATACTTGTACGCACAAAGCCTCTCAGGCACTGCATTACAAAATTCTGAAGCTGTGTTATATCATTCGTAACCCTTGTAATTAAAGAACCTGTGGAGAATTTATCAGTCTGTTCAAAAGAGAACTCCATAATTCTCTTAAAGACAGCTTTTCTTACATCATTACCAAACTGCTGTGCACAAAGATTGGCAAAGACACCGGACATAATGCCACAGATACCACCAAGTGCCACAAATCCTATCATTTTAAGCCCGATGGTAATTACTGTATTAAGATTGCCAACCCCGCCATTGTTAAGCCCCAATACCCCGTCATCAATTATTCTGCTCATAAGCTCCGGCTGTAACAAGTCCATAGAAACCTCACCTATCATAAATATAGGTGCAAGCAGAGCAAAGAACCAATACTTTTTTAAATATTTAAGCATACCACATTCCTTTCTTAAGCTTTATTACTTCTTATAGCTAAAAAGCACCATCAGAATAAATCTGCTGGTGCTTCTTCTATTATAAATACATTTTATAAATCAAGTACAAATATTCACTTAATAACAGCAATTCTTACTTAATCCAATATCTAATCTTCAAATACCTGCTTAATACTGTCATAATGCAGGAATTCTCCTGTTGCTGCTATCTGTTTAAGTTCTTCTCTGGTAACGAACTTATACCCTAAGGCTTCCTCTGTCTGTATATGTATGTCCTCATCTTTAACATCTTTAATGAACTTGTATACATCTACAAAATAATTGTCACCCTTGCCAGGATTCTCTCTTTTATAGGTGAATACATATCCACCTCTGGCATCTGTAACGTCAATTCCTGTCTCTTCACGAACCTCACGTCTTACTGCATCAATTGACTCCTCACCTGCCTGAGCCGCTCCGCCTGATACTTCCCACCAGCCAGGAGCCCACGCCTTAGTCATAACACGCTGTGTAATAAGGAACTTTCCATCTGGACGTTCTATGACACCTAACACTGTAAGATGATATTCTCCATCTTTAAGCTGCCAGTCATTCTTTTTCATTAATCTGCCTGTCTTTTCTTTGTTGGCATCATATATATCCCACATTTCCATATACGTCATCCTCCATATATTGTAATCAGCCATACAATAATATACAGCGATTAACATTTTCGTTATAACTATGATTAGTATAACACATTTTCAATACTTTTTCTAGTTAGCTGAGTGAATTTTAACCATATGAGCATATTCACCATCTAACTTCATAAGCTCCTTGTGAGTTCCTCTTTCCTTAATCCCCTCATCTGTAAGCATAAATATTTCCTCAGCATTTTCTATTGTAGTAAGTCTGTGGGCTATAACAAATGTAGTTCTATTCTTAGCCAGCTTCTCTAACGACTCCTGTACAATCTGCTCACTTTCATTATCAAGTGCTGATGTTGCCTCATCGAATATAAGTATAGGTGGATTTTTAAGAAATACCCTTGCTATTGATAATCTCTGCTTCTGTCCACCTGACAACTTGACACCTCTTTGTCCTATATCTGTGTCATATCCATTTTCAAATGCTTCTATAAATTCATGTGCATTGGCAAGCTTTGCCGCTGCAATTACTTCGTCATCGGTAGCATCTGGCTTTCCGTATCGTATATTCTCTTTAATGCTTCCCATAAACAGATATACGTCCTGCTGGACAACCCCGATATTATCCCTTAAGCTCTTAAGAGTAACATCTTTAATGTCTTTTCCATCAATTCTTATGCTTCCTTCTGTCGCCTCATAAAATCTTGGTATAAGCGAACATAATGTAGTCTTTCCTGCTCCTGACGGACCTACCAGTGCCACATATCTGCCTGGTGTAACATTAAAGCTGATTCCTGATAATACTTCCTCGATTCCGTCCTTATATCTAAAAGATACATTGTCGAATGTAATCTCACCCTTAACGTCTTTAAGTTCAACTGCATCTGGCTTTTCCTTTATATCCGGTTCAACTGATAATATCTCAAGAAATCTTTCATAACCGGAATAACCATTCTGGAACTGTTCTGTAAAATCAATAAGTACCTTTACCGGCTCCGTAAATATATTTATATACAATAAAAATGTTACGAAGTCTGTAATATTAACCCAGCCTCTTGTTATTCCTATACCGCCCACTGCGATTACAATTACATTAATCATAGTTGTAAATGCTGTAAGTCCGGCATTGTACATTCCCATATAATGATAGCTGTCTTTCTTTGACTCTAAGAATAAATCATTGCCTTTTTTGAACTTACCACACTCTATATCCTCATTAGCAAATGATTTAACAACACGTATTCCTGACAGATTATCTTCTATCTGTGCATTAATCTCACCTATGCGGATACGGTTTCTTTTAAATGCACGCTTCATTTTCTTATTAAGGAAATATGCAAATACAAGCATAACAGGCACAAGCACAAATGCGGTAAGCGTAAGCCTTACATCTATAGTGCTTAATATAACAAGTGCACCTACAATCTTAATAAGTGATATTGTTATATTCTCAGGACCGTGGTGTAAAAGCTCTGTTATATCGAATAAATCCGAAGTTATCCTTGATAATAGCTGTCCAACCTTCTGGTCGTCATAAAATGAATAAGAAAGCTTCTGGTAGTGGTTAAAAATCTCAGCCCTCATATCGTATTCAATCTTAGCTCCCATAACGTGTCCGTAATTAGATATATAATAATTACACCCCCACTGCACAAGAACAAGCACGAATAATATCACAACTATTGTAAATATTGCCTTAGACGCTTCATCTGCCGGCATATAGGCAACCTTGGAAGTTATATATCTTACAACAAGCGGTATGACAAGTGCCACCGCCGCAGACATCATCGCAAGAATCATATCTATAATAAATGTGCCTAAATATGGCTTATAATATTTTACAAGCTTTTTAAGATTTTCTTTCATACAACTCACTAATCCTTTCATGCTTTATTCATTATTAATAACTTTAATTTTAGTGTTCTGCTTTCATAATCTGTACCGGCACTCCAAGAAGCACTGCTCCGCCAAGCATATTGCCGATTGTCACCATAATCATACTCTTGATAACAGAAGCTGTGCCAATATCACCAAGTAACATATATCCAATAGAAAATGTACTCATATTAGCAATACAATGCTCAAAACCAGCAACTACGAACGCCATAATAATACAGAACATTATTATAAGCTTGCCGCTTTCCGTCTTTAACTTAGTACCAACTAATACTGCCATACATACAAGGAAATTACAAAGAATCCCCCTTACTAAAAGTTCCATGGAACCTGCTGAAATCTTAGAATATATAAAGCTGTTATAATAATCAACCATTATTGCGTGTGAAGCCTTACTATATACAAATAAACCCGAAAGAATAAATGCACCGGCAAAGTTACCTATATAGCTTACAACCCATACTTTTATTAGATCTCTTACTGAAACCGTCTTATTGTATGTGCCAATCGCCATAACAAAATTATTACCTGTAAATAATTCTCCTCCCATAAATACGACGAGTACAATTGCAATTGAGAATAAAAATGCACCTAAAAGCTTACCAAACTGTGGATAAGTTGGAAGCAGTACTGCCGCACTCACATTCGATAAAATTGTTGCAACAACAATATAGAAGCCTGCCATAATAGAGCGCATAAAATACTTTCCGAAATGGTTGTTGCATAACTCTGCCTTATTCGACGCTGCCTTAGCAATTGCATCGACATCTGAAAATAACATATTAATCCTCCGTTCGTTGGTCTGACAACCTATAATCGGGTCTGCAACAATAGTTACAGACCCGATTATAGAGGATAACACATATAAAATTCTATTTCCATAATTTGTGTGTATTTTTAAAAGAACTTACTACTTTAAAGGCATTACAGCCACATAATTAAACATCATAATAAAGTGGCATATGCTTCCTGCCATAACAAACAGATGAAATATCTCGTGAGAACCAAAATACTTATGGCTGGCATTAAACACCTTAAGCTTAAGTGCATATATGACGCCACCTATTGTATATATTATTCCACCTGCTAACAACCACGCAAATGCCGCTGTTGGAAGTGCATTTATTATCTGTGTAAATGATAATACACACGCCCAGCCCATAACAATATAAAGAACTGATGATATCCACTTAGGACAGGTTACCCAGCATAATTTAAAGATAATACCAACTATTGCAATTCCCCATACTAGTGCTAACAGTGCATATCCTGTCTTGTTATGAAGAACAACTAAGCATACAGGAGTATAGGAACCCGCTATCATAACCGATATCATACAATGGTCTAACTTCTTTAATATTTTATTAATTCCAGGTGTTGCATTAACTGTATGATAAGTTGTACTTGCAGCATACAGCAAAATCATTGTTCCTATAAATATTGAAAGTGAAATAACATGTATTGTATCAGGTGCTGACAATGCCTTAATTATAAGCGGTGTTGCAGCAAATAATGCCATAAGCATTGCTATAAAATGTGTTATTGCACTTCCTGGGTCTTTTATCTTTATGTTAGATACATTTTTCTTAATCTTTTCCATAATAATCCTCTTTTCTGCACACGCTTTCTTAATATGTGCTGTAATTATCTTCATACTACATAGTATTGATTACTACGTTACATATATAATATAACCATTTATCATAGAAATCAATATCTAATCACATAATTAATCAAAAAAATACTGTGCAAGGACATAAAAAAAGCCACTTTTAACGGTCAATCCGCTAAAAGTGGCAGCTTTTTATATTACTTCATAAGCTTAAATGCACTAACTAATTCTTTTAATCTGTCCGCCTGTGAAGCAAGTTCCTCACTGCTTGCAGAACTTTCCTCAGCCATAGCTGTATTCTCTTCTACTACAGCTGCTATCTGGCTTGCTGCTTCTGATACCTGCTTTAATGATTCAGCCTGCTGTTCTGAAGCAACTGAAATCTGCTCGATATTCTCAACAAGTTCTTTAGTCTTCTCAACTGACTCCATAAGCTTAGCAGCTGCATCATCAACCATTCCCTTGCCTTCTTCAACTGCATTAATTGCCTGAACTATAAGTTCACCAGAGCTCTTAGCTGCATCTGCACTCTGTGCCGCAAGATTACCAACCTGTGTTGCAACAACTGCGAAGCCTCTTCCTTCTTCACCTGCTCTTGCAGCTTCAATTGAAGCGTTAAGTGCAAGAAGGTTAGTGCTTGAAGCAATCTCATCAATTGTATTAATAATACTGCTGATATGCTTAGAATTCTCTGTGATAACTTCCATAGCGTGAACTATCTGCTGTACCTGATTATTACTTTCAATAATCTGGTCACCAACAGCTTTAGCCATTTCATTAGCCTCATTAGCATTATGTGCATTCATATCAACCTGATCAGCTACATTAGCAATTGTACTCTGTAATTCCTGTACTGAACTTGCCTGATCTGTTGCACCCTCAGTAATTGCCTGTGCACCATCTGAAAGCTGGCTTGCATTGGAAGCTACCATATCTGCAACACCATTAATCTCTGAAAGAGTTGATGAAAGATCTGTTATAACTTTTACTAAAGCAACTTCAATGTCCTTAAAGTCACCGATGTGTTCTACATTAGGTGATATATTAAAGTTACCACCTGCCATCTCTTTTAAACCTCGTGTAAGGTCTTTAATTATTGCACTTAATCTTCCCGCCATATTATCAAACTTCTCAGCAAGCTGACCAATTTCATCATTATAATTCTTCTTAATATTAACTGAGAAATCTCCCATCGCAAGCTGGTCCGCTACTGCAACTACATCATCTATAGGCTTAATGTACTTCTTAATAAGCTTATTGCTGATAACAATTATAATTACTAAAGTTATAATCGAAATAACAATCATAAACACTACAAGAATAATCGTATTACGCTCAAGATCTGTCTTATTTAATGCACTTGCTGCCCACCAGGTCTGGTTAACAGCTTTAATAGGTGCATAATATCTTTCAACCTTAGAACCATCATCCTTCTTAGTTGTTACACTGAAACTGCTTCCTGTATCAATGCCCTTTTGTATCTTGGCATATTCTTTAGCTGGTAAAACATCGCTTAACTTCTTTCCAACATATTCATCTGATTCGCTGTCATATACAAATGTACCATCACCCATAAGTACATCTACATACATTGTATTGTACTTATCGTCTGTTGAACGGAGTCCGCTGAATGTATCAACATTAATATCTACAAGAATTACACCCTGTGTCTTACCATGATATACAATTGGAAAAGATGCACTTACCATATTGATGCCCTGATCCTTATATGGACTTGTAAAGCTGCTCTGCTGTGATGCTGCCGCACTCTTGTAATAGTCCTTTGAACCATAGCTTGAATACTCACCATAGCTTTGTACCTTTCCACTCTGTGCATCTGATTCACTTACATAGATTGTATAATCTTTAATAGCAGGGTCAAAAGCATTAGGCTCAAAGAATACACCAACACCTGCAATGCCTTCACTTGATGTTACAGATGTATTGGCTACGCTGATCATAAACTGCTCAATCTCTTTGTTCATCTTCTGTAACTGTACATCATATACTTCACTCTTAACTGTCTCTCCAGTATATCCGGTCTTAGCATAATCATCATAACGTTCCGTAATATAATTCTGAAGAATATTAGCAACATCTGAAGCTCTGTCAAGTACCTCCTGTACTGATACACCATTCTGCTGTGCAATTCCATCAAACTCACCACTTATACTACTATTCATAAACTTAGCTGCAATTGTTGCACTAATTGCAATCATAACAGTAAGGCAGGCAACTAATAATATACCCACTGCTACTGAAATCTTATAGGTCAGTTGTTTATTTCTGAACCCCTCGACTGTAGCATTTTTCTCTGTGTGTTCCTTGCTCATATTATTCCTCCGTTCTTCGACACATTAAATATTCAATTGATCGTATCTTAAATATTTAAATATATATTATCACTATGTATTTACAATATCAATCCAT
>ERZ1034973.1487-NODE-1487-length-13612-cov-53.461459_pt1 | contig 13612 bp, 14 predicted proteins | sample MGYA00520686_ERZ1034973 | MGnify/ENA primary metagenome ERZ1034973 (study PRJEB33766, sample SAMN09781775) | gut metagenome | biome: gut microbiome | host: Homo sapiens | place: Madagascar | study: EMG produced TPA metagenomics assembly of the PRJNA485056 data... | reverse complement strand
TTGTTCTTTTCCCATTTCATGGCATCCCAATCACCATCGTCTTTGCTGCATGAAGTTAATGATAAGATGCAAGTAAAAAGCAACATGGTTGCAAATAGTCTTTTTTTCATTTGTTATATATTTTATGGCTTTTATTATAAAACGCACAACTTCTTTGAATATTACATAAAAATGCAACTTTTCGGGGTCACATCACCACTTGACTCCTTTTTATTTTTATATCCATGGTCTTCAAAGAGTTTGGCGGTGTCTGACTGTTTCCATTCAGCGAATACGTTGCCCTTGGCTAAACGTATGCTGTTCACGATGTCGATGATGCTTGGTATCGGGTATTCACCGATACGGAGGATAGAGAACTCGATGGCAGAGATGCGCTGATACATCCGTTTGTATTGAGCGGTGTCGAGAGTCATATCCCATTTGTTGAGAGCGTTGGCCGTGCGAAGCATGTCCATGAGCTCCGGACTGAAGAACTCCGTTAGGCGTAAGTATGAGGTCGAGCTGTGGTACGGCGTGCAGCATCGCCTCTGCAGCCGTGATGATACGGCAGTAGTGCAGCAGCGGTGTGCTGTCAGAGTATGTGCGGATGCGACTCATTGTGTCAGACGAAACGAAAGTGTCGGTAAGCCATTGCTCCGCCTGTAAGAGGTGATACTGTATCTTATCGAAAAGAGATAGCTCACCAGCAACCGCTTTGAGCGTGTTGGGGACGTACTTCTTTAGAGTATCGTTGTCATTAATCAGCATTGCCATTGTCTTTGGTTTTTGGAATTGAAACTTGCTTTGCGTCCTTATTTTCATCGAGCGTGGTGAGCTGGATGAATGGGCAGTCCGGCTTGACCGCTGTCCACTTGTTGAAACGGATGATCAGTCGGTGAACGGAAAAGAGAAGGTCGTGGTAAGGCTTCTGTAAAGCCTGGGCGATGGTGTAAAGCTCGCGCTTGTCGCTGCCGGAGTTATTGGTCTGCGACTTGCCTGGCACCGAGCCTACGAGGTTGGAGTGTACACGCATGGTAAAGCACATCATGTTGATGGCTTCGACAATGTCCGTCGCCCAGTCGCACCCTCCTTGTCCGTCTCGATTTTGTTGATTACCACGTCGTGCTGCTCCTCACCATTGGGCGAAACATAGAACGTAGAAAAAAGCACCTTACCACTGCTTTCCATGCCAGTAAGGAAGTTGATGATGTTGTCCTTCTCCTCGTTGACACGTTCCTGCTGCTTGACACGTTCTGTTATGCCCTCGACTTTGAAGATATTGTTCCAGAAGGAGTTGGCAATCTCGATGTGATACTATAGCACGCCTGTTTGCGCACGATGCGGACAATGCGACTGGCATCCTCTTTGAGGATGATCACGCTGACGCAAAAGCCGAAGTGCTTGAAGTCCTGGCACACACCGAGGAAGTAACTTGCGAGGTCGTTGTCCAGCATAAACTCATCCACTTGTGCGGTGGCTTGCTCTGTGTCATAGACAAGTCCGCTGCCATAGCAGACTTCGGCATTGAACATCTGGCAAGTGCTCATTGTCTCGTCAGACTCGATGAGGTCAATGATGTTGTACGGCATCTGATTGTCACCTCCCCACGTGATGTACTTCATCCTGTCGTTGATGATGATTGGTGCGATGTTGTGCTCCTCCTTGAAGACTTCGGATGTCTTGGAGGTGAAGGCTGCGGATTTGTTGGTGCCAGGGATGGTGCCAACGGATGTAGGTGGAATGAATGAAAAATCGCTCATATCTTGCTTTTTTTAGGGCAAAGATATGAGCGAATGGGTGGTTTGGAAAAGACAATGCTGATACAAAATATAAATAGTCGAGTTGCAAAATATCCATGAAAATTTGAATAGTCATCTTCTTTCTCACAAAAAATAATTATTTTTGCAATATGAATATCATATATATAATGTACAATGGTAAATAAAAAAATAAATAGAATAAAATCTGTTCTTGCAGACAAGGACAAAACAAGCAAATGGCTTGCTGAACAATTGGGAAAGGATAAAACCACCATATCAAAATGGTGTACAAATACCAATCAGCCAGACGTTGAGAGCCTAATAAAAATATCAAAACTCTTGAATGTGGATTTGGCAGATTTAGTTGTTCTTGATGAAAATTAAACGCAATAAGGTAATGAAAAAAGAAGAAATACAATTATTGTTCTCGCAATTTGAACAAGTCTCTTGTATTATAAATGATATTGAATGTTGGAGTGCTCGTGAATTGTGTACATTGTTAGGATATACACAATGGCGAAACTTTACAAAAGTGATAGACAAAGCAAAAGAAGCGTGTGGCAATGCAGGACATAAAATAGCCGACCATTTTGCTGACGTCAGCAAAATGGTCGAGCTTGGCTCAGGTGCTGAACGTCAAGTAGATGACATCATGCTTACACGTTATGCTTGCTATCTTGTAGCACAAAATGGCGACCCTCGCAAGTCGCAAATTGCTTTTGCACAGACCTATTTTGCAGTGCAGACACGCAGGGCGGAACTTGTAGAGAAACGAATTTTGGAAGTTGAGCGTGTCGAAGCACGAACAAAATTGCAGGAGACAGAGCGCAAACTGTCTGGCATTCTGTATGAACGTGGCATCAACGACAAAAGTTTTGCGGTTATTCGTTCCAAGGGTGACCAAGCCTTGTTCCGTCTCAATACATCCATGTTGAAAAGGCGTATGGGCATCCCCGAAAAGCGTCCATTAGCCGATTTCCTGCCAACTATCAGCATCAAGGCGAAAGACTTTGCTGCAGAAATGACAAGCGTAAACGTTCAAGCTAAGGACTTGCACGGTGAGCCACAGATTAGCAATGAACATATTGCAAATAATACCGCAGTTCGTGATATGCTCGTACAACGAGGCATCGTCCCAGAGAACTTGCCTGCAGCCGAGGATATCAAGAAGGTTGGACGAAGATTGGCAAGTGAAGAGAAGAAAGTTTTATACAATAAGAAAAAAAAATAATTTCTAATAATTTATTTGGTATCTGATGGACATATTGAATAACTTACAAATAGGTGATCAATCTATTGATGACAAAGGTCAGGTCAAGATAATGGACGAAGACCGACTATGTTTTCTCGTTAAGTCCGAAAGCAGAGGTACTTACGGATTGCGTACCATTTCTAAGCAATTGCTTAGGGAGTATGTAGCCTATTTCAAACTTCACCCAAACAACAATGCCAATCAGGCAAGAGAAGATTTGTGTGGAAAGACCGATTTGGACAAATTTGAATATGGCTATTCAGCCACACTGATGCGTATGGCTAAAATGGTGATAAATCCTGAAAGTCAGATTATACGTTCGCAATCCAATACCAAACACATAGCCAATCACCATCATGCAAAGTTTCCTCTTCAACAAATCTACTATGGTGCTCCAGGCACAGGCAAGTCGTATGAGATAAACAACTTTACCAAGATATACTCGACCATCCGCACAACGTTTCACCCCGACAGCGACTACTCTACGTTTGTAGGCGCATACAAGCCAGTGATGCAAAAGGTGGATTTAAGGGACTTGTCGGGACACATTGTAGAGGGTGTGCAGGAAGATCGCATCGTTTACACCTTTGTCAAGCAAGCGTTCTTGAAAGCCTACCTCGGTGCATGGCAGAAATATGCCAAGGGCGGTGAGACGGCAGAACCGCAGTTCTTGGTGATAGAGGAAATCAACCGAGGCAACTGCGCCCAGATATTCGGTGATTTGTTTCAGTTGCTCGACAGAAGCGACAATGGATTCTCCACCTACCCGATAGAAGCCGACTCCGACTTGCAGAACGAGATAAAGAAAGCGTTTGCCGAGGGCGGAGAGTATGCCATCGAAAACGGGCTGGACGTGGACGATGCCATGGACGGCTACACAAGCAACTATGGCGAGACGTTGTCCGACGACATTAAGAACGGACGAGTGCTGCTATTGCCCAATAATTTTTATATATGGGCAACCATGAACACAAGCGACCAAAGCCTGTTCCCCATAGACTCCGCCTTCAAGCGCCGTTGGGACTGGCGATACGTGAAGATAACCGATGCTGGCAAGGCTTGGAAGATAAAGTGCGGCACGGAATACTGCGACTGGTGGACGTTTGTTGAGGAAATCAACAAGAAGATAGCAAAGGAAACAAGCAGCGACGACAAGAAGCTGGGGTATTTCTTTTGCAAGGCAAAGGACGGTGTGATTACGGCAGACAAGTTTGTCAGCAAAGTATTATTCTATCTGTGGAACGATGTGTTCAAGGACGGTGACATCTCACTCTTCAAGGTCAGTGACGAGCCAGAAGCTGAAATATGCTTCGATGCGTTCTATGACAGCGACAACAAGGTGAATATCGAGGCGATAAGAACGTTCCTTGTCAGCGTGGTAGGCGAAGAAAATATCAAAACTAATGATGATGCTCCCATAGCAGTAGATGAGGATGAGAATGGCAACGCAATAGATTACACAAAATATTCGTTTGACGGAAAATCGCGACTATCCAAGAAAGACCTTGGGTATAATATCGTCATGAAATATATCAACGAACATTCGGACAAGACATTTGCAGAGCTGCAAAGCGATTTGGCATTTGATGATACTGTTGACAACAAGTATAGATACAAAGGAGTATTGGCACGCGCTGAAGAAATAACAGGCAGTTACACCTCATGTTTCGGTGCAGAACAAAAATCATCAGATGGAGTCAAGTACAAAGTTTTGACATGGTGGAACAAGTACAACATAGATTTCATTATCAAATTTGCAAAAGCCCAAGGCTGGGCAGTGAATAAAGTAACAGAATAAGCGTATGCGCATACTAATAGAGGAATACCAATATGAATATGAGGATGTCTACGATGTTCTCAAAGGACTTGGTGTGCTTCAAGACGTAGAGGGAAAAGTCAGTTTGAGTTATGTAGGCTACTACTTCAACGACGACCCCGACGTGAACGACTGCGTGTTTATTCTGCCCAAGGTATTGCTGGAAGGCGAGTTTGGCAAAGAAAAGGTGTTCGGGCATATCGAGCCACGAGACTTGATAAACGCCGAGGACTGCAAGGACTTGACCACCGAGGAGCACACGTTTATCTACAATCTGAGCGTGTGGATATACAGAGCCATCACCGTGTTCCGCGACCACGAGTTTGACCGGGTGGAAGACGGCAAACGCCAGTCGAGCATCGTGCTATACAAGCAAGCCCCGATGATGGGGCACACGAGGAAGCGCAAGGCAAACACGTTTCTCGACGTGCTGCTCACCCTGCAGGAGTGGAACAAACGCAACGAGAGTTTCGTGATGTTCATCGTCAAGAACCTCCACTCCGGCTACAACAAGATAAACTGGACACGCACCATCAGCCGAAGCCAAGCCGTGATACAGGAAAGCATCGGTGGCACACGACGACAAGACGTGAGCTATCTGAATCCCATCAACAAAAAACGCCAGGTAAACTTCGACGAGGAGTTGCTTGTCATCTATTACAGCATATTGCAGCATATGCACGACAAGTACGGTTTCCCTGTAAGCATCAACGTGAACTTCCCTCTAATACGAGGCGACAAGTTTGCGAGATACATCGGCGGCTACGGCAAGCGAAGGTTGAAACAAATCAAGTACAAATACTTCTCCGACAAAGCGTTGGAGCTATGGGAACTGTGCTATGCCTTCTTCGACCGGCCAGACAACATCATGCTCAACGTAGACCAGAGGGAATACCTGTTGGTGAAGAGTTTCCACATCGTGTTTGAAGCCATCATCGACGAGCTGATAGCAGGCGACCAGAAGTTGCCAAAGGAACTGAAAGACCAGCCCGACGGCAAACGAGTGGACCACCTCTACCAGTACCAGGAGCTGACCAACAACGACAAGAACGACAACATCTACTACATAGGCGACTCCAAGTATTACAAGCGAGGCAACTCACTTGGCAAGGAGTCAATCTACAAGCAGTTTACCTACGCAAGGAATGTTATACAATGGAACATCGACCTCTTCAACGACGGCAAGGCAGAGGAGAAAAGCGGTCATGTGAAGTTGCGCGACGACGTGACCGAGGGCTACAACATCATCCCGAACTTCTTCATCTCCGCCAACCAGAACGTGCTTCGCCCGGAAGACGACATAAAGCTCATCGATAGCGATAAGGAAGAGAGCAAGCGTAGGCAACAATACTATCTGAGCCGTCAGTTTGAGAACCGACTGTTCGACAGAGATACGTTTCTGCTCGCACACTACGACGTGAACTTCCTCTTTGTCGTGGCACTCTACGGACGCAACAACGCAGCAAGCAAGGTACAGTGGCGCAACAAGGTGCGACGGATGTTCCGCACGGAAATCCAGCAGATGCTCAAAGAAAACTTTGAGTTCTACGCCATGACCGCCAAGAGCGATGTCAGTCCCGATACCTACATCAGAGAGAATTTCCAGCAAGTGCTCGGCAAGGTGTATCATCCATTCGACAACCGAGAAGGCAGCGACCAGCAATATTTCTCGTTGGCGTTGCGCAAGCCAGAGAAAGAAAGTAATCCGGAGGTCAGCGCAAAGATATCTAATGAGAATGAAGCTGTCATGTTTGCACTACGCCAAGCTTTCTATATTGCCAAGTGTCCGCTTGGGGTTGACCCGAAGACACTGCCAGAGGATATAATGCCAAAAGTGGAAGCAAGACCACACGACGAGATTCCAAAGGAGTATCTTACGATGCACCATTTGGAGCAATATCCCGATGCAACTTTCCTTATTGGCGGATTTAATGGTGTCAACCAACTTAACTGGATATTCAGTCGAAGAGGGGGCAAACGTGACGATGCCTATAATGTACGCATAGGAAAGGATGTTCATGGAGGTGTCATTAAGAGTCGTGAAAACATACGCCATGCTAAATTTGTCATTCTCTATGAGTTTGAGAAAGAAGATAAAGGCGTGTATAAGGCGTTTCGCGTGAAGAATGTAGGTGAACTGACCAAACAGCAGATGATAGACACAGGCTATATCAACCCTCGGCATGAAGTCTATTTGTGTTATTTCTTTGACGAAGAGATAACGCTTGGAGAGTTTGATATAAAGAAAATCATTGAGGCTGACAGGATGAAACATGAAGCCGATTCGAAGCAGAAAAAAGAGTATGCGGAGGGTCAGCCAGTGTATATGAGTGGTAAAGAGTTGATTAATTTTAGAAAATAAGAAATATGAAACAATGGATGATAAACTGTGTGTTATTCATTATATGTCTAACAGCATTAGGGTTTTCATTGATGAAGATAACTCCATTTGAAATAGGAGAAGATGCATATGTTGGTGTTATCACAACTTTGCTTAGTTTGGCTGTGGCTTTTGTGATAGGCTATCAGATATATAATGCTGTTGAACTAAAAAATGATGTAAAAGAACAACGTCGGCTTTTAGAATTAACAAAGAAAGAAAATGATGAGTATAAAAATTACCTCGTAAAACAAAAATATCAGACCCAAGAAGGGTTTGATATAATCTCTGCATTAATGACTTATAATAGTGGTGGAATCACAAGCCCAATTAATGCTTTTGCTCAGATGCATCATGCACTTCTTTCTTCTATAGAAACAGATAGAACTGATTATGAGTGGATCTTTATGAATATGCGAAAATTCATTTCTGAATTCAGTTCACGTGCATTTACACAAGGATCTTTTACAGAAAATGGTGGTGAATATTATATATGTGACAATAATAAGAGAGTCCAAAAATTGTCCGAGTTTATAGATTCTCAATTGAAGCCACTGTATGAAGAAGGGGCTTTGCTGCGCAAAAATCCCAATTTTGTAAAGATAGAAATTGAGTACAATAGAGTAATGAAGGCTTTCGCAAAAGCATTGGATATAATAAAGGATAAGCCGAATGTAAATGTAATGCCTGAAGATTTCAAAAAGGAAGTATTAAATCCAACATAAATTGGATGTAAAATAATATATGTAAAGCAAACATATTAAATATGGGAAGAAGAGATTAATTAATTATTAAAGAGAGATTCTTTAAAATTTTAGAATTATTTGGATTCACGGATGTGACCAGTATGACACATCCAGAATATGGATATACCGATGATGCTTTAGCTGATTATTCTTCAGATATAAAGCGAGCATTCAAGAAGGGTACCTATATGATAAATTGTGATTACGAATATACATGGATTAGTATAGGTGAATATAGACCAAATATATTTTATAGTAAACTCAATGACAAACTGATAGCATTGGCAATATATCTTGCACGTTTGAAAAGTGAGAACAGCCGATACATTTTCGGAAAATATTTGGATAAAGGTTTTGATAATACAGAAGTGTATGATGCAATTATGACTTCTTATCCTTATTCACAAATGAATAAAGATAGAAAAGAAGCCATAGAAAGGGCGCGTCTTGAACTTCCGCAAATACTTGACAAAGTAGAGTCTTTCAAATAATAACATAATATGCACGACACTATTATAGTAAATGTGCAAGGATTGTCTACATATACACCTCAATCCCATTCACCTCAAATATACACACGTCTCGAATTTGCTGGATTTCATTGGAGTTCAGCAGCTTTGTTTTAAAAAAACGCCATAAATGGATAAGATGACAAAGGAACAGCGCAGCCATTGTATGGCATCCATACATAGCAAGGATACCAAACCAGAGATATTGGTTCGGCAGTATCTCTTTGCTCATGGGTTCCGATACCGGCTGAACCATCCGCGACTACCGGGACATCCAGACATCGTGATGCGCAAGTATCGTACGGTCATCTTTGTAAATGGCTGTTTCTGGCACGGACATGAAGGATGCAAGTACTTTGTGTTGCCGAAGAGCAGGACGGAGTTCTGGCAAGCGAAGATAGAACGCAACAGGGAAAGGGACTTGGAGGAACAACGGAACTTGGCGGAAATGGGTTGGCACTGCATTACGGTGTGGGAGTGTCAACTGAAACCGAAAGTAAGGGAAAAGACCTTGCAGTCGCTTGAATATACGCTATGCCACATTTATCTTGAAGACCACAAGGTAAAGAGGTATGAGATACAGGAAGAAGAAAGAGTGATGGCAGCAGAGCCTGATGTGGAAAAGAAATAATAGTTTTTATATATCGCTAATGGTGGGGATAGCTATAAAAACTACTGCTGTTTAGTAAAAGGATGATGGGGTGGTTAGAAGGTGTAGCTATTAGAACTTATGAAAAACCTTGTAAGGATCCATTTGTTGCATTTTCTTTTTGATATTCTGCGGTAGTGTAAGCAGAGCCGTGACACAGTTCAGTTTACACTACCATGCTATTACAATCAAAATAATGAATGATTGTTACTAACAACAATCATCCTTTACTTTATACGTTACTTTTTCCCTATTGATGCAAGATACTCATCCCATGTATAAAGGTCATGTTCCTTAAGATTTTTGTATTCTTGACCATTGGACAGGCATACCCAAGAATTATTGTAAAAATTCCCCAGGCGCAGTTGCTTCTGAGTACTCTTTTCTACAACTAAATCTCCCTCTTTGAATTTTGGCTTATTTAAATTTTGCTCTTCAGATGAAGAACTTTTTGATTTTTCCAAATTTAAATTTTGTTCTTCAGATGAAGAGCTTTTTAATTTTTTCAAATTTAAATTAGCAACAAGAAGATTTTTAATGTCTCGTGTATCATTGCAAAGTTGTATGAACTTCACCAGTAGATACACAAGAAATGCAAGATAGATAAGTGCAAAAATAAATGCTAATCCTTCCATAATAAATTGTTTAAGTTGATTACTATATGCAAAAGTAGTAAGTATAATTTACAAAATACAATTTTATTATCATTATCTCACACCACCAATCGCAATTGGATATAAATCGTGTTGTGGGAACTTTTCGCAGCCGATATAGAGCGTATCGAAGGCATCGGTGCCGTCGGTTCTATGTAGTCAGAGATGAATAATCCCCTTGCAACCGCCTTCGCTCTCATAATTATCTTCAATTTTCAAACGTATTATTAGTTGATTATCAGTATTATACGCTCTAAACGGTAGAAAAGTGGCAATATGGATTCTATATAGATACGAAATGTATAACATTTAACGTCTTTAACTTTCGATTACATTAAAAACTACCAAATAGTGTTTGGATGGGAACGTTTCAACCGCACCCATAATGTGACAAACAAAAGTTATCCAATGATATTTTAGAGGGGGTACGGTTGAAACGACTCCCTCAAAGGATGTGATTGCAAATCATCCCCTTTTTATACTATAATAACCAATAGAAATGTAGCCTATTATACTGTTTTCCCACATGTTTAAAATCCTCAAACGCAGTTTTTCCATTGTTTATGCCGAATTTCAAGTTAAAAACACTATATCCACGGTGTAAAATATGATACCAATATCAAAAAAAGCACTCTAATATAATCTTTGAACGGAAGAAAAGAATACTGACTATTTGCGTGATTTGTATGAAACCACCTATCTGCGTGACGTAATTTGGCGCAACCATCTGCGTAATCCTGAAGGAATGAAAGAATTGGTGCGCGTACTAGCCTCGTTGGATTGGTTGATGAACCAATCCAACGAGAATAGCCAATACCTTTCAATCTACACAAGTGGTAACCATAAAAAGAGACACTATAAAACAATATATTGACTATCTGAAAGACTCTTTCTTGATAGAAGAAGCCTTGTACTAGGCAGTTGGAAGTTGAGTTTGTGGTAAACCATTCTCCATACAGGGGGTACATCCAGCTGGCTTTTCACATGCCTACGCCAGAAAAGGAACAGCAAGAACGTCGCCCTTTATCGTCAATCAATGACCACTTCCGCAAGATTGTCATTGTTGGTGATGATATTCATCGCAAAGAAGATGAACTCGGTGTGTTGACTATTGGGTTGTTGGATTTCTTGACGGACACAGATTTACTTGAACTGGGATAAACGTAATGATGATATTTTTAGCGAATACACAAATCCAGCCTTTGGTCAGTTGTCTATTATGAAACATTTCTATAGAAAAAAGTGAGTATCTCAGATTATATACTTACCTTTGCCATATTAACAGAAAAAACTGTAACATACACAATATGAAAATATTATTATCATTACTTACGATTTTGAGTCTGATGTTTATAAGCTGTTCAGCTTCGTCAGTCGAATCAGATGAAGGCAACAAGATTGCAGACCGCCCTATCACGCCCAAAGAAATGCAGAGGATGATGGGACGTGGCTTTGATGTGCAATGGGCTGAATTTAGCAAGAAAATTGAACTCTACGGAGAAGACGAAGTAAAAGCGATCAAGCAGAAAGGATTCAATACGGCAAGAATACGCACGAAACTACCTGCCGACGAAACGCTTTTCAAAGTTCTCGACCGATGTATAAATGACTGCCTCAATAATGGCGTTATACCAGTATTGGCATACAATGCTCTAGACTATGAATTGAACCCCAATGAAACGACATTGGCAGAATGTTCCGAATGGTGGAAAAAAATAGCTGAGCATTATGCCCACTCTTCACACCGCCTCGCATTCAACCTTAATATAGAATGGAGCGATGTGGCAGGAAAGGATTATGAGGCAATCAATCTCTATAATAAGATTATGGCTGATATTATCCGCCAATCAAACCCCACCAGAATACTTATCCTGTCGCCTGCCAGACTTTCGAATCCGGCATATTTGGATCAGATGGTGATACCAGCCTCATGCGGTGACTATGTGATGGCAGAATGGCATCTCTACGCTGCAGGACCGAGTAAGGATCCTAACAGCAAAAAATATTGGCTGACAGGCACAGAGGAGGAAATGCAGAATATACGCGACATTATAAACCTCGGTGTGGAATGGCAGGAGCGCACTGGTATCCCTACTTGGGTTGGTGCGTGGATGCCCGGCAACTACAATAAAGGTGACGACTATACCGTTGAAGAACAATGTGTGTTTGCATCGTTCATGAAATCAGAACTGGAGAGGCATGACCTCCCATGGGCGGTAAACAGTCTAGATAAGTTCTACGACGTATACAACAACTGCTGGTATGATGATATGTTGCCTCTTATAGATGTTCTTTCAAAATAAGTTTAAATCCAAAAGGCAAAAGAAGATAAAACGAACGTTGCCATTTTTGCATGCAGATATTCTGACATGAATACTCTGATGCAAAAATGGCAAATATTACATGAATATACTATTCAACAAATCTTTATATTTGGGAATCCATTGTTCTGCCTTATAATCATAAAAACGATGATCGGCATTAATGGCGAAAGGAACTCCATACTTATCAAGCTGCTGCGTCATGAATGAAGCAAATTCTATCTGTTCCTTTACACTATAATTATCGCCTTTGTTATAATCTCCAGGCATCCAAGCCCCAACCCAGGTGTAAATTTCAGTTTCCTTTTGCCAGTCAACTGCCACCTTGATGCTTTTCTTTATCAGTTGCTTTTCTTCTGCCGTACCTGTAGTCCAGCGCTTTTTGTCGTTTGTTTTGCTGGGACCTGCAGCATAAAAATGCCATTCAGCCATCAGATAGCCATTTCCCATCGAAGGAATCTTCAAGTTTTTAAGACTTTCAGGATGAGACAGTTTCGGAGGGGCTATAAAGATGATTCGCTTGGGATTGGTCTTGCGAATAGCCGCCACACAATCCTCATAAAGGGAGTTTAGTTCCGCCACATCCTTTTTCACTTTGTCCGAAGGTTCTACAATCAAATCAAACGAAACCTTTGGTGAGAGTTCCTTACATTTTTCAGCCATCATCTTCCACCACTCTACAACTTTCTCATGCTCCTCAGCATTCGGATTCTCCTTGTAAGGCTTGGCAGAGAAGGCTATAACTGGAATCAGGTCATTCTGCATGCAGGTGTTTATCTGAGAAAACAATCTCTTGAAATCCTCATCCGTGAAACGATAATGATGCAGGCGGAATCTTACATGCTTGATACCTTGCTGGGCAAATCTCTTTACTGCCGTTTCCGAATAGGCACCATATTTGTTTTTCTCACTTCTTCCCCACCAATCTACATCTATTCCCTTCTTCAACATCTGCTGATAGTCTTGTGGAGCGATGGCAGAAGGTTGGGCATTTGCTATGAATGCTGTCAAAGTCAGCATCAGACTTATAAACAATCTTCTCATGTTTTTATTGTTATCTATTTTACATTTTTACTGACATGGTCACAATATAAAGACCGTCAAAAACTGTTGAAGTTAAAAATGGAACCTTCTTTTTTCTTGTTTTTAACAATCATCGCATCAGGAATCACGAAATAAGGGTTGAGAGGGGCGGTAACCGACCCCATAATGTGGTGAATGGAAGTTATAGTACGAAATTCATAAAGGGGTACGGTTGAAACAACTCCTTTGAAGGGTGTGATTACATGTCATACCCTTTGTTCTAAAAAGCATTTTTGTGTAGTTTATGATGCTACGTTTCACTGTTTTTTTACTTGGTAAACGTAGTTTTCAGGCTGTTTATGCCGGATTCGAGATAAAACGCTGTCTTTGCGGTGTAAAATATGATACTAATATCAAAATTAGTATTCTAATTAGTAGAGCTTGGTGGCAAGGATGAGAACGGCAATGGTTCAACCTCGATAGTCCGTAGGCCGTACGCCAAGGTTGTGCGAAACGTAACGGCT
>ERZ1034973.1485-NODE-1485-length-13628-cov-4.745082_pt1 | contig 13628 bp, 11 predicted proteins | sample MGYA00520686_ERZ1034973 | MGnify/ENA primary metagenome ERZ1034973 (study PRJEB33766, sample SAMN09781775) | gut metagenome | biome: gut microbiome | host: Homo sapiens | place: Madagascar | study: EMG produced TPA metagenomics assembly of the PRJNA485056 data... | reverse complement strand
CTTGCGACAAGGCAAACAAGTGGTTATTCCCAGTCGCAGGTGCTGCAAAGAAAAACGCCCGTACGACAAACACTTATACAAAGCACCTCACCTGATCGAGAACTTCTTTGCACGCTTGAAGCAGTACCGCTGTATTGCAACACGCTACGACAAAACTGCAGATGCGTTCTTGGGAGGCATCCATCTGGCAGCAATCGCCATATGGCTCAATTGATGACACGCCCCAGGAACCATCCACAAGTTGGCTAAGGCTGATAAGGTGTGTAGCTGCGGGGTGTTCTTCTGCAAACCTCAATAGCGGACCTTGCGGTGTCCGAATTGGCATTTGATCACCCTGAGGGCATGTTCAACCTTGGGCCTGATCCTGGCTTTTTTCACTTGCTCCCGCCCCTGATTTGTAAAAGACAGGAACTGGTATTTGGTGCACGGCAAAGCAGTTCCAATACACGAAGTGGCTACTCTCCATTGCAGATGCCGAGTTCATTGGGCAGACTCCGCATAATCCGCGCCTTGTGCGCAAACGCTCAAGATCACCGGCATTTCAATTTAGCCTTGCCTAGTGACTACCCAAAATAAATAAGCAGGGAGATATATGTTTCGTACACTTTTGAAGTCAAAGATTCATCGCGTCAAAACCACGCAGTGCGAGCTGCACTATGAGGGTTCGTGTGCCATTGATGAGGATTTGCTCGATGTCGCAAATATTGCAGAAAACGAGCAGATTCACATCTGGAACATTGACAACGGTGAGCGTTTTGTCACGTACGCAATCAAGGGGCAACGTGGCAGCGGCATGATTTCGGTCAATGGCTCGGCCGCTCGCCGTGCTGCGGTGGGTGATTTGCTCATCATTGCCGCTTTTGCCCAGGTTCATGAAAAAGATGTCGCCAATCACCAGCCGCAACTGGTTTTTGTGGATGACAACAACCGCCAGACAGAGCTGCGCCATAAAGTTCCTACACAGTCTCTTTAAGACTTTGTCGCCCACACCTGACAGCTACGCACAGGGCATAAGCGCCCTGTGGATCTTGCCTGCCAGCACGGCAGGCTCCGCACTTGAAAGCCGCTGACAGTTCAAGAAATAAGCCAAACCCTCAAGGCGCTGACTGAGCAGTGCTGGATCAAAGGATTGGTTAGCGGCCGTTAACTTCTGAATGAAAGTGTACGGACATGAGCAATACGACGGACTCCAAGGCCAGCGTTTCTTCTGGGACACCTTACGGCACCATTCCCCCAGCCTCACCCATGCCTGGGCGTAAGCCGGTCAGCCTGCCTCGCTTGGCACAGATGCGTGCACAGGGTGAAAAAATCGCCATGCTCACAGCCTACGATGCAACGTTTGCAGCAGTCGCCGATGCCGCAGGCGTAGATTGCATCTTGATCGGAGACTCTCTGGGCATGGTATGTCAGGGACGCCACAGCACGGTGGGTGTCACCATGGAAGACATGGTCTATCACACGGCTAGCGTCGCTCGAGGCATTCATCGCAGCCAGGGTAGCGCCTGGCTGGTAGCCGACCTGCCCTACGGCAGTTATGCAGAAAGTCCCGAGCAGGCGATGCGCAACGCGTGCAGTTTGATGCAGGCTGGCGCTCACATGGTGAAGCTTGAAGGTGGCGGCTGGACTGTCAAAACCGTTGAGTTCCTGGTCGCTCGAGGCGTGCCCGTCTGCGCCCATCTTGGCCTGACGCCCCAGACCGTTTACGCTCTGGGCGGCTATCGTGTTCAAGGCAGAGACGAGTCGGCCGCGCAATTGCTGCGCGAGCAGTCACTGCAGCTGCAGGAGGCTGGTGCAAGCATGTTGGTGCTGGAGATGGTTCCTGCAAGCTTGGCAGCCAGCATTACCCAGGAATTGGTACATTGCCACACCATAGGGATTGGCGCAGGCAACGGAACTGCAGGCCAGGTGCTGGTGCTGCATGACATGCTTGGCATGAATCTGGGCAAGATGCCTAAATTTGTGCACAACTTCATGGAAGGCACAGACAGCATCAAGGGAGCCATGCAAGCCTATGTCCAGGCGGTCAAAGCAGGCAGCTTTCCCGACAACGCTCTGCACGCTTGGTAAACACAGGCTTAGCATCTTCGAGATATTTCACCTATGCAAATCGTTCACACCACAGATGCTTTGCGCCAGGCTTTGGCCGGCCGCGGCCGCCCCGGCTTTGTCCCGACCATGGGTAATCTGCATGAGGGGCACCTTTCCTTGGTGCGCCATGCGCAAACACTTGCAGACGTGACGGTTGCCAGCATCTTCGTCAATCGTCTGCAGTTTCTGCCGCACGAAGACTTCGACAGCTATCCACGCACGTTTGAATCTGATTGTGCCAAGCTCGCTTCACTGGGCTGTGATGTGCTGTTCGCCCCTAAGGAGGTTGACCTCTACCCTCAACCCCAGACATTCAAGGTCCACCCAGATCCTGCACTGGCCGACATCCTCGAAGGACAGTTCCGTCCAGGCTTCTTTACCGGCGTGAGCACTGTCGTCATGAAGCTGTTTCACTGCGTTTTTGGTCATTCGGTGGGGGGCGTTGCCGTATTTGGCAAAAAGGACTACCAGCAACTATTGGTCATCCGCCACATGGTGCAGCAGTTTGCCATGCCGATAGAGATTGTTGGCGTTGATACCCAGCGCGCTGAAGACGGACTGGCGCTGAGCTCACGCAATGGCTATCTGGAACCGGAGCAACGCAACCAGGCCCGTGCACTGTATGCACAGCTGCAGTGGCTCGCCGAACAGGCTCTGCAGGGCACTTCTGCGCTGGCCGAGCTGGAAGCGCAGGCCATGGCACAGCTATCGGCCCTGGGCTGGGAGCCTGATTATCTGACCGTTCGCCGTCGCAATGATCTTCTGCCGCCTGCGCCAGCAGACATTCAAGCTTCCAGCCTGGTCGCATTGGGCGCTGCGCGTTTAGGCAACACACGGCTGATTGACAATCTGGAGTTCTAGAAAATCACGCCATGCTGGTTCGCCTTCGCGAACATGACCCAATTGATTGGAACCGAGCCAGCATTGATGGCTCTTCGGTGCCAAGCCCCCAGGGGGCCAAGAAACAGGCCCAAACCCCACAGATAGAGGCAAGTTAGGCTCCAAGCGACACATCATCGTAGATGCTCAGGGCATCCCATTGGTCGTCCTTGTGAGTGCAGCCAACAGACATGACTCCAAGATGTTTGAGTCGTGTGTGGATGCCATACCTGCAGTCAAAGGGCTGCAAGGCCGCCCTCGCAGGCGGCCCCACAAGCTTCATGCAGATAAGGGATATGACTACCCGCGGTGCAGGTCTCATCTGAAAAAGCGTGGAATCCTCAGCCGTATCGCAAGACGCGGTGTTGAAAGCAGCGAGAAACTGGGCAGGCATCGCTGGGTCGTGGAGCGCACACATGGGTGGTTTGCTGGGTTTGGGAGCATGACGACCAGCTCGTCTGTGCACAGGGCGGCCCCAGCGCGACCGTCATCACCGTGCAGCTCAAGAACGGCCAGCAGCTGCAGGCACGTGTCGACAAGGCCAAGGGCGAGCCCTACAACCCCATGTCTGGCGATGAAATGCGCAACAAGTACCTCGATTGCCTGGCCTTTGCAGGCATCCCAGAGGCACAGGCACGCAGCAGCCTGCAGCGCCTGAGCCAGCTCGAGCGTGAAGCGCAGGCTGGACAGGTGCTGTCAGCGCTGGTTGTGCCCAAGGCTTGAGCATCGTCACTGCATTGGACGGTTTTTCGAGCGGGCTTAACCCTCCTCACCAGAGGCAGACACAAAAAAAACCGCCCTGCTGCACCAAGGCACAGGGCGGTTTTGAGCAGAGGCGCTGTTACAGCGCAAGACCACGAGCGCTTTACAACGCGATCTTGGCCTGTTGCCTGAACAGCAGCATCTGATTGACGGGCGACTGCATCAGCTCCAGCAGCTTGGGCTTGTATTCCATGAATACCCGCTCACCCTGCTGACCCAGGGCACCGGCCACCATCTCACGGTTGAGCTGGTTCATCAGCCCACGGTAGCTGCCCAGCACCTGTTCGTACTTCTGAGCACCGCTCCACAGAATCGACTGTGCCAGCGCGGGTTTGCCAATGCGTGCGGCCAGCAAATGCTCGGCATGCAGGGCGCCGGGCAGGATGTCCACCAGCATATGGATAAAGTCCAGCATCAGCTTGAAGTGCTTGCTTTCACTGCGCTCTCCTGCGCTGTTCTTTACATAGCCTGCAATGTTGTCCACCAGCGATGCAATGTGGTTGCGCTTGCTGCCCAGATGCGCCAGCAAGGGGGTGGCCACCTCACGGATTTCTGTGGCCATGGCGCGGTTCTCCAGCAGGCTGCGTGCGTATTCCACATAGCCCATGTAGTCGCCAATCTTGTCCATGTAGAACACCAGATTTTGCTCATGCTGGGTCTGCGCGATTTCATCGACCGTGTCCTGAATCGCATCCAGCTTGCGGCCCAGATACTGCGTCTGCACCACGATGGCGCCCACCACCACCACGCTGCTGAGCACCTGCGCGGCCATCAGCACGTTTTGCATGCTTTGCACTGCCTGCGCCACATTTTGCGTGGCCGATGCCACCGACTGCAGCTGCTCCATGATCTGCTTGGCGTTGTCCACCGAACGCTCGGTGAACTTCAGGTGCTGAATGATGCCCGTCTTGCCACTGCCTTCGGCCCAGTAGGCCACACCGTCATAAATCACGGCATGCCCTTTTTGCAAGGCTTCTATTAACGTAGTAGTGAGCGAAGACTCATTCAACACCCACTCTTTATTTATGAGTCCAGATAAACTATCAATCATCTCTAGCATTAACTCTCAAAATTGCCGCAGCGTTTGCATTTTCTTTTGCCGCCCATTTTTATTTCATGATCAAATAATTTCACCCAATCATGCTCTTCGCGGCCCTTCACCTCATCGCCGCAGCGCGTGCAACGTTCAATGGTACGGCAGCGATCATCTCTGCCTACAGGTCGATAAGCATGAATTGTTTTATTTTCAAAATGATTGCAATGAACACACTCGTGAACATGGTCACAGGTAGCATGGTTGACGCAGCGAAACTCTCCGTACTCATGATGCTTAGCAGTTAAATGCTTGGAGCATCGATCACACGTTTTTTCTACATTGCATTTAGGTTGTCCATGGATGTGCATCCATTTACCCGAATGCATACCTGTTGCACACATCGCAGTCTTTGCTGCACTCTTTACAAAGTCAAAAAAACCCATCACTCTCCTCCTTAAAAAATATCTTTTTCTAAATATTTCTTGCGCATATAGGCAATCTGAATCACCGCTGGCATGGTCACGCGGTACGCCGCGCCAGAGATCATGGGCACCGTCAGCGCCACGCCCAGCACCACGGCAAAAGGCCCGGCAAAAGCAGCTGCACCCAGACGTGTGCCAATGAATTGCGCAGCCATAGGTCCCGCAAAGCGTGCGGCCAGGCCTGCGCCCAGCGAAGCCAGCATGGCCCCCGCCACATATTCATACAGCAGCATGGCAGCAGCGCCACCCGTTGCCAGTGCCAGGCGCACGGGCGACAGGCCGCTTGCGTCCTTGAAGCGCTCGATCAGATTGATCTTTTCCAGAAACTCTGTGCGCTGGGCTTCGTCCATCTTGTCCCAGGCCTTGTCGGCCAGAAACTCGATGAGCTTTTCTTCCTTTTGCACGATTTCTTGCTCTTCGCTGCCCAGCTTCACGCCCACGCGCTCGCACACGTCCGACAGAATTTCCTCATACAGCACGCCCGTGCCACGGAACAGATTGACCACCGAGTCACCGCCGTACAGTTGCAGCTCACCCGCCACCACCTGCCAGCTCTTGACCCACTTCTGCGGATCGTCCAGGTGCTTGGTAAAGCCCTCGTCAGTCAGGATGCTGCTGGTGCGGCGCACCTCACCATCGGTGTCATAAATCAGAATCTGCGCCAGATTGGACACATCATCGTTGTCGCACATGGCCAGAAATTTCAGGCCGGGGTCTTCGCGGTATTTGATTGCCATACAGGCTTGCTCACTCTCTCAACAAAACAAGGCAAAACACCCGCCACGCCCATGGCCGCAAGCAGCGGCAAGGGCAAGTGGCTGGCGCATGGGAATAGCGGATGCGGTGTGTGTGTGGTGTGCCCGCTGCGATGGTCTGGTGCAGGCATGGCAGCGGGTGTGACGGGGTGTGGGCTTATTCGGAAACGGTTGGGGCTTTGGCCGCACGCCCACGCTTGGGCTTGCTGGCGGTGTCAGCAGCACGCGCCTCGCGCAGGCGGCGCAGGAGTTCGGCCGCCGGTTCGTCGCTCGGGTCCTGCGGCACCAGCTCGCCGCGAAAGGCCTTGGCCAGCAGTGCGGGGGTCAGGCGCTCGGCCGCGGTCTGGGCGGATTGCAGACGGGCTTCCAGGCGGTCGGCAAAGGCAAATAGCGTTTCGACCCGGCGGACGATTTCGGTTTGTTCTTCAGCTGAAGTAACTGGCACAGGGATTTTCCCCAGCTCCTTAGTATTTATTTTTGGCAGAACTGTTCGACTTTCTGCATTAGATGCCCAACTTGTAAAACGCTCGCCCAACATCCATAGCAACAAATAACTATCGTTAAGTTTTGTTGATATTGGATACATATCAGCACTGCATAAACCTGAAAAATTAGGTATTGCAACTTTGCATAAATTCGGACGAATTTTTGAGTAAACAATTTGTCCAGCATTAAACCAATGCTTAGGACTTTTTACGGCATCATCAGCAATTGTTTGACAGCCAGATATTTTTCCAGACCAAGGTTCGATATGATTAGGTGCAAGGTGAATCTCATTTTGATATTCACTTGGGTCACGCAAATCACTTTGTACACTCGCAACTTCAGAAAACTCTACCCATTTCCAAGAATTAGGCAGATCCGGAAGTATTTGCTCTCTAAACTCCGTTATTGCTTTCCAAGAAAAAGTGGATATATCTTTGTTTTGACGCCAATCCTCCGTCAACCTCCCCGAAGTCGCAGCAGCCAGCACAGACTGGCGAAAGCGTTTGAGCAAGGGGGTGATGCGCGCCAGTCGGTCGTTCAGGGTATCGACGCGCGCCAGTGTGGTGTCGAGTTTGTCGGCGATGCGGCGTTGTTCATTAAGTGGTGCAAGGGGGATCGTAACTGCTGAAAGTGCTTTTAGATATATACCTTTTTGCGCAGTCCCTTTAGCATTATCTTGAAGGTATTTTTGTAATTTAGGAGCCTCTAATGCATAAGAAAGATATTTAGGGTTAATCTGGAATGGCTTAAGAACTGCTACACTTCTCTGCAACGTAAACTTATCTAAACCTTCATTGACAACAGCCCCTCTTCCAATCGCACCAACAATCGTCAAAAGAACATCACCACTACTAATATTCGTTCGATTATTCTCAATTTCAAAATCTTCCTTTGAAATTAATCTGTAATCATCAAAAAAAACTTTTCGTTTATATATGTTTTTTGCACTAAGCATTGGAAATCCATTCTCCACTGCTTTCGGTGGATTGTGAGATCCATCCACTATTTTTGTGCAAACCTCTGATAGTGAAGTAGTTGTCCAAGTAATAGGGAAACTCATTCTTGGCTCTCCCCCAACTCCGCCAAAATCCCCTCCAGTTCTTCCAGCGCCGCATTGAGTTCGTCTGTAATTTCACGCGCCAGCACCGCAGGCTCGGGCAAATCGGCCGCGTCTTCCACGCTATCGTCCTTGAGCCAGGCAATATCCAAGCTATCTTGCTTCTCATCGCGAATCCACTCGCGTGTAAAGCAGCGCCAGCGGCCCTGCTCGCCTTGGTCTTGGCGGGGGCTGCGGCCGTTCGGGTCTTGGCCATAGGCTGTGATGAAGTCCGCAAAATGCGCCTCGGTCAGCGGGGTGCGTTTGCCAAACTTGGGGGCGTTGGCACGCATGTCATAGACCCAGACGCTGTCCGTGCTGCCGGTGGCAGATTCGCTCACTTTTTCAAAGAACAGCACATTGGTCTTGACACCCTGCGCGTAAAAGATGCCGGTGGGCAGGCGCAGGATGGTATGCAGGCGGCATTTGTCCATGAGCATGCGGCGAATGTCCGTGCCTACGCCGGCTTCAAACAGCACATTGTCCGGCAGCACCACGGCGGCGCGGCCACTGTCCTTCAAGTGGCGCACGATGTGCTGCACAAAGGCCAGCTGCTTGTTGCTGGTGGCAAAAGTCAGGTCATCGCGTGTGGGGCCGCCGCCGCCCTTGGCCGTGCCAAACGGCGGGTTGCTGAGGATGATGTCGCTCTTGGGCAATTGGCTGCCTGCGCTGCCCAGCGTGTTGCCCAGACGAATCGCGCCTTCGCCACGGCCTTCAATGCCGTGCAGCAAGCAGTTCATGAGCGCGAGGCGCCGGGTGTTGGGCACCAGCTCCATGCCCACATAGGCATCCACAATCTGAAAGGCGCGCTGGGCTTCGGTCAGTTCCAGCAAATCGTCCGTCTGGGCGCGGATGGCGCGGTCTGCGGCAATCAGGAAACCGGCCGTGCCTGCGGCCGGGTCCTGCACGGTCTCGCCCACCTGCGGGCGCATGACGGTGATCATGGCGTCAATCAGCGGGCGTGGTGTGAAGTACTGGCCTGCGCCGCTTTTGGTCTCGGAGGCGTTCTTTTCCAGCAGGCCTTCGTACAGGTCGCCCAGGCCATCCTTGTCAGTGTCAAACCAGTCAATCTGGTCCAGGCTGCGGATGAGCTGCTCCAGATGGCGCGGTTCCTTCAGGCGCGTCTGCGCATCGGCATAGATGGCGGCAATGCGCACATCGGTGGATTGCGAGAGCTTGAGCAGCGTTTCCTTGTAGTAGTTCAGCAGGTTCAGGCCGGACTTGCTGCGCAGCTGCTCCCAGCGTGCGTATTCGGGCAGCAGCGGTGCGGTGATGACGCCGGACTCCACATTCTCATGCTCCATCTTGATAAAGAGCAGCAGCACCAGCTCGGTGACGTAGTCGCTGTAGTTGATGCCGTCGTCACGCAGCACGTCGCAAAGGTTCCAGAGTTTCTGGACGATGTCAGAGGTGGTCATAGAGGGTGTGTTGTGGTTTTGATAGCTGCCAGCGCTGGATTTATATGGGTTTCAGCATGTTTTATGCCTGAAATGCTTATAAATCCAGCGCTAGCCGCTCTTTTTTCTGAAATATGAAAAGTTTTGCCATGCAGCATAGCAAGGGATGGCAAGGGGTCAAGCGACCGCAGGCATTCAGGCGGCTTTCTGCCACAGGGCTTCGGAGAGTGTGGCAACCACACTGTCCAGCTTGCCGTCCAGCACCTTGTTGACCTGCTTGATGCCGCCTTGCTGGCGGAAGGCTTCGTTCAGAAAGTTCTGGTCCACCACGGTTTCGTGCTTGAGCTGTCTGGCAATGCGCTCCAGCCAGCTGCGCTGCGCAGGCATCCAGTTGTGCATGGCGTAGATGCGCTGCATGGCGTGGTTGACGCGTTCTTCAAACGGCAGCAGCGCCTCGCCCAGCGCAGCCTGGCGGATGTAGGCGACGATGCCTGCGGCAATGTCCTGGTTGCTCTGGTTGCGCCACGCGGCCTTGAGCGCGGCTTCCGAGTAGCCTGCACCATCGAGCAGCAGGCGCACTTCACGCAGCTGCTCGCGCGTGAGGTCCTTGGGGCGGTTGACCACGACGGACAGCGCCACGGACTGGTTGACCTGCTCGCGCACAAAGCGGGCAAAACTGTCCAGATAATCTGCCGGTTTGGCGTACTGGCCCCAGCTTTGTTCGCGGGCCACCAACTCGTCATGGTGGGTGGAAATGACGGGCTGGTAGGCCGTGCCCATGAGCTGCTGCACTTCGCCCAGCTGGGCCAGCAGGCGGGTGTTTTCTTTGAGGAAGTTGGCTGCAGCCTTGGCGCCGTCTTTTTTGGCCACGGCATGCAGGTGCTGGTGCAGCTGGGCCGGTGGCACGCCCCAGCTTTGTTCCAGCTGCTGTAGCTGCGCTTTCAGCGCGGGTTTCTTTTGCGCCATGTGCTCGGCCTTGCGCAGCACGCGCATGAGCTTCTGGTTCAACTGGTCCAGCACATCGTCGGCATGGCGGCGCTGCGGGCTGCTGCCTGCGGCTGTGTAAGCGGCGGGGTTGTCCAGCTCAGCCAGCAGCTGCTCGATGCTGACTTTGGGGTCTTTGACCAGCGGCTGCATGGTGTTCACATCCTGCAGCGTGGCGTACAGGTCCACGGGGTCGTAGATGCGAAACACGGTTTTGCCAATGCCATCACACCGGCGCGTGGCGCGGCCAATCATCTGCTCGTACAGGATGCGCGAGCGCACGCGGCGCATGAACACCAGATTGCAGATGGCGGGCACATCAATGCCGGTGGTGAGCAAGTCCACGGTGACGGCCACTTTGGGAAATGGCTCGTTCTTGTAGCGGCGGATCAGCTGGTCCACCTTGTCGCTCTTGCCGGTGATCTTGACCACCGTGGCCTGGTTGTAGGCATCGCCATGCAGCTCCTTGAACGCCTCGCCCAGCATGCGCACCACCTTGTCGGCATGGGTGTCGGTGGCACAGAAGATCATGGCCTTTTCGTCGCTGAAGGGGTCCAGCTCCATGGCCAGCTGGTTGCAGATCACGCGGTTGAAGTTGTCGTTGAGCACGCCTTTGTTAAAGCTGGCCACGTCAAAGTGCAGCTCGTCTTCCCGCTCGGCCTGGTCCACCTCGCCTGTGTGCAGGTTGATGCTTTCCACGGCTTCGCCCTTGTCAAAGTGGATGCCGTTTTGCGTGAGCAGCGTGGTGTAGCGAATGGGTGGCTCGTGGTCGATCAGCCAGTCATCGGCCACGGCTTCGCGGTAGCTGTACGTATATACAGGTTTGCCAAAAATATCACTGGTGTGCTTGGCAGGGGTGGCGGTCAGCCCCACCTTGGCCGCATCAAAGTAGTCCAGCACCCGGCGGTAGGTGGACAGGTACTGGGCCTGGTCACGCAGTTCCAGCTCGCCCTCGGTCATTTCCTGGTCCAGCGTGTAGCCACGGTGGGCTTCGTCCACGATGATGCAGTCAAACTGGTCCACGGGCGGCGGGTTGTCGCTGGCAAAGATGCGCTTGACCATGGCCTGCACGGTGGCGACTTGCACGCGGTCTTCGGCCTGCGCCGCCATGTCGCCCAGATCGGCCACGTTGTAGAGCTTGGACAGGGGCAGGTTTTGCTCCAGCAGCACGTCGTCAAAGGCTTCCAGCGCCTGGTCGCCCAGCGCCGTGCGGTCCACCAGAAACAGAATGCGCTTGAAGCGCTCCGCCTTGAGCAGGCGGTAGATCAAGCCAATGATGGTGCGCGTCTTGCCCGTGCCAGTCGCCATGGCCAGCAGGCAGTTGGATTGGCCCTGCGCCAGCGCGCTTTCTACGGCGCTGATGGCTTTGACCTGGTAGTCACGCAGGCCCAGGTAGGCGTGGCCTTCGGCGGCAAGCATTTCCTGCGCCTTGGCAATGTCACGCTGCAGCAGGTCCAGCAGCCCTTCGGGCGAGTGGAAGTTCTGCAGCGGCTTGGCGAGGTTGGAGCTGTGGCGCAGGTCGCGAAACCAGGTGCCGCTGGCTTCTTCATGCTGCTTCACATAAGGGCGGCCATTGCAGGAGTAGGCAAAGGGAATGGTGAAGTGCGCGCCCTGCCCGTCTTCCCAGGGCTGCACGCGCTGGGCCAGCTGCCACGCGGCCTGCACGCCATCGGCCGGTAAAAAGGCACGGGCATAGCGCTCTGCCTGGCTGATCTTGCCCGCCACGTTCTGGTTCAGGCGCTTTGCCTCCACCACGGCCACAGGCACCAGCCCGGCAAAGAGCACATAGTCTGCGCTTTGCATGCCTTGCATGGGCCACTCGGCAATGGCCTGGTTTTTGCCGCGCTGCGGGCGTGCGCCTTTGGCGTGGGTCAGGTGGACGGTGTCGGCCTCCCAGCCCGCGTCGCGCAGCATCTGGTCGATGAGCAGGCGCGTGCTGGCTTCGTCCATGTGCACCAGGCTGGCCGCCTTGCGGGAGCGCTCGCTCCAGCTGCGCATGGACTGGCTGCTTGGTGCTTGTTGCTGCGCGGCCTGTGCCTGGGCTCTGTGCAGCTCGGCCTTCAGGGCTGCAATGGTCTGGCTGGCTTCTTCGGCCAGCTGTTCGTAAATATCGCGCTCCTGCTGGGCCTGCTCGGCCAGCGCTTTTTCCTGCTCCGCCTGCTGGCGCAGCAGCTCGGCCATCGCGGCAGTGTCACTGCTGGCAGCCTCGGTGCTGCTGAGCTTGCGCTGCAGATCTTCTATCTGCTTTTGCAGGGCGTAGAGCTTCTGGCTGGGGTCATCGGGCAGCTGAAAGGGGCCGGGCTTGAAGTGCGGGTCCTTGCCAAAGGTGCGGTGAAACCACAGGGCCACTTCACGCGCGACTTTGAGGCTTTCCAGCGCTTCGCGGTAGCCAATGCGGTGATCGACTTCATGCGCGGCTTCATTGCCACGGGTGCGCAGCAGGTGAAACATCTGGCGGATTTGCGCATCCAGCCCCAGGCGGGCATCGATGGCGCGCAGCAACTCGGCCTGGGTGGGCTGCAGCAACTGGATGCCGAGCCGGTTGGCCATGTCTTTGGCAATGGCCTCGGCCAGCAGGCGCAGCTTGGCCACGCAACTGACCGGGTCGTGAGGAAAGATTTTTTCTGCCGTGGCGCCCAGTGTGGCCAAGGCGTTGGAATGTGCCTGCAAAAACTCGAAATTGCTCACCCGCATTGCTCCGTGTGTTTTTTCTTGTCTGCTGCATTATGACGCTGTTACATGGCGTTGCAATTAAAGCGCTTCGCCCCATACCCCTAGGGTCTGCCATGGTTCTTGGCCCATACATACAGTGTGTGTTGTGTTTTAGCCGCACTACCTGCATGCCGGCATGCGACAAGGTCGAAGGCCTAAGTCTTTGATTTCTTGGGCGGCACATCCTCAGATCACAAGGCCACCCTCCGGGGTGCTCAGTGCCTAGCATTTTTTTGCCATTCAAGCACGGCATGCAGCGCAATATTTCGCTCGGTTAACGGCCGTAGAATTGAGCCCGTTGGTGCACTTGCTCGAGTGCTTGAGCAAGGTTAAACGGGAATCAGGGCGCACTTTTTCACAGTGCCAACCTGAACTGCCCCCGCAACAGTAAGTGAGGCACGCTGCGTCAAACCGCGGTGCAAGGTAGCACACACAGCCACTGAAGCCTGAAAGCCTTTGGGAAGGCGTGCTGCCCAGGCCCACCAGTCTGGATACCGGCCAACTAACCACATGGAACGACCTGGTTCCTCCATGTATTTCCTCAACCGTACAGGCGGGGACGCCTGGGTGGTATGCATATGTTTTTGAAGATTTTGTGGTTGTCGCGCATGCCTGCATGGCTTGCGTGCTCACTTTTCTTTTGTGATATGCAAGCCCGACGTCCTGCCTGTGTTTGCTGGACTTGTCGGCTTCATGATTACGCTTTACTCCAAACCCAATTGCCCCCAGTGCTCGATGACTGCACGCACTCTGGATCGCCAGGGCGTGGCCTATGAGGTCATCGACGTCTCGCAAACCCCGGAAGCGGCCGCACAAGTGCAAGCCTGGGGCTACCGCCAGGTGCCCGTGGTGTTCACGGGTGATGAGCACTGGAGCGGCTTTCGCCCCGACCGTCTGGCTGCCTTGGGCGCTATCGCCTGAGCCATGACCCGCTGGGTGTACTACTCCTCC
>ERZ1034973.1483-NODE-1483-length-13635-cov-7.594551_pt1 | contig 13635 bp, 8 predicted proteins | sample MGYA00520686_ERZ1034973 | MGnify/ENA primary metagenome ERZ1034973 (study PRJEB33766, sample SAMN09781775) | gut metagenome | biome: gut microbiome | host: Homo sapiens | place: Madagascar | study: EMG produced TPA metagenomics assembly of the PRJNA485056 data... | reverse complement strand
AATAAAAAGCAAACGATAAAGACATGACAAAATTCAAGAGAATCCTTTTAAAGCTCAGCGGCGAGAGCCTTATGGGCAAACAGAGCTTTGGCATCGACCCAGAGCGTCTTTCACAGTATGCCGACCAGATTAAAGAGGTTAGCGAGATGGGCGTGCAGATAGGCATCGTCATCGGCGGTGGCAACATCTTCCGTGGTCTCAGCGGTGCCTCAAAAGGTTTTGACCGTGTGAAGGGCGACCAGATGGGCATGTGTGCAACAGTAATCAACTCCCTGGCTCTCAGTTCAGCTCTTGAGGCTGTAGGCGTGAAAACCAAGGTTCTCACCGCCATCCGCATGGAGCCTATCGGCGAGTTCTACAGCAAGTGGAAAGCCATCGAGGCAATGGAGGCAGGCTATGTGTGCATTTTCTCTGCCGGCACAGGCTCACCCTATTTCACCACCGACACCGGCTCATCGCTTCGTGGCATAGAGATCGAGGCCGACGTTATGCTTAAGGGCACACGCGTCGACGGCATCTACACTGCCGACCCCGAGAAGGACCCCACAGCCACTAAGTTCAGCGACATAACCTACGACGAGATCTACACCCGTGGTCTTAAGGTCATGGACCTCACCGCCACCACCATGTGTAAGGAGAACAACCTCCCCATCTATGTGTTCAACATGGACGTTGTGGGCAACCTGAAGAAGGTTATGGACGGCGAGCCCATCGGCACACTTGTTCATAACTAAGAAACTCGCTTCGCGAGAGAAGTTAACGGGATTTAGAAAGAAGTTAACGGAAGATAGATAACGGAAGATAACGGGATTTAGAAAGAAGTTAACGGAAGATAACGGACAATAGCTTTAGAACTCAAGAAATAAAGCATATGTCCGATAACTTCCGTTAACTTCCTTCTAACTCCCGTTATCTTCCTTCAATCTCCCGTTAACTTCCTTCTAACTCCTGTTATCTTCCTTCAATCTCCCGTTAACTTCCTTCTAACTCCAGTTAACTTCCTTCAAACTTCCAAATACAAAAAATCCCTTGCAACCAAAAAAAGCTGCAAGGGATTTTTTTGTATCCTTTTTTTAATGTGGTTTAAGCGAAGGCCCGAGGGCCAAGGCTTAAACCGAACATTAATAGTCTATTATAGAGAAAGATTTCTTTTTACTTCTTGAAATTGATGGTGGGGAACTCACCGTCAAAGTTGCCCGAGAGGTGCTTCTTGAAGATCATGGCCTTAGCCTGCTTCATGAGGCGAGCCTCCTTAAGAGGAGTGAGCTGTGTCAAAGCCTTAGCTTCCTGCTCAGTAGTAGTATCCTCGATGAGCATAGGATCAAGCCAGAGGTAGAGCACCTGCATAGCAGTTTTGTCAGACAGAGGCTTACCCTGAGCGAGCACTGACCTCCAACCCATCACAGGCGAGCCGAGCACTGTGCCCTTAAGAGTTCCATACTTTATCATCTGACCATTCATCTCCTCCATGTCGAAAGCATAAGAAGCTTGCGGCTCAGTGCTCCAGTTATACTTCAGATTCTCGTTGAAGAGCACCATGTAGACGGGATAATATTTAGAGAACACACCAATCTGCTTTGCGCTGTTGAAGTTCAGAGCCAGATTGTCCTTGTCGTAAGTACAATCCCATGAGAAGCCAGCGTTAGGCAGAGAGATTGTGCATGATTTTCCGAACGAGTAGACTGAAGCAGGCAGATAAACATTTTGGAAGCCAGTGATCTGACCTGATGATTGGTCAAACACAGCATTGTAGAAATAAAGTCTATAGTCGCCTGCGATACCCTCCTCGAACGAAGCCTGTGTTACATAGAGCGTGTCGGCATAGTGGCCGCTCTCCATGCACACCTGACCCTTACGCATGTCACCAGTGGTGTTGGGAGCGATGTCGAGATAAACGCTGTCGCCCTTCACCGATGTGGTAACCCACTCAGGAGCCTTAGCTACATGAAACTCTGCGTTGTGCTGCACATAACGCTGAGCCTTACCACCTGCGTTGTCCATAACCACGTTACCTGCGGGGTCAGAATAGCCGAACACGGTTCCGAGCTGTGACACGCTAACGATGGTTGAGTCGTTCTCTGAAGCCTTGATAACCACTGTTGAGTAACGGCTCTCACGCGAGTTGTTACGCTCAGCAGTAGCGCTGAGTTTGTTGCCGTCGAAATCTACTGTCAGCCAGCCTTCTGTAGAATAGGCAGAAGCGATGTTCTGGTCCACCTCTACATTGGCAGAGCCACCAGCAGCCTTGATTGTTGACTCGGCAGATGTTACCTGCACACCTGTAGCTGCAGCCGACTTGTCGTCGTCGCTGCAAGAGAACAGAGTGGCAACGCCCATGGCGAGAGCCATTAATCCATATATCTTTTTCATCTTATTACTTCAATTTAATGTTTTTGTTAAGAAAAAGCTTTGCTGGGTTTACGGGTTTAGCACCTGTTGCAGCAGAAACGAAGTCGGTAGGATAATCCCATGAGTAAACGATACCTGCAACCTTACCGCTACTGTTGATACCAAGCATCAAGATCATTGTTGCTTCAGGGTCATCGAACGACACAGCGCAAGAGCCATCACCGTTAGGAATGAAGTTGATGTTTCCATCGCACAAACTGTAATACTGCTTGCCGTTCTCCTCTACGATTTTTCCAGGAACGACACAGATGTAAGGAGCCTTGTCAAGAGGAGAAGGATACATCATGTTGCTGTTAATGTAGGCATAACCGCTGATGGGTGAATAGAAGAACACAAGATTAAAGTCGTAATCGCCAAGCTTGAACTGACCGAGCATCTGAGTCTGCGACTTCTGATCAATAAGGTCAGCCATGGGTGAGAGGGTGAATGTCTGAACAGCGTCAACCATTGAACCTGACTCGGTTAAAGCCTGATAGCTCATGTTCCAAGATCCGAGGAAATCGTCAAGCGGACGATATCCGTCAGGTGTGTAAGCATTGAGCTTCAGAGCGTTGTCGTCAGAGCTGAGACCCAGAGTCTCAGAATCATACTTCAGCTCGCTAACCTCCTTGCCGGCGATGGTTACAGGATCCTTGAAGCCGATACCATCGGGGTTAAAATAGAAAGGCACACCTGCGATATCGCTACCAACATAAACGCGGCGCAGTGAAGGATCAAACATCACGGCATCATCAGCAGATGCTGCACCCTCGGGGAGGTATGCGAAACGCATTGAGTTAACGATAGCGTGCATCTTGTTGATGCTCTCCTCCCAAGACACGTCAGCGGGAACACGAGTCATGACAAACTTGTTGCCCCACTTCTTACCCTTCACATAGATAGAGTCTTGAGTGGTCTTGGTGATTACGAACTCATAGTCGCCCTGCTCGCCTTCAACGTTGCTCATTGAAGGAGAAGCGAGGTAATGCATGATCATGTTATAAGTGTTGAAGGTGATCACAGGACCACGGTCGCTTATCACGTCATAGCTTGATGATGTAACCATGCTACCTGGAGCGATGTCAGAAGACACATAAGCCTTTCCGCTCTTAAACTTCATGAACATGGTGTAGCCGCCACCGGTATACTGCTCGCCAGTGTAAAAGTGCATCTGCCAACCGTTTGAAGCCGACTCAAGCAGTTCCTTGTCTGCCTTTACAGCCTCTTCCATGCGCTCAGCAGCTGGTTTGTCGAACAGGTCCTCGTTGTCGTGCAGACAAGAAGTCAGCGACATAGAAACGAAGGCGAGTGCTGCTCCTAAAATTATCTTTTTCATTGTTTTGTTCTCTTTAAAAAATTTGTTTTCCAAACTAAAGTCGGGCGTGGCTTCGCTTGTTCTTTGTTTTCATAGATCAAGCCCTGCATGCTTGGCAGCATTGCTTTTCTGAAGAAAGGCGAAGCCCACGCGGGAAATTAATTGAGATGATCCAAGTCGATAGTGTTCAACTCAGAAGCACGGCGCAACACAGCATCGCGGAGATCATCGATATTGATGTTCCATGCGTCCTGCATGTAAGAGCGCACGATATCGAGCTTAGCGTTGATGTAGTCGGCACCATCCTGCTCACCCTCTTTCTTGTCAGGGTTCTTGGCATCGTCGATAATTGCCTGCCACTCTGACTCAGAAACGGTGACATACTTAGACAGCATCTCGGCGAAGTCCTCAACAGGCTCTGCCATGGCGTAAGGTGTCACGAAACCAGCCTGATGTGCGGTTTTATCTGATTTCAGATACCAGTTTCCGCTTACATAACCGCTCTCAGTGATGAGGTCATAACTACGGTCGTAAGGAATCTTCTGGTTGAGGATGTGGGTAAACTCGTGATGAAGCGTATGGAAATAATACTCGTTCATCGTGTTGTAGTCGGTCAGCATCTTGTCGGTGAGGCTGTTTACCATGTAGAGCGTGATCTTAAGACCACCCTCAGCGGTACCGAGCACGATTGTACCCTCGCTGTTGTATGCAGCCGATCCGATGAAGTGGATCATACGCGGCATGTTCTCCTTGATGAAGTCGGGACCGATAACCTCAGTGTAGGCATCGAACCACAGATACTTCATGATGATGGCGAGCTTGGCGCTCTTTGCCGAGTCGGCAGGCACAAGAGTGTACTTGTGGTCGCTCTCGATATCTTCCATCTTATACTTCACATCCACATTGTAAGGATAAGTGTAGTTGTTAAGCAGCCACTTGTCAAACGCGTCGCGTGTGGGCGAAGTGGTGGGGAAGATGGTGTCTGAGCTTGGATCATCGTCGGAGCAAGACATCAGTGCGAAGCTGGCGACGAAGGCAAGCAATATGATATAAAACTTATTTTTCATCTCACTTACATTTTTTATTTTGTTGTAGTGTTACGGGGGTTAGCCTGCATGCCAGCACTCAATACCTCAACAGGCAGCTGTATGGCGCTACGGGGGTCGTTGGCATCCATTGTGTCTGTGACGGCCTCAAGCTCGTTGCTCTTGTTCAGACGAATGCGGTAGATGGTCATGCCATAACGCTTCACATCCTGCATACGCAGACCCTCGTGCATGGTGACGAGACGACGGAGCTGAAGGATTGTCTGGATCATAGGCTCCTGTGTGTCGCTCTCAAGAGTGAAGCCCATGGGGTGCAGCTCATGACGGATGGTAGGATCCTCAGGAGTGTAGTAGTCGAGACCACCTACAGGCTTTCCGGCAGCGTTGATGCGGCCGTTGTAGAACTCCTTGATGCCATCAATAGTCAAAGCAGTTGCCGAAGGCATAAACTTAGACAGCTCAGTGTTGATGTCAGCCAAAGCATTCACATAGTCACCCTTCAGAGCGTAAGCCTCAGCACGCACAAGCAGAGTCTCATCGGTGTTGAACACAGAGAACTCGGCATGAGGATAGTATGCTGTGTGATCGGCATTGAACTCCTGCATCATAGGAATCTTACGCAGACACACATTGGCGAGGTCGTTGTTCTTGAAGAGAGTGTAACCAGCCATTGTGTCGCTCTTGCCCCAAGGACCGGTGCTCTCCAATGTCTCAGTTGTGCTGATGCGTGAGCCGTGAGCATACTTCTTACCAGCCATGTAAGGACCGCTGATAGCGCCCCAGTAAGAATAAGTAACCTGCAACAGAAGGTTTGCAGAGTTGCTTGTGCTTACATAAGCGTTAGGCTGCACCTGGTAGTTAGGTGACAAAGCGTTCCATGTAGCCCAGTCGCGAAGCTTGGTCTTGGGCTGTGTTCCGAGCACCACATTGGCACACTTGATAGCCTCGTCATACTTCTGATAGTAGAGGTAGAAACGAGCTGCGAAAGCGTTGGCAGCAGCAGGTGTGAAGTGGAACTTGGGATGGTCGTATGTGTTAGAAAGCAAAGGCATGCCTCTCTGCAGGTCCTTGTCGATCTTGTCATACAGCTCAGCCAGTGTGCCACGCTCATACTTCACGAGCAGCGTGTAGTCGGGCTCTGTGGGGTAAGGCAGACCGAGATCTGTAGCAGCGGTCTGAGGATTGTAAGCACGGCAGAACACGGTAGAGAGCACAAACTCAGCATAAGCACGGGCTATGAGAGCCTCGCCCAGCTGTGCCTTATACTGGCTCTGGTCAGCCTGCTTCTCGATGAAGCCGATGGCCTCGTTGCAGGTACGCACAGCGCTGTAGTAGCTATCCCAGATGTTCTTTACCGACTCGTTGTCGGTCTCTGTGATGTCCTTCCAAGCGTAAGCCTGGTCCTGGAAGCGGTTCATTGCTGTCCAAGCAGTGTTGTTATACTCGTTAGTGTTGTCCGAATACATCTCCAGCAGATACACTGGCGACACATCAGAGTAAGCACTTACGAGCAGTTTGCTCACATCGTCGGGAGACGAAAGCTCCATACGATTGTCGGGCAGTTTGTCGAGATAGCTGTCGCAAGATGTGAATCCCACAGTGGCTGCCATCATCGATATTGCTATATATAATTTTGCTTTTTTCATTTTTTTCTTTCTAATCTTTCCTTTTGCAATAATTAGAATCCAGCCTTGACGGTAAGAGTGAACTGCTTAGGCATAGGTGCAGACACACCACCGGCGCGGAAGAACTCAGGATCCTGTCCGTTGAGCTTCTTGTCAGCGTAGATAAGGAACAGGTCGGTACCCTGAATCTTGAGAGAGAGGCTGTTGAGAGCCATGTTCTTGAACCACTTTGAGGGGAAGTCGTAACCCAGTGAGATCTCCTTCATGCGGATGAAGTCGCCCTTAGCGATACGCTCTGTAGAGTAGTTGTATGCGTTATAGGCGTAGATCAGGTCTGAGTTGTCCTGCAGCTCACGCTTGCTGATCAGCACAGGCACGTTAGTAATCTTCTCGTCACCGGGGAGTACCCAACGGTTCTTAAACTCCTTGGTCAGTGAAGAGAGGTCTGTGTAACGGTAGCTGAACACAGGGTCAAGACGCACAACGTTGCCGAAAGAATAGGTGATGAACAGGTTCAGACGGAAGCCTTTGTATGTGAAGATGTTGCCGAGTGATCCAGTGTAAACGGGATCTGTCGGACCCTCATACTTAAGGTAGTCGTTGTTCTCACGCTCCTGGAAGTTGATGTCGCCAACAGTTACGTTGCCCTTGTCGTTGATGAACATAGGATAGCCGTCCTCGCTCAGGCCCACGAAGGGGATAGAGAAGAGGGCACGCACAGGATAACCCTTCTTTGCGAAACCGCTGCCCTGGATGTAATCCATTGTAGAAGCCTTTGACATAAGGTCAGTAACCTCGTTCACAGCGTGTGAGTAGATGAAGTTGGTTGTCCAAGAGAAGTCCTTGTTCTTGATGTTTGTTGTAGAGATGCTGAGCTCCTCACCGTGCGACTTCATTGAAGCCACGTTACCGTATGAAGAAACCTCGCGGTTGATACCCTGGGTTGTTACAACACCGATCAGGTCGTAGTTGTTACGACGATAAACGTCGAAGGTCACGTTGATGCGGTTGTTGAGGAAGCCAGCGTCGATACCGAGGTTGAGCTCGTGCTTCTTCTCGTATGTAAGCTCGTCATTACCAGTCTGGTACAGTGCGATACCGCTCTCCTTGTCGCTTGAGAAAGGACGGTAGGGGTTGTATGCCTGGAAGATAGATGTCGAGTTGGTGATGCTTGAAGGACCACGGTCAGCGGTAAGACTGTAAGAAGCCTTCAGCGTCAAGTGAGAGAATGTGGGCTGCAGAGGCTTGAAGAAGTTCTCCTCGTGCATGTTCCACGATCCAGAGATGTTCCATGTAGGCAACCAGCGTGCGCTGCGGCTGCGGCCGAGCATGTTGGTACCCTCGTAACGGATGGTTCCGTTGAAGTTGTACTTGCCCTTATAAGAATAGGTGCCGTTAGCGAAGAAGGCAGCACTGCGCGAGTTAGTGTTGCTCAGAGTGTAATAGTCCATATTCTCCTCCTGGCTCTTCTTGAAGAACTGGTAGATGTAGAAGGGAACCTCTGAAGCATAATACTGCATACCTACACCGTTGAACCAAGAGCGTGAACGCTCGATGTTGGTCGACTCCATACCTCCGAACAGGTTCACGATGTGATCACGGTTGAAGGTGTGGTTATAGTTGGCGGTAGCACGGAAGTCGTAGCTGAGCATGCGGTTGTCAGTACGCTTGTAGAAACCACCCTGAGGCAGCACAGTGATAGGCAGCGCGTAAGCGTTGTCGGGGTCTGTGTAGAGCAGGTTGTTGTTGTCGCGCACGGTTGTGTTCTTCATTGCGCGATAAGCATTGGCCTGGTTAGAGTTTTCTGTGATCTTGTGCTCCTGTGATGTAGAAGCATACTTGATGGCACCGATGGCCGACAGCTCAAGGTCACGGATGGGCTTATACTTCAACTCAGCCTGGAACTTGGTGTCAACCACGTTGAGGTCGATCTTGTTGTTCTCCAGCTCGTTGAAGATGTTGAACGGCGCGTAGTTTGCCTGATAGTAAGTGTTGGGATCAAGCGCACGCGATGAGTTCAAAGCATAAGAGTAGGGGTTGATATCAAAGTCGCGGCTCACCTCACCTGAAGCGGCGTTAACGCTCTGGCTCAGTGTGCCAGGAGCCTGCTGCTTACGGTAAGAAGCGCTGCTGATGATGTTCAACGACAGGTTGTCGATGATGTGGTGTGTAACGTTGAGGTTAGCGGTGTAACGGTTAACCTTGCTGTCCTTGTACCATCCCGGATCGACCATTGCCGATACAGAAGCATAATAGTTTGACTTCTCTGTACCGCCACTAAGGCTTACAGAGTGGTTCTGTACGAGGTTGCTGTTGAACAGCTTGTCGAACCAGTTGGTGTTGCGCATCTCTGCCTCCTGGAGGTAAGCATACTGTGCCTCCTGTGTGTTTGGAAGAGCAAACTGACCAGTTGCGGCGTTGTAAGTGTTGATAAGCTCGAACATCTTACCATAGACACCGTAGTCGCTGCCGTTGAGCACGTCAGTAAGACTGAGCCAGCCCTTCTCGCGCATTTCCTTGTATATACCCATCTGATCCTGAGAGTTCAGGATGTTGAAGTTGCTGTAGCTGGGCTTCAGACGTGTGGTAAACTCACCAGAATAGTTGATATGGGCCTGACCGTTGCGACCTTTCTTTGTGGTAACAACAATCACACCAGCCATGGCGCGGGCACCGTAGATAGAGGTAGCCGAACCATCCTTCAGGATCTGGAAGCTCTCGATATCGTCTGAGTTAAGACCTGCGATGGCAGAAGACACAAGGGTCTCGGCATCACCTGACGACAAATCATCGGCGCTCACGTCGCTCACGTCTTCCATGATCACACCGTCAACAACCCACAGCGGCTTAGAGCTACCGTAGATAGAGGTGGCACCACGCACACGAATCTTAGGAGCGGTACCGAAGGTACCAGACACGTTCTGCACAGACACACCGGCAGAACGTCCCTCGAGTGAACGGCTCACGTCGGCCACACCACCAATGAGGGCATCCTTAGCATCCACCTTGTCGGTAGCACCTGTAAAGGTACGACGGTCCATCTTAGACATACCGGTCACAACGACCTCGTCGATGGTGGTGTTGCTCTTCAAAGCGATTTTCATACCTGGCTTGGGAGTAAGGACCTGTGTCTCCATACCCACATAGCTAACCTGAATTTTCTTTCCGGCGGGCACTTCCAAAGTGAACTGACCATCGATATTGGTAACTGTTCCCGACTTGCTTCCATCAACAAGCACGGTAGCGCCAATAACAGGCTCTCCGTCATCCTGGAAGATTACTGTTCCGGAAATCTTGGTTTGACCGAATGCTGCCATAACATTAATCAGCATTACAGTCAAAAACAAAAGAAATCTTCTCTTCATAAATCTTCTAAAGACTATAATTTTTTTAAAATACGGCTGCAAAATTAACAAATTTTCTCTACATAACAAAATAAATATGCAGTCAAGTTACAATAATCGACTGTTTTTTAACAAATTGCGAGAAAAAGCACCATTACAAGGGGTTCAAAGTGACAATTTAACACAAAAACGCTTACAATTCTTCCGTTAACGTAGTATGGCTTTTGCATAAATATACATTTTCGGTATGCAATTCCCAACTCATAAAAATGACAAAATGAAAGAGGCTTAATGACGTTGTCAAAGAGGCTCTTTGAGGAGCTCATTAAGGCCCTTTGACGACCTCAAAGAGGCTTAATGGCAACGGAAGCCGATTTTTCACATCCGTTAACAAAATCGTATAGCGTTTTAACATTAAAGTTAGCAGTATGCTTCAAAAAGCCTTATTTTTACTTACAAAACGACTTATGCATAAAAACCTGCAAAAATGCATAAATATGCAAAACCACTCGCCTTTTACATCTTCCCCACCCCTCTCTCCTGGCTTTAGAAGCCACAACAGCAATGTTTGCTCACATTTATTAAATAATTTTTCCTTTCATCCGATAAAAGAGGTTATCGTGATCGCTGCGATTAAGATTGGCGGAAAAGACAATGAAGCCTCTATAATAATATAATGTACGCGCGTACCTTATATATATAGGAGGTCTTGAGAAAACAAAGAATGGTGCTTTTAGGTTTAAAACAATAGCTACAACCAAAATGAAAAGACAAAAACCTTGTGCTTTTGTTTTAAAGACAATAGAGACAATAGAGACAATTTTTTATTTCAAGAAAAATATTGATATTTCGCAAAAACAAGTACAAGCAAAAAAAATATTGTCTCTATTGTCTCTATTGTCTTTAAAATAACACTAACCGATTGTCTTGAAACAAACGCAAACAAGAAGAGAAAAAGATTGTCTTGAAAAACAAAAAGCCACAGCAGCAATGGAGATTGTCCATCGGCTGCTGTGGCTACTTATTTAAAAACCAATGATTTGTGTTTGAGGTTCTATTTCTTTCTGTTCTTCACCTTTTTGGCCTTGCCACCCTTCTGGGCGGGCATCTCATTGCTCAGAGAGTAAGGCACATCCTCAGCGAGGGTGCCGCGCTGGGTGTTAGGAGTGGTGCTCATGTCGAACACGATGTTTCCACCGTTCATCACGGCATCGTGGGTGAGATAGTTGTGGTTATAGGTCTCGCCGTTGAAAGTCATGGCGTTCACATAACGAGTGTTGTCAGAGTTGCCCTTTGCGGTGACGGTGAGCGACTTGCCGTTCTCCAGATGGAGAGTGAGCTTGTCGAAGTAAGGCACACCGAGCACATACTGGTTGCTGCCGGGACATACAGGATAGAAGCCCATGGCCGAGAACACATACCATGCAGAGGTCTGACCGTTGTCTTCGTCGCCGCAATAGCCGTCGGGATGGGCGGTGTAGAGCTTGTCCATAACCTCACGGATCCAGTACTGGGTCTTCCAAGGCTGGCCCGAATAGCCGTAGAGATAAATCATGTGCTGGATGGGCTGGTTGCCATGAGCGTAGTTACCCATATTCATAATCTGCATTTCGCGAATCTCGTGGATGACACCTCCATAGTAGCTGTCGTCGAACAATGGCGGCACGTTGAACACCGAGTCAAGCATCTGGTTGAAGTTCTGCTTACCACCCATGAGATTGATGAGTCCCTGCGGGTCGTGGAACACCGACCATGTGTAGTGCCAGCTGTTACCCTCGGTGAAGGCGTCGCCCCACTTCAGCGGTGAGAACGGGCTCTGGAACTTACCGTCCTTGTTGCGTCCGCGCATGAGCTTGGTCTCGGGGTCGAACACGTTCTTATAGTTGTAGGCGCGTGCAAGGAAGGGTTTCAGTTCTTTCTCGCTCTTGCCCAGGGCTTTACCAAACTTGTAGATGCACCAGTCGTCGTAGGCATACTCGAGTGTGCGGGCCACGTTCTCGTTGATCTTGACATCGTAAGGCACATAGCCGAGCGTGTTGTAATATTCGTGACCGAGACGTCCTGTAGACGAAACGGTGGGGTGAACGTTGTTGGCACCGTGAACGACAGCCTTCCACAGCTCCTCAGCATCATAACCGCGCAGACCCTTGAGGTAAGCGTCAGCCACGATAGAGGCAGAGTTGTTGCCTACCATGCAGCCACGATGGCCCGGCGATGCCCACTCGGGCAGGAAGCCGCTCTCCTTATATGCGTTGACGAGACCTTCCTGCATCTTGGTGTTCATTGACGGATACATCACGTTGAGCAAGGGGAAGAGACAACGGAAGGTATCCCAGAAGCCGGTGTCGGTGAACATGTAGCCGGGGAGCACCTTGCCATTGTAGGGACTATAGTGAACGACCTTGCCCTGAGCATCATACTCGAAGAATGAGCGTGGGAAGAGCACCGAGCGGTAGAGGCACGAATAGAACGTGCGCATGTGGTCTATGTTCTGGTCCTCAATCTCTATCTTGCCAAGGACGTTGTTCCATGTCTTGCGGCCTTCAGCCTTGATGCGGTCGAAGCATCCGTCTTTCAGCTCACCGAGGTTGCGCAGAGCCTGCTCCTCGCTGATGAACGACGATGCCACCTGAACGTTCACCACCTCGCCACGCTTGGTCTGGAAACCGATAATTGCGCCAGCATGGTTACATGTGGCCTCGGTGTTGCCCTCGCCAACGGTGCCGTCGGCAACGGCAGCCTTGTAGGTGAAAGGCTTGTCAAACTTTACAACAAAATAGTTCTTGAAATTGTCGGGCACGCCACCGCTGTTCTTGGTGGTGTAGCCCACGATCATCTGCTTCTCAGGCAGGATCTTGACATAGGATCCCTTGTCGAAGGCATCGACCACGACGAACGACTTGTCGTTCTCGGGATAGGTGAAACGCATGGCACAGGCACGCTCGGTGGGAGCAAGCTCAGCCACGATGTCGTAGTCGGCAAGATAGACGCGATAATAATAAGGTGTGGCTATCTCTGCCTTGTGAGAGAACCATGAGGCACGCTTGTCCTGGTCAAACTCGGCCTTGCCTGTGATGGGGAGGATAGAGAACTGGCCGTAATCGTTGATCCACGGACTGGGCTGGTGGGTCTGCTTGAAGCCACGGATCTTGTCGGCTCCATAAACATAAGCCCATCCGTTGCCCATTTTTCCTGTCTGGGGCATCCAGAAGTTCATGCCCCACGGCATGGCCACGGCGGGATATGTGTTGCCTGTCGACAACTCAATCTTCGACTCTGTTCCTACGAGCGTGCTGACATAGTCGACTGGTTCAGCGGGAGTTACTGCAGCCTTCGCAGTGAGCGATGCGACGGTGAGCAGTGAAGTTAATAAGACTTTAAATGTCATAATGATTTGCAATTATTTTTATTGATTGATAAACATTGTCTGTCGTTGGTTTCTCGGTTTTTGTCTTTTATAGTTGTCAAGACAAGTATGGTTCAGCTGATTTGTACGTTTTCTTAAAGCTGATTTTTAGCATTGACATGAGTCAAGGTTTAATGCTACAAAGGTACATGAAAAATTTGAATTATCGGCATTTATGACTCATAAAAAACTATAACCGAAAAAGCAATAACCATATTAAAAGAGAAAACAACCATATAAAAAGAGAAAACGGGTGGATTCACATCCACCCGACTCACACATGGGCGGAAAATGTCCACCCAAACCTTACAATTAATAACATTTAAAACCTCAACCTTCACAGGCTGACACAAATCACTATTCTCTTATTTAAGCAGCAGAGGTTCTTGACCTATGCTGAAAAATGACTTGTGGGAACCAACAAAGCAGCGGCTTGTCGGTCAAGGCCACTTCATTTTAAGATGATAAACTTACGAAAAATCGTCTCACCGTAAAGAAGAAAGCCTTTCAA
>ERZ1034973.1477-NODE-1477-length-13668-cov-18.481231_pt1 | contig 13668 bp, 22 predicted proteins | sample MGYA00520686_ERZ1034973 | MGnify/ENA primary metagenome ERZ1034973 (study PRJEB33766, sample SAMN09781775) | gut metagenome | biome: gut microbiome | host: Homo sapiens | place: Madagascar | study: EMG produced TPA metagenomics assembly of the PRJNA485056 data... | reverse complement strand
CTCAATGTATTTTGAAAAAGGGGAAAGAAAGTGGCAGTGATTAAAAGAGTGATTTTATTCACAAAAAATGGCTATTTTTTGCCATTTTTGGGCCAATTTTCGCTATTTTTCGACAAAAATGAGTAAAATTTAAGTAAAAAATGTATAAATTTTGTGTAAATTCTAAATAAAAGTGGGGGAAATGTTATAGAGAAAATCACTGAAAATAAAAATTATTATATGAAAGAAATAGACGTGAAAACAGCACGAGATTTAGTGAAACGCTATCATTATAGTGGGAAAGTGGTTCCGAATAGTTATTTACATTTAGGTGTTTTTGACAAACAAACAAATAATCTGGTTGGTGTATTACAATATGGAACACCAATGAACGCAAAAAAAACTCCACAAAAAATAGTTAAAGACTCGAATTCAAATGAAATGATGGAGTTGAACAGAATGGCAATGACCGATGAAGCACCAAAATTATCAGAGAGTCAAGCAATATCGTTGAGTTTAAAATATATTAAACGTTTTATGCCGAATATAAAATGGTTGCTATCATTCAGCGATGGTAAAGAAGGAAACGTAGGAACTATCTACCAAGCAACAAATTGGATGTATTTAGGTTTCAGGGAGTCAAACTCTTTTTACGAGTTAGATGGAACCATTTGGCATAGTGTACAGATATGGCATAAATTCAAAGAAGGCAAACCAGATGTAACAACAATGTCAGAACTTGATAATCATTTTTCAAACATTTCACAACTTGTTTCACGGCAACATATCTACGTTATGCCATTATCAGAAAATATCGAATTTTTATTGGAAAAACATCCATATCCCAAAAAAGAAACAGAACCTAGAATTATTAGACGAACAATAATAAAAAAAGATGGCGAAATGTTGCCTAAAAAACAAATTATAAACTACATAAATCAAACAAAATAGTCTACTTAATTCATTAATCATACAGGGCGAAGGGTTGGTATAAGACTAAACTTTTACTAAATAAAAGTGGGGGAAATGAAATGGAGAAAATTAGAGCTAATATACCTGAAAAATATTTAGAAAATCGAGAAACAATTGAGGGACGATTAATCTTAGCATTCTGGAAACAACCAGAACTATTAGATGAGTATAAATTAAATCCAAAAGACGATCTAGTTAATGAAGATTCACGACTACTCTATAATTTAGCAGTAAAAATGTATGAAAGTGGAATTATTGAGTTTGATTTAGTTTCAGTGGAAACTTATTTAGAAAAATACCCACAATTATTAGCAGAAATTAATGAAAATGGTGGGGTAAAAGAGTTAATTCGTAGTGCAAATACAATTAACACTGTAAATATTGAAAACTATTATGACGATTTACTGAAAGCAAACTATCTAATTGACTTATATTTCACTCAAAAGCAATTAGTTTCTGATTTTGATAAGATGAAAAACATGACAGATTCATTATGTGTAGCTGACTATGTGGAGCATCTAGTAGGGGAATGTGCTAGTTCTAAGATTATGAAAAAGGTAGAAGTTAATGAATTATACATTAGCGATCAATTACTCGATGAAATTATTCAGGGAGAGCTAATTGAAACCATTTCATTCAGTGAATATGCGCCTAAATTAAACGATATTTTATACGGATGCCCGTTAAGCATGGTAACAATGATTTCAGCACCCTCTGGATGTGTAGACTGCGAAACAGAATTCTTTAATGGTTCACAATGGAAGAAGATTTCTGATTATCAACCAGGCGATAAAGTACTTCAATATAATGCAGATGGAACAGCAAATTTAGTTTATCCATTGGATTATATTAAGAAGCCAGAAGAAAAAATGTATCACTTCAAAAGCAAATATGGTCTAGATCAATGTTTATCTGTTGAACATGACGTGGTTTTACATTCTAAATATCGGGGAATGTATAAAATTCCTATGCATGAATTAATCGAGAAGCATAATCGTTTGAAATATGGAATTGATGACAGTTTTATTACAACTTTTGATTATAATGGAAGTGGAATTTCATATACAGATGATGAAATTAGATTAATGTGTGCGATTGTATGTGATGGAAGTTTTAAAACAGATGGTAAAACAAATTGGTGTAGAGTTAATTTAAAGAAGCAACGTAAAAAAGAACGATTAAAAATGTTATTGAATAACTGTGGGATTGAATATAAAGAGCGTGATAAAGATAACGGTTATACCGTATTTAAATTCTATGCTCCAATTCGCATGAAAACTTTTGCACCAGATTGGTACAATTGTACAAAAGAACAATTTAGAATTATTGTTGACGAAATTATTAAATGGGATGGTCATGTCGGTAAGAGAAAAAGTGGCAAAGAAAGTTGGAGATTTTCTACAACAGATAAAGAAAATGCAGATTTTATTCAATTTTGTTTAAGTTCTATCGGTTATCGTTCGACAATCAGTGTTAATGATCGTGTAGGAAAACCATATTTCACAAATAAAAAACAATACATTAGGAAAAGTGTTGAATATACAGTAAATCGAACAAAGCGCATTTTGTGTGGGATGCATGGTAAAACAAAAATTCCTATCACTGAATGTAAACCTAAAGATGGGTTTAAATATTGCTTTACTGTTCCTAGTGGAATGTTAGTTTTAAGACGAAATAATAAAATTTTCATCACAGGAAATTCAGGTAAAAGTACATTTATCACTTCAATGATGTTATATCCATTTATCAAACAAGGAGAAATTGTCACGTTAATCAGTAACGAATTAGGCTATAAACAATACCTAATCATGCTTATTACAATGGTTCTAACTAGAGAGCTTGATTATTATAAGATTACACGTGATAAAATCCTTAAAGCTAAATTAACAGCAGAGGATATTGAAAAACTAAAAGAAGCTCAGGCTTTCATTAATAATAATTACAAGGGCGGTATCAAATTCATTAACTATAATAGTAGTGATATTGATATTGTTATTCGTAATATGAAAAAATACGCACGTTTAGGTTCAAGAGTAGTTGTTTATGACACGATGAAAAGTCCAAACTCTGCTAATGAACGTGCTTGGGCTGACATTATTGAAGCATCAAAACTATTAACTTACACATGTCAAGAAACTAATCAGGCATTAATTTTATCGTATCAGATTGCAATGCACGCTTCTACTAAGCGTTTCTTAACTGGTGCTGACTTATCACAAGGTAAACAAATTAAAGAAATGATTACAAACCACATCATCTTTAGATATTTAAAACCAGATGAATATAGTGGTGAAAGATACGATGTGAAACCGTACCGTTGGAAGCGTGAAGAGACAAGTGGTAAGACTTATAAAGAATATTTTAAAACTGATCCAGACAAGCGTTATATCGTTGTTTATGTTGAAAAAACACGTAATGGTGAGGATGGAAAACATTTGTTATATAGATTCGATGGACACCATGCCACTTACACAGAATTAGGTTATTGTACAGTCGTTCCAGATTAAAAGAGAGGGGAATAAATCAGTATGGACGTTGTTACTTTAAAAGAAAAATTAATAAATGATACTGATTTACTTATCGAAGTTTTAGAAAAGTTTGGTTTTCATCATGTGAAGATAATCAGAAATGAAATCAGATGCTCACATGAACTAGAAAGTAACCCAACCGCTGTAAGAATTAGTACAGAAAATCTATCTGCTAATTGTTATAGTAAAAGCATTAAGGGGGATATTTTCACTCTATTACAATGGAAATCTGGAATGAACTTTTACGATACATTTAACCGTATTCTATCAATTATTGGTGATGAAGAAATTATAATCACTGAAAGAAAGTCTTTTTTTGGGGGAAAATTCAGACAATTTATTGGAAAAGTACCTCAAAAAGACGGAATTTATGATGAAAAAGAAGTAAATTCTTATGAAAAAGTTCCTAATTTACGTTTTTTAGAAGACAATATTTCAATTCGTACCCAAAAACATTTTGATATTCGTTATGATCGTGAAACAGATTATATTGCGATCATTTGGAGAAATGTTGAAGGTAAAATTGTCGGTGTTAAAGGTAGAAGAAATAGTGATGATGAGGAAAAAGTTAAGTATTTTGCCTTGAAACAGTTTCAAAAAACACAACACTTATATGGATTTCATGAAAATTATAATGAAATTCTTAAAGAACGTAAGATTTTTATATTTGAAGCTGAGAAATCAGTCATGCAGGCTCATACATTTGGCATTCCATTAGGTGTAGCAGTCGGTTCACATGACATTGATGAACAGCAGATTAGACATTTGAAGTTTAACGTTGATGAGGCCATTATCTGTTATGATAAAGACGTTGAATTAAATGTTGTCTTAGAACAAGCAAAAAGGATAAAAAACCAACTCGGGATTAAAGTTGGATATATTTATGATGAGGAAAATTTATTGGGGGAAAAGGATAGTCCTACTGATAAAGGTAGGGCAATATTCTTAAAATTATTAGAGAATACTCATTACATTGGGGATGATATGACTGGAATTAAATGAAAAAACAGTATATAGTTTTTCACGATTAAAAACATTTCGTGATTGTAAACAGGCATACTATTTACAGTATGTGTTAAATCATACACGTAGCGATAATATTTATGGGACATTGGGAACAGTAGTCCATGACTTATTAGAAACTGCACAAAAAGGTGAAATTGATGACATGGAAAAAGCAGTTGAAACTTTTACAGAAGAAGTTGCAGTTGCAGAATTTTTCGGTCATTCATTTCCGAACGAAAAAATAAAAGAGGATTATGTAACGTGTGTCAGTCATGCGATCAGACACTATAAACCTCTTCATGGTTGCAAATTTGAAATTGAGAAAAAGATAGACTGTGAAATTGGTGGTCATAAACTAACAGGATTCATTGATTTGATTATTCATAACATCGATGGTACTGTTACGGTTATTGATTATAAAACAAGTAGTAAATATTCAGGGCAAGATTTAAAGAAGAATGCTAATCAGTTGTTACTATATGCCATTGCACTTGAACAAGAAGGGTATGTGGTGAGAGAAGTCTCATGGCTTATGCTTAAATATTGCACTGTTGCAGGCAAAAGAAATGGTTCAACAAAGACAATTAAGCGTTCTGAATTATATGAAAATCAAGAGTTTGAACCTTGTTTTGTAAAATATCCATACAATGATGAAACAAAGCGTGAATGTGAAGAATGGATCATATCAACAATTGAAGAAATTGAAAGTTTAGACTTATTCGATGAATGGGAGTCTAAAAAAATAGATAAATTTAGCAGTTTCGGTTGTAAGAATGTGTGTTCAGTTTGTGAACATTGCACACCTTATCAAGAGTTCGCTAAAAATCAAAAATATTAGAACAATGCCCTTTCCTTTTTTGTATAATAATTTGGAATTTATACAGAAAAGGAGGGCATTTTCATGTTAAAAAGTGAACATATTCTGCAAGAGATTGAAGCTAAACGTCAAGAAATTGAAGAAATACAAGCTGAAATTGATGAATTACATGCGGACTATGCTGAAGCTATGGCATTTGAAAGCCAAAACTACGGTGTAGGTTGTGTATATGAACACTCATTATATGAAATTGAGGCAGTTATTGTAATGGCAGGCATTGTCGAAAAAGAAGACGGTTGTGATCTGCTGTACTCATTAATTTCATTAGAGACTGGAAATCGCTTCTATGAACCATCTACATTAGAGGAATTAAAAAATGAAATGGTTGAAGAAGGTAGATTTAATTATATTGGTCACATTTCTGACTACGTTCAATCTAAAAATAAACAAAAAGAAAAAGTAGAACTTATTTACGATGAAACATGCAATACGATTGATGTTGTCGTTGACGATGAATACATTTCTGTTTTCGATTTAGAAGTCGGTTCTAATGCTTTGAAATACGAAATCATTGAGGAAATTTCCGACTTATTAAATTATTTTGGTATTGAACATAAACTTAAAAAAGTAGAATAATTTTTAAATTTTTATTCAAGCATTTTGAAACCGTAAGGGAAAAGAATTAGTCTAGTATAATCTAGTTGATAATATATATATGAAGATTGATTATTTTTAATCAATAATAATGATGATTGTTAAGATGAAGTAATTAATACTTCACATGATATAGATTTAGAGACTAGGTATTCTAGTCTTTTTTGATATTTGATAGGGGAGATACGAATTGGAATTTGTAAATTATCATTGTCATAGGCAGTATTCAAATGCAGTTACAATTGATTGTGCGATAAGTCATGAAGATTATATCAGAAGAATTAAAGAGCTAGGACATGAAACGTTAACTGTAATCGAACATGGTTATACAGGTGGAATGACTTCAATATTAGAAGCCTATAGTTTATGTAAAAAAAATAATATCAAAATGTTAATCGGAGCTGAATGTTATTTTGTTAAAGATAGAAAAGTTTCAGATGATAGCAATTGGCACATTGTTATTATAGCTCTTAATCACAGCGCATTAAGACAATTAAACTTAGCTATTTCATTAGCAAATGAGACAGGTTTTTATAAAAAAGCACGATTAGATTACGAATTAATTTCAAAATTAACACCTGAAAATTTCATTGTTACATCTGCTTGTATCGGTGGGGTTGCTAACGATACTGAGATTATTGATTTTTTAAAGAACCATTTCAAAGAAAATTTTTATCTTGAAATTCAGTCACATAACCATATCGCTCAAATTAATTTTAATAAACACATATTAAGTTTATCAGAACAGTACGATATTGAATTAATTCATGGATGTGATACTCATTGGATTACTGAAGATGATAAATTTAAACGTAAAATTTTATTATCTGGGAAAGGCATGAACTATGGTGATGAAGATAGTTTTGAAAATGACTATCCTAGTTATGATGAAATTTTAGAACGTTATCGTGTGCAAGGTGTAGTAAGCGAAGAACAAGTGAAATCTGCTTTAGAAAATACGATGATTATTAAAGAAAAAACTGAAGAATTTGTTTTCAATGATGATATTAAAATGCCAACCTTATACCCTAATGAAACACATGAACAAAAAATGAAAAGACTAGAAAATATTTTAAATCAAGAATACAAACGTCAATATGGTCACTTATCAGGATCAGAACGTAAAAGATATTTAGAAGCTATTCGTTATGAAACTTCTATTATTAGAAATACTTGTATGGAAGATTACTTTTTACTCAACTATTACATTATCAAACGTGCTAAAGAATTAGGAATGATTTTAACTCAGACGGGGAGAGGGAGCGCTGTCAGTTTTCTTAATAATAAATTATTAGGATTTACTGAAGTAGATAGACTACAAGAAAAAGTTCAATTATATCCGACACGATTTATGAGTGAGAGCCGTATCTTACAAACACGTTCGCTGCCCGACATAGATTTCAATATGGTAGAACAAACACAAGCTGTACAAGCTACAAAAGAATTACTAGGTGAACATTCGTGTTACGTTATGTTATCATACGGAACTATGAAAGAGAAAGCTACTATAAAGAACGTGTGCAGATCACTTGGAATTGATGCAGATGAAGCGAATTTAATTACCAAAGATATTGAAGGAAGTCGCAATAATAGTAAATATGATGAAGTGTTTAAGATTACAGATATGATGGGGAATGTTATCGACTCTGTATCTCCTAATCCATGTGGATATTTAATTTTAAATGATGATATTCGTGAAGAGATTGGAATTATTCGTGTCAATGGTGTGTTATGTGCCATGATTGATAAACATACAGCAGACAAGTGGAAATATTTAAAAAACGATTTTTTAATGGTCAGCGTGTATGATATTATTTCAAAAGTTTACGCTGAAATTGGAGAACCTATTGATGATATTAAATCACTGAGAGCTAAAACAGATGGAAATGAAAAAGTATGGAAGATTTATGAACAGGGATTAACAGCTACATTAAATCAAACTGCAACTGATAGTTCTAGGCCACAAGTTATGCAATATAAACCTAAGAATGTAGAGGAATTAACTGCTTTTGTTGCTGCAATTAGACCATCTTTTGCATCAATGAAAGATTATTTATTAAATAGGAAGCCATTTTCTTATAATATTCCTGAATTCGATAAATTACTTGAGTCAAGTATGCATTTTGTGCTTTTTCAGGAGAACATCATGGCTACATTGGTTTATGTTGGATTTCCAGAGGATGAGACATACGGTTTAATTAAAGCAATTAGTAAAAAGGATCATAATTTGATTAGTGGAATTAAAGATAGATTTATTAATGGATTTATTGAAAAAACTGGTTCGGAAGAAAATGCTTATAGAGTATGGCAAATTATTGAAGATGCTAGTGCTTATGGGTTCAACTCATCACATGCTTTATCAGTAGCATACGACAGTTTGTATGGGGCTTATTTAAAATCTCATTATCCATTACAGTATTATGCTGTGACATTGAATTTATATGAAAATGACCAGGATATTACTGCTTTATTAACAAGTGAATTACCTTATTTTAATATTGAATTATCTGATATTAAGTTTGGGTTCTCTAAGTCCAAATACACTTATGATAAAGAAACCATGACCATTTACAAAGGCATGAAATCTATTAAATACCTTAATGAAAAAGTGTCAGATGAACTATATGAGTTATCAAAAAATAATTATAATGATCCGATTGAATTATTCATTGATATTGTTGAGAAAACAAGTTGTAATGCAAGACAAATTAAAATTTTAATCATGCTTAATTTCTTCAGTGAGTTTGGTGAAGGCAAATATTTGTTAAACTTATTTGAGTTGATTAATAAGCGTTATGATAAGAAACATAAAGATAAAACTAAACAAGCACGATTAGAAGAAATTAGAAATACTGAGATTGTTAAGGAAGAATTTAAACCCAGTGAAATCATTGCAACTCAGAAAGAGTATTTGGGTTATGCAACTTATAAAGATGAAAAATATAATCCGTTGGTGGGTGTGATTACAGATATTTCAAATCAATATGTGACAAGATGGATGGAAATTTATTTTGTAAAGAATGGTAAGACAAGACAATTTAAAATCAAATATTCAATTATTCAAGAGTTAGAATTGAAAACTGGCGACATGATCTACATTAAAGATTTCGAGAAAAGACCACGAAAGAAATTGGTAAACGGTAAATGGGTAAATGGGGATGTTCAAGATTTCCATATTACTAATATTGTTAGGGTTTGATAATAAAAATGAGCCTATTTCTAGGCTCATGATATGGTTAATACAGAATAAAAAACTAATTTTAAGAGGTGATACTGATGTTAGAAAGAATGAAATTAGAATATTCTAATGGCCTTAATAATGATTTAGAAATAAGATTTACAGATGAAAATGTTAGTTTTGTGATTGAGGGAAAGTCAGTCACAATAGATAGCGCTGAGTTTCAAGATTTAATGGGCTTAGCGACATTGTTTTATGGTTTAAACCATTAAAAATATAGTTTTAAGTGTATTTAAGGAGAGGTAGATATGAAACAAATTAAAGAAATGGCTCATATAACTGATACAAATTCAAAACGATTTTTTGATAACGTTAATAAGTGGGTTTTAGAGTGGCAAAAACAAGGTTATGAAGTAGAAGTGACGTATGATGCTACGACACCATATGGCGGAGCAACAGAATACCAAGTATTTATTATTGCAAGAGGTAATTAAAATTGATGATTTAAGAGGTGAATTATGAACGTTAAATTTTTCTGTAATCGCGGAATGAACTTGTTAGAGTTTCAAGTTAATGAGTGGATAAAGTTGAATGAAGTTGAAGTTATAAATATTTCTTTTTGTACTGAGCAATACGGTTCTTCAACAACCTATTACTGTTCGGTACTTTATAAGTAGATTAAAATACAAATTTTAAATACATAGGAGGAAGTAAAATGAGATGTAAATTTAGAATGGGTAGAAAGTTAAAGATTGATGGTGATGTTTTTATTATCGCAACGGTTGATTCCAAAAGAGAAACATTATACAACTTAATAGATATTAACACAGGAGAGAGATGGTTTGCTTTTGCACTTGACCAACATAGATTTATTTTAGAACTACAAAAATTAGAAAATGATTATGGTTTTGAGTTTGTAGACAGTAAATAAAATTAGACTTTTATAAATATTAAGGAGGTTATCGTTATGGTTAGAGAAAGAATTTTTTGGTCTTTTTGTGAGTGTTGTGGGGAAGACCATATTGATGTTTTTAAAAGAAAACTAGGTCTTATTGAAATCTGCTGTGATGGAGATGACGGAGCTACGACTATTCTACTATCAAAAGACAGAGCATTGAAATTGGCACAAGCTATTATTAATTGTTACGAACAGTAACTAAAAGTAAATTTTTATGTATGTTTAAGGAGTGATTAAATATGAAGTGTAATAAATGTGGGTGTTTAGTTGATGAATATTATCACTCATATAAATATGACGATTTAGATTATTGTCATCATTGTATGTTGGAAACTTTAGTTGACTTAGGCATTATTAAAATAACATCTTACAATGAGGAATACAAAAGATTTTTGGAGTTTTTGGAGTCTGTTGAATAAATAAGGAGTGAAACATATGATTTATGTAGGCGAAATGGAATGTTATAGATGTGACAATCACGTTCAAGGTTTCTATGATGCTATTAATGATTGGACTATTTATGAGTGTGATGAATGTGGTTGGACTTACATTGACGAAAGTGGATATGAATAAAATTGATGTTTGGAATGATTAAATAAACCAATAAAAAAGAACCTACTGCTAGGTTCTCACTTATAGTATTCATTTAATTCTGCTTTAAACTTGTCTAGCAGTGGTTGTAGTTTTTCTTTGGGTAATTTATAGATTGAGTTATCAAATGCAACAATATGCTTGATTTCCCCGTCTATGGTCTTTCCTCGAAGAACAATGTCACCGCCAACACTAAAACTCGGATTAGAAATTTTAACATACTTACTTGTATCAAAAAATAATTCTAATTTCATATCCAATCACCTCAGATTTGTTATATTGTAATATATGAGCGAGAATTGCGTTTTATTCTAAATCAATATTTAAAAATACAAATTTTATAAACATTTACAGTAATGATTGGTATGTTAAAATGAAGAATATATTAAAAGAATATTGCATAAGGCGAAAAAATGACAGACCGAAGTTGTGAAGTCTATAAACTATAAATCCACGCGTGGAGCAACGTATTTACATGACTTGCAACGCTAGTTAGAGCGGAGCCGTCAACAGCGGAACTAACTTTCAGAGTTGGTGGTTAGGAGCAAGGCGATAGGAAGATAGCCACTTTTTAGTCGGCAGTAGATTGATTCGAAAATGGTGTGGGTATGCAACAAACGCACCCACACTAATTCTTAAATTTGAAAATAAAATAAGGTGATTGTGGAATACATAGGTGATAGCATGGAAAAAGAAAAACAAGTAGTACCTTATGAAGTTACATTTTATTGTGACGAATGTAATGAACTTGTTAAATTTACAGGAATGATTGGTATGAGTAATCCGCCAAAGTATAAACACGCTTGTAAATGTGGGGCTATTTATTGGTTAGACAAACAATACCCAACAATCATATATAAATAAAATTAAATGTTTATACACGTTTAAGGAGTGGAATATATGACACATAAAGAAGTTTTAGAATCCTTATTAAGTGGACAAATAGTTGAAAGGGAGGGTTTATTGTGTAGTTATTTGTATAAAATGGTTGATGAAACAATATATTATACAATCCCTTACGGAATAAGTCGTTATGATTGGAAACCAATAGGATTTGACGATGTTTTTAAATTTTACGGTAAATTTTCCATTTATAGAAAGTAATTAAAATCAGAATTTTATGCACGTTAAAGAGAGGATAAAACCGACAAATGTCGGTTTTTTGTTTTAAGTTTAATTCTAAAAGCTCAATTTACTAAACAATATTTAGTATAATAAAAGTGTAGTCAGGCATAATATAAAAGGAAAGGATGATTAATATGGCAAAATACACTTTAAATGAATTGGTTGAAATTTTAGAAGGTAAACTTGTAGATATATTTATTAATAATGGCATTTCGTACTTGTCTATGAAAGATGTTGATATTGATGATGTTAGTTATTGTGATATTGATAACACTTACGCTTTCAAATTAAATGGTACTGAGTTAAATATTTTGGCTAGTATTGAATTTGTTGAAGAAGAAAAAAATATTTTCAGATTTGAGTCTGACAGTCATTTGATTGTGATTTCTAAGTAGGTATCGTATGAATTGGTTAGAAAGTAAATTAAATGAATATAATATTACTCGCTATCGTCTGTCGAAGGAGACAGGAGTTAGTGAGCAGTATTTAAAGAAGATTATTGATAGCGATATATCATTGATGAATTTGAAGCATTGGCAGGCATTAGCTATACTAGATTTTTTTGATAAAATGAAAGGATGATGACAATGATGAAATTAAGCGAAGTTTTAAAAGAATTAGTAACATGTTCTTGTTTTAGTGTACAAATTAATTATGGTGCTTTTTGCTCAATTATAAGAGACACTTGTACAAATCAATTCCGAAATCTTGATAGTTCTACGATTATATTCCATACTGGTGATTCCTTTTTTATGTTTCCGAATATTAAAAGATTTGTTTTCGAACAAGAAGCGAACCAATATATTGCAGACTATTGCGATATGAAGATCATCATTAGTGATATTAAATATTAATTAACAATTTATACATTAAAAGAGTAAATTTACAAAAAAATAAAATGAAAAGGAGTAGCTTCCTATGAAAAAGGATAAAACTAAGATACCACTAGGGATGTATTGTTACTGTAAAGGTGGTTGTCCTTATTATAAAATTATCGAAAGTATGAGAGTTGATTTTGGGACATACGTTTCAAATGAGATCAAGGTATGTGAGTTTTTAGAAGTTAATACTGTAGGATTAATGTTAGAAAAACCTACAACTTCCTGGTTGCTACAAGATGAATGTAAAATATGTGGCATAAATATGAATACTGATTGTGAATAATCAGTTTATTCAGAAAAAAGTTACAATTTATTCTTTAGAAAAATATGAAATAAAAAAATAATAGAACAATGTCACCTCTGACTCTGTATAATGACCGAGTTGGGAGGTGATTTTTTTATGTCAAAGCCGAAATTAATCATTGTTGAGGCAGCTCCTGCAGGTGGTAAAAGTAGTACCACAGACTTACTGCGAGAGCGAATGTTAAATACTACTTTATTTAGATTGTCGAGTATTGGCAAGGATGATAAATATAATGTTTTTTCTTATCATAGTTCAATCTTAATGTTTTTATACGACATGAAGCACAGTCAAATGAATTGTGTCATGGATCGTTCATTTTTAAGCCAATATGTATATGCACGTTTGGGTTATAAATCGCATTCATTTGAAGAAGAAACACAAAGATTACTTGATCGCTTAAATACTTTAGGTCTTTTTTATGATGTGCATTTAGTATTACTTGTAGCTAATAAACAGGATTATGAAGAACGATTAAAGCGTGATAAAGCACAATACATTGAACATAGTGTAGAAAACAGTATGAAACAACAGCGTGAGTATATGAAAGTGTTTGATGAAATTAATGTACCTAATGTACATAAGCATGTAATTAATAATTCAGGATTTACTGTGGAACAAACAGTAGAGACGATTTTATCTTATTTATAAAAAGGGGGAAATGTATGACAAAAATTAT
>ERZ1034973.1472-NODE-1472-length-13690-cov-16.538981_pt1 | contig 13690 bp, 11 predicted proteins | sample MGYA00520686_ERZ1034973 | MGnify/ENA primary metagenome ERZ1034973 (study PRJEB33766, sample SAMN09781775) | gut metagenome | biome: gut microbiome | host: Homo sapiens | place: Madagascar | study: EMG produced TPA metagenomics assembly of the PRJNA485056 data... | reverse complement strand
GTTTTACTCATTTTTTTATAAATTCGCTTTTATATTTAATAAATTGGAAACAAGGGTAAATCTAAATCGAATAAAAGTAGTTCTTGTTGAGTAAGGCAAATCAGGAAAATGGTTAGCTGAACAGCTTAATAAGTCAACTTGTACGGTGAGCAAATGGTGCACAAATACCGCGCAGCCTGATTTGCAAACCCTTGACCAGATTGCAAAAATACTTAAGGTGGATATAAAGACTCTGCTTTACGACACAAAATTCAATGATAATATATAATATGGAAACTTCTATACAACAATATAAACAGGCGGTAAGCGTTATTAAAGAAGCAATTTTGCATAGCCAATACAGGGCTGCAAAAATGGTTATGGGTGAAGAATTATCACTTAACTTTGGTATTGGTGCTTACGTTTCAAATCGCTCGCGTCAAGAAAAATGGGGAACGTCCATTATTGAAAGTATAAGCGAACAATTGCGCCGTGAGCTTCCTGGTTTACGTGGTTTTTCGGCAAGAAGTATTCGTAATATGCGAACTTTTTATGAGTATTGGAAACAATATTTAATTTGGCAGCCGACGGCTGCCAAATTACAACTATCTATAAATCAAGACACTATAGATATAAAATGCTTCTCTCTTTAAAAATGCTCGCCCATGGCGAGCGAAATCAATCGTGAGGAACTAAGAAATGCTTTGCCTGATATGGACGAGTTGCGAAAGTTGCTCATTAATGAAAGTGATACAGATAATTAAATAAATTTAAATTTTAACGTAACAGAACGCTGAACATGAATAAATATGAACTTGCGAAAAAGATAACGCAGCTCGAAGGATTGACAAACGAAGAGAAGGCTTCGCTTGTTGAGATTCTTCGTTCTCAGAAGAAGTATGGCTTGGTGTGGGAGGACAAGCCGGAAGAAATAGAAACACGTCTTGTGGACGAACTGCCGGTTCTCACGGAGGTGCCGGAGCGTGCCATCGTGAGCGAGTCTCCCGATGCGCCCAACCATATACTTATTGAGGGTGACAACCTCGAAGCGCTCACCGCTCTCGCTTATACTCACGAGGGCAAGATTGACGTAATATATATCGATCCGCCTTACAATACAGGCAATAAGGATTTTGTTTACAACGATTCGTATGTAGACCGTGAAGACGGCTATCGCCATTCTAAATGGCTGTCGTTTATGAACAAAAGACTTCAGATTGCGAAGTCTTTACTTTCTTCGGGGGGTAATTTTCATTTCTATTGATGATAATGAACAGGCACAACTGAAGTTGTTGTGCGATGAAATCTTCGGTAGTGACAATTTTATTACAAATATTATATGGCAATCAACTGCTGGCTCCAATACTGGTAATGAAATCGTAACTACAACAGAATATGTTTTAGTCTATACCTCAAATCGTTCTAGAGCACATTTTGATGGACAACCACCATCCGCCGACACTTTCAAGTTGTCAGACGAATATGTCAAGGAGAGAGGGCGTTATACTTTGGATAAGCTTGATCGAAGACGGGTCGGCGGTCATTATTCAGAAGCTCTTAATTTTCCTATAGAAATGCCTGATGGAACTTTACGATATCCAGGTGGTGGACAACAAGTGAATGAGGGCTGGAACTATTTGTGGAGTAAAACTAAAGTGAAATGGGGATTAGATAATAATTTTATTGTTTTTAAAAAGAACAAAGAGAAATGGGCCGTATATTGCAAACGCTATCAGAATGTAGACAACAATAACAAACCAGTAGATAGAACAACTCCTTACCGTAATCTAATAACATCAGACTTATTTAATACGGCGCAAGGGACTGCAGAGCTTGCTAATATATTTAATATTAGACCTTTTGCATTTCCTAAACCTTCAGGCTTAGTTAAATTCTTATTATCTACAACTGTTACAACATTACACAATGCTACCATCCTCGACTTCTTCGCTGGCTCCGGCACCACTCTCCACGCCACCATGCAGCTCAACGCCGAAGACGGCGGACACCGCAAATGTATCCTTGTCACCAACAACGAGAACAACATCTGTGAGAACGTTACCTATGAGCGCAACAAACGAGTTATCCAAGGCTACACCACACCCAAGGGCGAGGAAGTGGAAGGCTTGCACGACAACAACCTTCGCTACTACCGCACCAACTTCCTCTCTCGTGACAAGAGCGTAAAGAACATGCGCCAGCTTGTTCGTCTTGCTACAGATATGCTTTGCATCAAGAACGATGTTTATACAGAAGCAGAATTCTGCGGAAAGAAAATCAATCCTAACATTGCCCGCTATTTTGATAACGGGCAAGGAAACCGTATGCTTGTGATTTACGAGGAGCGTGCCATCTCGCTGTTGGTGCAGCTCATGGCGCAAACCGAGGACGACGGCATCAAAACTATGGTGTATGTGTTCTCGCCAGGTGCCGACCCATACACAGACGACTTTGAAGATGTTGCTGAGCGTGTAAAGTTATGCGCCCTGCCATCTGCCATTTATGAGGCATACAAGCGAGTGCTGCCAAAGCGTAAGCCAAAATTCCTTGACGAAGCGTTGCAGGAAATGAAAGCACAGGCAGAAGCCGAAGCAAACATGCAACAGACACTCGACTTTGGAGAAGACAACAAAATGAATGAGGAAGGAGGCGAAGCATGAAAGTACTGAAATATCAGCAGAAGGCTGTTCAAGAATTGGTTGACAAGTCAATCGACTTACTGTCGCTTGCCGGACAGCGACACACCCTTGTTTTTGAAGCACCTACGGGTGCCGGTAAGACCATCATGGCATCAGAGATGCTTATGCGTCTATGCACCGAACTGACAGAGCGTGCCGACGCTCCATGCTCCGAAGTGGCGTTCATGTGGATAGCCCCAAACAAGCTGCACGAGCAGAGCTACTTCAAGATGAAGACCTTTTTCACCGAAACACGCGAGCTTCATCCTGTTGTCTATGACGATATGGATCATTCAGCCAACGGATATATACATCCAGGCGAAATCCTGTTTGTCAACTGGGAGAGCATCAACAAGGACAATGCGCTTATGATTCGCGATACGGAGCAAAGTGCTTCGCTCTACGACCTTACTCGTCGCACCCAGATAGAACAAGAAATACCGCTTATCGTCATCATCGACGAGGAGCACATGTTTGCAGGAAGGAATGCGAAGAAGTCGGAAAAGGTGTTGCAGAATATCATGCCGAAACTGGAGATACGCATTTCTGCCACACCTATCACGGCTCACCCTGAGGAGAAGGTAAAGGTGCATCGTCAGCATGTTATCGAAGAACAGATGATAAAGGAAGGCGTGGTGATCAATCCTGCACTTGACTTCTCGACTCCCGAAATGTCGCTCACGCAGCACCTTGTTAGCTTGGCTCTTAAAAAGCGCAATGAACTTGCGGATGCCTACAAGCGACTGGGTGTCAACATCAATCCGTTGCTGCTTATCCAGTTGCCTAACGACGGCTCTGAGTCGATGAGCACCGAGGACACAAGCATTAAGGATGAAGTGACCTTGTATCTCGATGCCATCCATGGCATGAACACTGCCAACAACCGCCTTGCGGTATGGCTGAGTGGCGAAAAGGTGAATGTGGACGGATTGGAGCAAAACGACAATATGACAGAAGCCCTGCTTTTCAAACAAGCCATAGCGCTCGGGTGGGACTGTCCTCGTGCTGCTGTGTTGCTTATCTTCCGCAAGATAGAAAGCTTCACTTTCGGCGCTCAGACCGTTGGTCGCATTCTGCGTATGCCAGAACAGAAGTTCTATCAGGACGACCGTCTGAATAAGGGCTATGTATATACCAACATCAGCCAAAACCTGGTAAAGATAGAGCCTGACGATATGGATTATCTCTCTACAATTCATACTATAAGAAGAGAGAATCTATGCAACGTTTCGTTGCAGTCGGAATATTGTGAACGCCCTGCCATAGGTCGTAAACGTCTTGGCAGCGACTTCCTGCCTCTGCTAATTAAGGTATTTGAGGAGCTATTGCAAATCAAAAACAGACAGCTTTCGCTCTTCACCGAGGAGGAGTTGTATGGCGATGAGCCTCTTCCTGAGGAGGACGGTTCTGAACACGAGAGCCAAATATCAAAGAACCGCCGTGCGGTGATGGATAAGATAGAGTTTAGGGTGCAGAGTATCGGCGTGGAGATTATTGAGGACTTGAACATTACGGGAGAGATAGGACAGATTCTCGCTGCCAACAAGGCTAAGTATATACGCACCATGCAGGAGCTTAACGCTACCTTCAATGTGTTCTGTGCCCGATTAATTGGTGCCCAGTTTGAGAAAGTGAGTATTCCTACGCTCGGCATGGCACTAAAGGAAGCAATGGAACAACTCTTCGGCCTGTTTGAGACAGATGCGGTGAAGGTGATACTTTATCACAAAAACCGCCCTCGCTTTGAAGACATCATCTCACGTGCGCTTAATCGTTATCTCAATATTCTTACCCAGAGACAGAAGGAAAAGTCTGAGAAGTCGTTTGTGAAGTATGAATGGGAAGTGCCGGCTGACCGTCTCTACAAAGAGGATAACAACGTCGTTGTAGACGATGTAAAGAACCATGCGCTTATGCCATTCGTACAGCTGCGCAATGCTTCGTCTCCTGAACGTATGTTCGAGGCTTATCTTGAAGCCAACACAGAGTATATTGACTGGTGGTATAAGAACGGGGATAGCGGAAAACAACATTACGCCGTAAGCTATATAGATGGAACAGGAGCGAAAGCGTTGTTCTATGTTGACTTCGTTATCCGCATGAAGAACGGACAGATATTCCTCTTCGACACAAAGAGTGTTGGCAGCGATGGGGACGCTCCTGCAAAGCACAATGCTCTTATTGACTATATGGCAAGCGAGGAAAACCAAGACAAGCACCTCAAAGGAGGTGTAATCATTGCTGACGGCAGCAACTGGAAATATTCACCACTGAAGATAGAAAACACTACCGACATCATAAATTGGGACTGCTTCTATCCTTCAGACTATAAAGAATAACAGCACGCTATGGGAAAGGGACTTGATGGAAAGTTTATCAACTATGGCATCCGACAGGACGACTTGATGCTTATCAGCACTTTGTGCGAAAAGCATCAAGTGGACTTCGAGTGGTTGAAAGAAGAAATATTGCGCAAGTTTCATGCTGCGCGAGTGGACAAAATAGAAATGAGCGATGCCGACACGCAAACTATCATTGCAGAGGCTATTGCTCTGATAAAGTAAAGGAGGACAGCTGATGATTATACGTCGAATCAAGATAAGCAACTATAAGACTTATCTGTCACTCGATCTTGACCTCACCGTGCGTCCGGACCAGCCGATTATCCTCATAGGAGGTATGAACGGTGGCGGTAAGACAACATTGTTTGAAGCTATTTGTGGCGCACTCTATGGATTGAAGATTAAGGACAAAGCTCATTTCATGGAGTTGCTTAATAATGGTGCCGTTGGCAAAGTCACTCCACAAATAATGCTTGAACTGGCTTTCGATGGTGTTGTATTGGGGCAGACGCAAAAATATATGCTACGACGCACATACGCTCTCAACCCAAGTGACAAGCCCGTGGAAAGCGTAACACTGAATATGAATGGCAACACGTTCGTATATGGTACTGCTATGCCTTTGCAGCAGCGTGCCATGGCTGAACAACAAGTGAACAAAATCATAAAGGCCAACCTACCTCAGGAGTTGTCGCAATATTTCTTGTTTGATGCTATGCAGTCGAGCGAGTTGCTGAAGGAAAATGTGTTCGCCCAGATTATCAAGGATAATATCCAGAACGTGATGGGCTTCAACAAGTACATCCTGTTGAAAAATGCTGCCGAGCACTTGCAGCAGGAATGGGCAGCAAGACGACTTGAAGCGCAAAAGGAGGCTGAAGAATATAATGGTCTTTGCGAGCAGCGCAACAAGATGATTGAGGAACAAAACCGAAATATTGAAGAGCAGGATAAGATATACAAATATCTGACTTCAATACAAGAGGAGTATGATGCTGCAAAGGAGGGAGCTAAGAGTTCGGCTGAAATTACCAGAAAGATAGAGGCATTAGAGGCTGACATCAAGCAGACGTACGACTTGGCACAGCGATACAACGAACAGCTTAAGCAGGTGGTTGACACACTGGAGATAAACGTGTTCTTCCCTAAGTTGGCGCTGGGCATCAGCAATGAGGTAAATGATATTATACGTCAGAAAGATGCTTTGAAACAAGAACGACAAGGCATCCTGTCATTAGAGCAGATGCGCGACGTTACAGCTAAAATCATATCGTTCCTTAAAGCTAAGGCTTTGTGCGCTCCTAATGTTGATAATGAAACGGTTGTTTCATTCCTTGCTAACCAGCAGGAAAGCCTCAATAGAAAAGATGAATATGCCTTTCTTGATGATACAGAGTTTGAAGCCCTTAAGAATCTCTTGAACGCTAACTCTGTAAATGAGTTCTTGCAGCTGAATGATCTGCATTATGACTTGGAAAAGCGAATAGAAAACTATGACAATCAGCAGAAGCAGATTGACATTCTGCGTCGTAGTCTCGTAAGTGGCAATGGAGAGATTATCAAGGCTTATGAGGATAACAGCCGTCAGCTTGAAACCTTGAAGAAGGAACAAAATGACAGAAAACTTGCTATCGAGAAACTGGAACGTCGCATACATCAGTATGATGTGCAGATACAACAGGAACCGGATGTGAAGTTTGATACGCTTGTCAAGTTGAAACCTCTCTTTGAGGATGTTGCTGACTCTCTGCTTAAGCGCAAGAAGATGAAGATAGAAGAGGATATGAAAGAACAGCTTAACAAGTTGCTCATTTCATACAAAGGCTGTATCGCTAAGGTGGAGCTGAGCGACTCTATGGAGAACTTTACCATACGTTTGTTCCACAAAGCAGGAAACGAAATATCGCTTAATCAGCTTAACGCTGCATCAAAGCAGATTTTCATTCAGGTTCTCCTGAAGGTTCTGCGCAACTTGGGCGACTATAATCCTCCTGTGATGATTGACACCGTAATGGGTGTGCTTGATGAAGAAAGTCGCGATGTCTTGATGGAAGAGTATTTTCCAGGACTGGCTGACCAGACCATTCTGCTCTGCACAACCTCGGAGATAAGAAAAGACAAGGATTATCCTAAGCTTGAGCCTTTCGTGTCGCGCACATACACTCTTATGCGTGATGTTGAATTGCAGAGTACTCATGTGGAAGAGGGATATTTCGGTACTCCACTTAACAATTAAAGAAGATTGATGATATGGAAGTAGCTTTTGAAAACATACGACAGGCAGAAAGAATCACGGAAGACATTCTGCCCTTGAAAGAGCTGATGGAACATCGCTTCAACCTTTCACGACAAGTGAACGGTGGTAAACAGCTTGTGTTCACCTTAAACAAGGTAATGCGAGTTTGTCTGATTGCAAGTCTTAGCTTGTCTGATAAAAGGAACGTCGACGATTTGAAAGATATTCAAATGTCAAAAACGAGTGTGCGTATAATGCCGAGTTTTTTTACCAAGGACAACAATAAGTCGCTTTTCTCTGCGCTACTGAAACTGCGCTACAAAGACTGCGACATAGATTGGCAGGATCCTTCTATTGTAGGTAGAATAGTGGCAAAGGAAATGTACCGAGGCATGAAATACCTTATGGATGAGGACAATTTGAATTCGTTCCTTTTTGTACAAAACGGACGCCGTCGTTCATCAAACAGCATACCGCCACTTGAACTTCTTATAGGTGAATATGGCGATGACATGGAAGCGACTCTTAATATTAACGGTCGCTCGGTTGCCAATGCGCAAGTGCTTGTGGCAGGTACTACTGGTTCTGGCAAGACCAATCTTCTTTCTGTCCTTATACAACAGATGCGATCGTTGTCTACAGACACACCATATCCGGTGAATTTCCTCCTGTTTGACTACAAAGGCGAATTCTCTGATCCTGCTAACAATAGTTGGTTGGCTCTATTTGACGTTGACCGTTCATGCATACTCGACCCAGTACAACAGCCTTTGCCTTTCTCGCCATTCAAGGACTTCAGCGGTAGGAGCATAAACGAGATAAATCTCTACTCTACAGAAATGGCAAATGCGCTCTGTGCAATCGAAAGAACAAGTATTAGTGCTAACATGAGCAATCGCCTTAGTGAAGCTATCGTTGACGCATACAAGAAAACGAATGGTAAGCCCGTGACGTTTGGACTGATATTGCAACATTACCAGGGTAAGATGGCTAATCCTGACAAAGATGATAGCGTGACATCTGTTTTGAAGCAATTGGTTCGCAACCATCTTTTTGCTGAGTCGGACAGCGTCAGTCTTACAGACGAGTGCTTTATCATTAAGATGGATGCTTTTCCGAAAGACGGTCCTATCGCTAAGGCTATTGTGTATTTCGTTATATCGAAATTAAACAACATTTATGAGCAGCTGCCGAAGCAAGCTGTGAATGACGACTATGTGCAGATACGTCATTTCACTATTATCGACGAAGCTCATTATATGCTCGATTTTGACAATCAGCCTTTGCGCAATCTTATTGCTGTTGGAAGAAACAAGGGATTAAGTATTATTCTTGCTACCCAAAATATGGATAGCTTTAAGAGTAAATACTTTGATTTCTTGGCTAATGCACAATATCCGTTGATCATGAAGCAGCAGAGCATTTCTGATAGTATAATAAAAGACCTCTTCGGTGTCACCGGGCGAGAGTTTCAGGAAATAAAATCTGAAATTGCAGGGCTGCAAAAGGGTGAGCTTATCATCAAGGATAATACAATGGCAATGTTAGGATTGGGGGGAAAGATGTATAAGAAGATTAAAGTTACACACTTAATATAAACATATATATCTGTTGCTTATGACTTCTACAAAGGCACAAGACAAATGAAGCTGCTGGACTCTAACGAAATCCGGCAGCTTCGAGATGTGTGTATATTTGAGGTGAAAGGAATTGAAATTTTTATGTGAACAATTAAAATAATTATATTGCTGTTAGCCATATTCCAAATAAAAACATTAACTTTGTTCCGAAAACATGTCACATGTGACAGTTTTTCGTAAAATATGATAGTAGATAGAACCACTTATATTGACCAATTAATCCGTTCCAAAGGCAATGGGCTAATTAAAATCATTACAGGATTACGCCGTTCTGGTAAATCTTTCCTCTTAAAAACGCTCTCTAAAGTTGATAGACGACTCTTTCAAAAAGTTCATCGTCATTGGAGAACATACAAAACCATGGTGTGATGAGGATGGCATTCAAATCATAAGCATCTTTGATTTCTTGCTTAATTTGTCATCTCTTTAATATATAGGAGTCATTAGAGAATTTCACACTAATGACTCTTATATTTTTCAGGATTTCTCCTTTCTATCAGATTGTTTTTATAAATTCTTTAAAATCAAAAAATATTGTATCTTTCCTCTATAAAACAAAAATGAATATCTCCGCAAAAGGTAACTAAACATCTGTATATAAACATAGATTCTCAATTACACAAAGAATATGAGCAAAAAGAGAAATCCAATTAAGTGTACATTCTTCGGATATACACTGGCAGAAACAAAAAGAAACAAAATAATAAGATTCCTGAAGAAGAATAACTATGATTTTGAGGAGACGTATGACTATAAAATTATAGTCCGGGACATAACATTTGAAGGGTTTCATTGCAAAAAAGTTAAGTTGGATTTTTGTCGTGAGACCATTTGGAGTATTGATGCTGATTTGGGTGTTTTTGAAGACGAAAATCTTTTCAAAAGCACATATGACAAGCTAAGTACAACCTTTAACAATAAATACGGAAACCACTGTATAATAAAAGATGATTATGGATGTGCATATGAAGATGATGACATGTTATGTGATTTCATTTGCAGAGATAAGCATATCGAATTTTCTTACACCGTCACAAATGTGGACGTAAAGACATTAAATATAATGAAAAAGCATCATTGGCATCTGATATTAGAAAATAATGTTACAGCTCCAAAAACTGGTGTTTATTTGTTTGCAATCAGAAATAATTATGATATTTCATATGAGTGTCACAAATTGAAAGAAGGTGATTCCTTTTATGGTTTTATAGGAGCTTCTACAGCAGCCCCAACAGATAACTTTGTACCTGTTGCATATCACTTCTGTAAAGAATATGTTGATTCAAACAGCATTTCTAAGTCATCGTGTATCACCGATAGCTCATGGCGTCAATGCGTCTTTGATTCAACATCAAAAGGATTGAGGGTTTTAGCATTTACACTAAATGGAGTTTTGACGTATGCTATAAGTGAAAGTAGTGTTTTCTTCTTTGAAAAAGAAGAATCTTTTACATACAAAGATACTCATCTATCTCCATGCTGGGGTGATGAGATGAAGATTCAGCAAGATATAAAAATACTTGCTTATCATTACATCGAGTTTTTTGGAAATGTAGGTTCATCGTATTGGTGGTACAAATACCGTAAGATACATTCTGATGAAAATGAAATGTGATATTACATCATTAGCCAAACTATCATAGTTGTCTTTTCACCGCCCATCCTTCGCTCATATCTTTGCCCTAAAAAAGCAAGATATGAGCGATTTTTCATTCATTCCACCATACTTATATGCTTTATATGAATTTTTTTTCTTCAAAATAATATCACTATTGTCACCACACAAGATAGCCGTTTGATAATCAGGCGTTTACGGGTGACATTAGGGACTTTTTCTAATGTCACCTAATGTCACCTAATGTCACCCATGCCACGCTACGGTAAAAAGACGGATCAGGAGGTTTTTTGAGCCAACCGACGATGTGGAAAAATGAGAATGTCTCACTATCGATAGACTGAAGAGCAAAAGAACCAGATACGGCACGGCATATCTGGTGGTCATGAAATAAATTCAGCAACCTCATTCAATGCATAAATATGCACTTCTGACCGTATATTTATTCAGTTTTCCATTAAGCCCATTTGACAAAATGAAAGTGCCTTTATTGCGTTGTCAAAGAGGCTCTTTGAGGAGCTCATTAAGCCTCTTTGACGACCTCAAATGGGCTTAATGACAAAATAGGGGTGTATTTAAGAAACGTTAACAATTCGTGATTTGATTTTAACTATTTATTTGTACATTGTGAAAGAATAAAGCCTTGTTTGCTATCTTTTTGTCATTCTGTATATTTATGCAAAATTAGGGTAAAAATGCTCCTGTTTAAACATTTTTGCATCCTTTGCAAAGTATGCTTGTAAGCCAAAACACTATCACTTGAAAATTGCAGACATGGCATTTACGACGCGTAACCATGGCTTTTACGAGTCGTAAACACGGCACTTACGACGCGCAAACACGGCTCTTACGAAGGGTAAACACGGCACTTACGATGAGCGATGTGAATAATAAACTTTGCGAAAGTTCATTTAACCCAAAACGGTCTAATGACCGATTTGGGTTAAATGAGAAACTTCTGTACTACCCTAGAAAAAGTTGAATGGATTTGTACTGTAAGCCTGAGGTTGGTTGAATGATTTTCGCCTTATCCCCAAACTCTGTTGAATAAAAAAAAGAGACAACAGCAACAATCTTTTTCTTGCCGGCATAAAGCGTGGCAAAAGAAAAATTGTCACCATTGTCTCTATTGTCTTTAAAAACCTTCAGTGGTCGATAACCTTGCGGTCGCGAACTTTTTTGGCCGTTAAACCTTTCTTTTGGCCGTTAAACCTTTTGGTCGTTAAACCTTGTGGTCGTCAACCCTTGTCGGTTGTTTAAAGGGCTATGGTCTTAAAAAACTCTTTGCTTGGTGGTTTAGCTGTTGACGAGACGATAAGCGTCGATGGCCTTCTTCACCGAACCGTGGGCAAGCAGCAGGTGGTTGGCCTGCTCATAGTCGAGGCCCAGCTCATCGATGATCATGCGTGTGCCGCGGTCAACAAGCTTCTTGTTGGTGAGCTGCATGTTTACCATGCGGTTGCCCTTGACACGGCCGAGCTGGATCATCAAGGTCGTAGAAATCATGTTGAGAGCCATCTTCTGGGCTGTACCCGACTTCATGCGTGAGCTACCGGTCACAAACTCGGGGCCTACAACGGTCTCGATGGCCACGTCGCTCTCTGCTGCCATGGGCGAGTCGGGGTTAGAGGTGATGCAGCCTGTGAGGATGCCGTGAGCGCGTGCCTCGTGCAGAGCGCCGATAACATAAGGGGTCGTTCCCGATGCGGCGATGCCTATCACGGTGTCGTTCTCGTTGATGTCAAGCTCTTTCAGCTCTTCCCATCCGCGCTTGGTGTCGTCCTCAGCGTTCTCAACGGCGTTGCGCAGGGCATAGTCGCCACCGGCGATGAGGCCGTAGACGTAGGTTGAGGGCACACCGAATGTGGGGGGCAGCTCCGAAGCGTCGAGCACGCCGAGACGGCCGCTCGTGCCGGCACCCATGTAGAACACGCGACCGCCCTTCTTCATGCGCGGCACGATGCGTGTAACGAGGTCTTCCATCTGTGGCAGGGCCTTCTCTACGGCCAGAGCCACCTTCTTGTCTTCTGTGTTTATGTCTACGAGCAGTTCGTGAACGCTCTTCTTCTCGAGGTCGTCATAGAGTGACGGCTGCTCACTTATCTTTACAAATGCCATTTTTTTTATGTTTTAATTGTTGATGACTGATGATTGATGATTGTTTTGCACTTCGTGCTTTTTTTAACATTAATTATCATTAATTGAACATTAATGAAACATTAATTTTTTCGCGCGAAGCGCGTATTGATGAACATTAATGTTTAAAACAGACGCGCGCGAAGCGCGATGTAATGATTAATGTCCTTTTGCGAAAGTTCAATCTCTTACTTGTGATATTCAATCAATCCCTCCATAGGAGCCTTGATGATGCGTCCGAGCGTCATGCCCTCAGCCTTGAGAGCCTTTTCGAGCTGCGGACGGAAATAGTAAGCGATAGAGCCGTTGAAGCCTACGGGCAACTTGTCCCATCCGTCGTAGAGGCGGATGTTGCGCACGAGGAAGCGGCGGAAATTTTCTACCACAAAGCGGTCAATGCTCTCGTCTTCGATGTTCTCTGCCAGGAACGGCACGAGCGATGCAAGGAAGCGGTTAGGCATCTTCTGACGGTAGACGCGCTCAATGATCTCGGGACCTGTGAGGTGGAATTTCTCCTCAAAGCGCTGGCGTATGTGCTCAGGCAACTGGCATTTGAGGATGTCGCCCACGAGGTTCTTGCCCAACACGGCACCGCTGCCCTCATCGCCAAGGATGAAGCCTAAAGGCGACACGTTCTTGACCAGCTTCTCGCCGTCGTAGAGGCATGAGTTGCTGCCTGTGCCGAGGATGCAGGCGATGCCAGCCTCATGGCCACAGATGCTGCGTGCGGCAGCCAGCATGTCGGATGCTACCTCCAGACGACCTTTCACGTTAAGATGACGGCGCAAGGCTGCTTCCAGGACGGGCTGCTTCTCAGCGGTGCATCCGGCACCATAGAAGAAGACGTCGTCGATCTCGTTTGAAGGCAACTCCGGCAGGAGCGATGCCTCTATCTCTGCAGCAATCTCGTCTTCGGTCTGGAAGAACGGGTTTGTGCCGCGTGTCTTGATGCTCTTTAGAGCCTTACCGTTTTCCGCCAGACACCAATCGGTCTTGGTGGAACCACTATCTGCTAATAAAATCATATATTTGGATTGTTTTAATTTTGCTTTGTTTTGTTTTGC
>ERZ1034973.1449-NODE-1449-length-13859-cov-4.664155_pt1 | contig 13859 bp, 10 predicted proteins | sample MGYA00520686_ERZ1034973 | MGnify/ENA primary metagenome ERZ1034973 (study PRJEB33766, sample SAMN09781775) | gut metagenome | biome: gut microbiome | host: Homo sapiens | place: Madagascar | study: EMG produced TPA metagenomics assembly of the PRJNA485056 data... | reverse complement strand
TTATGCTTTCACATAAAAGCCCTTTATCTCAGCTCTGCTCCGAGCTGCTTCTTGAGGTTTGCGATGAGCTTGGTCATCATTGCGTCGATCTGCTTGTCGTTGAGGGTCTTGGTCTCGTCTTGCAGAATGAAGTTGACGGCGTAGCTCTTCTTGCCCTCGGGCAGGTTCTTGCCTTCGTACACGTCGAAGAGCTCCACGTTCTTCAGGAGCTTCTTCTCTGTTTGCTTAGCAATGGTGGCGATGGCCTCAAACTCTACGCTCTTGTCGACGAGCAGGGCGAGGTCGCGGCTCACGGCAGGATATTTGCTTATCTCGTGGAACAGCACCTCTTTGCCGCGCACGGCTTTGGTCACGGCGTTCCAATGGATGTCGGCGTAGAACACGTCGGTGGCGATGTCGGCCTGCTTGCTCACGATGCCCATTTCTGCCATTACCTTTCCGCCGCGGTTCTTGACGGTTATGCCTTTGCTGAAGATGTTGTTGTCGCTATGTTCCGACACGATGGTGCCGGGCACGACGCCGAGGCGTGCGAAGATGTTCTCTACATGGGCCTTGAGCTGGTAGAACGACGACTGCTCGTCGGGGTGTGCCCATGAGCCTTCGGTGCTCTTGCCGCAGATCCACAAGCCGAGGTGCATCTCTTCGGTGTAGGCCTTGATGGGGTCTTCGTCGTTCTTCTTCTCGGGAGAGAAGTGGTAGCAGTTGCCAAACTCGAAGAAGCGTATGTTGGCGTTCTTGCGGTTCACGTTGCGGCAGATGCTCTCCAGTCCGCCGAAGAGGAGGGTCTGGCGCATCACGCCCAGGTCGGAGCTCAGTGGGTTCATGAGCTTCACGGTGTTCTCCTCGGCATATTTGTTGAGGCCCTGCTGATAGTAGGATGTCTTGGTGAGCGAGTTGTTCATGATCTCGCTGAAGCCGCATCCGACGAGCTGCTCGCCGATGATGTTCTGAAGATGATATTTGTGGTCTTCGTCGCCAAGGATGGTGAGTGAGCTCTTGAGCTGTGTGGGGATCTCCACGTTGTTGTAGCCGTAGATGCGGAGAATGTCTTCTACCACGTCGCAGGGGCGCTGCACGTCTACACGATAGGCGGGAACCGTGAGCTTGAGGCCGTTCTCGTCTTCATGCTCGATCTTCATGTCGAGGCTGGTCACGATGCTCTTGATGGTGTCGTGGCCGATGTGCTTGCCTATGAGGGTGTCGACATAGCTGTAGGAAAGGTCAACGTTGAAAGAGGGCAGGGGGGCTGGATAGACGTCCTTGATCTGCATGCTCACCTTTCCGCCTGCAAGCTCTTTGCACAGGATGGCGGCCTGCTTCAGGGCGTAGATGGTGCCGTTGGGGTCGATGCCGCGCTCGAAGCGGTAGCTTGCGTCGGTGGTCAGGCCGTGGCGGCGTGCGCTCTTGCGTATCCAGGTGGGGTGGAAATAGGCGCTCTCAAGCACAACGTTCTTTGTGGTGTCGTAGGTGCCGCTGCCCTTGCCTCCGAAGATGCCTGCTATGCACATGGGGTCTTCGGCGTTGCAGATGCTCAGGTCGTGCTCGCCAAGGGTGTGCTCCTCGCCGTCGAGGGTCACAAACTTGGTGCCTTCGGGCTGTGTGCGGACCACGATCTTGTGGCCTTTCACCATGTCGGCGTCGAAGCAATGCATGGGCTGGCCGTAGGCCATCATTATGTAGTTGGTGATGTCGACAATGTTGTTGATGGGGCGCAGACCGATGATGTTGAGCTTGTTCTGCAGCCACTCGGGGCTTTCCTTCACCTCGCAGCCTGTAATGCTCAGGCAGGCGTAGCGTTTGCAGGCGTCTGTGTTCTCTATCTCCACGTCGATGGGCAGCTCCTCGTTGTCGACGGCAAAGGCTGAGCAGTCGGGGCGGTGAAGGCTTGTCTTGTGGCCGTTCTGCACGAGCCATGCGTAGAGGTCGCGTGCCACACCCCAATGGCTGAGAGCGTCGGCGCGGTTGGCCGTGATGTCGATCTCAATGACCCAGTCGCTCTCCAGGTGGTAATAGTCGGCTGCTGGCTGTCCCACGGGGGCGTCGTCGGGGAGCACAATGATGCCGTCGTGGCTGGTGCCCACGCCAATCTCGTCTTCGGCGCAGATCATGCCGAAGCTCTCGACACCGCGCAGTTTCGATTTCTTGATGACAAACTCCTTGTCGCCGTCATAGAGCACGCAGCCCAGGTCGGCCACGATGACCTTCTGTCCTGCTGCCACGTTGGGTGCTCCACAGACGATCTGCTGAGGTTCGCCCTTGCCAAGGTCTACTGTTGTGACGTGCAAGTGGTCGCTGTTGGGATGCATCTCACAGGTAAGCACCTTGCCTACATACAATCCCTTCAGACCGCCTTTCACGGTCTGTACTTCTTCCAATGCGTCTACTTCGAGACCGCATGAGGTCAGCGCATCGGCTGTCTGCTGCGGCGTGAGGTCGAAATCGACGTATTCTTTAAGCCATTTATAAGAAATGTTCATTATATAATGATTTTTATTGTTCCCGTTTTTTGACGGCGATTTACTTAATCGGCCGTAAGCACTTTAAATGCGCCGCAAAGGTAATAAAAATCATCCATTTAAGCAAAAAAATAGTTGCTTAATTGGATATGCTTCGGCGATTGCGTTTGCTGTGAATGTAACAATTTGAGAGAAAAGGAACAGAAAAGGAACAGAAAAGGGTCTTTTCGCTTGTAAATGTCGACGGTTAAGCCTAACTTTGCAGCTGTTACAAAGACAAAGAGAACAGAATTTATGAAGAAAAATGCAATTTTAGATATTAAGCGTGACCCCATGGGTGCAGCCATTCTCGACTGCCAGCGCACGGGCAAGGCCTCGACGCTGCGCGTGATGTCGTCGATGTTTGAAGACGACGAGATGCCTGTGGCTCACCTCTTTCGCTCTTTTGACCAGATGCCACGCCTGGAGCAGAAGGCTCTTGAGACGGCGCGTGGACGGGTGCTCGACATCGGGGCGGGGGCTGGATGCCATGCGCTGGCTCTGCAAGAACGTGGTGTCGAGGTCAAGGCCATCGACATCTCGCCGCTCAGCTGCGAGGCCATGAGGGAGCGCGGCATAAAGGAGGTGGAGTGTGTGAACCTGTTTGACCCGCAGCTGCAAGGACGCTATGACACGTTGCTGCTGCTCATGAACGGTACGGGCGTGGCGGAGAAGCTGGAACGTCTGCCGGCGCTGCTGAACCGTTTGAAGGAGCTGCTTGCTGACGGTGGACAGATTCTTGTCGACTCGTCTGACCTGAGATACGTCTATGAGAACGAGGACGGCTCTCTGGATATTGACCTTGACGCGCCTTATTATGGCGAGGTCGACTATCAGATGCAATATAAGGACATCGTGGGCGAGCCGTTCGACTGGCTTTATACAGACCCTGTGTTGCTTGCCTCTGCGGGTAAGCAATGTGGGTTGAGATGTGAGATCTTGGAGGAGGGCGAACATTATGACTATCTTGCAAGGCTGACGCGCTAAACCTTTCTGTACGAGGCTTGTTTCTTCACTTTGCTTGACAGAAAGGGGACTTGTGAAAAACAAGGCCGCATTTAAAAGGGTGGTTTATAAAAAAGAGGCATGTAAAGAGGAGGCCTTATAAAGAGGAGGCTTGTAAAGCGGATGTTTATAAAGAGGAGGTCTTATAAAGAGGAGGTCTTATAAACAAAAAAAGAGGTTGGTGCAGGATGCTACCAACCTCATGCGCGATTTCGTAAAAAAAACTTCGAAATCTAAAAACTGCCTCAAAGATACGCGTATTTGCTGACACTTGCAAATTTTTTAAGGGTTAATTTTTGTTTTTAACATTTTGCCGCCTTTCCCGTTCTCTTTTCTTCTTTTCAGAATGTCAAAAGACCGTAACACCTTTTTTATAAAATTTAAATGATTATACGCTTGCTTTTCTCGTTTATAATGTATAACTTTGCAAAAGGAATCTAAATTAATCACTTAAAAAAATTTATTGCTTATGAACAAAATTTTACGATTATCATTTATCGCTGTGATGGCATTGGTTTGTGGAACAATGTCTGCACAGACAGAACTTCTCGAAAACGGTGGTTTCGAGACATGGAAAGACGGTGTCGCTACAAACTGGGAGTCATCAAACTCTGCAAGTAGTGCAAAAGTGTCACAGAGCACAGATGCCCGTACTGGCGAGTTTGCTGTTTTAGTTAAGAGTGAGACTAAATACAATAAGAGACTGGCTTACAAGGAGTTGAATCTGAAAGCTGGTACTTACAAGATGAGCTTCTATGCTAAGGGTGGTCAGGTAAGACCTGGTTATGCCATTTCAGTTAATGGCTCAATTGATGGTAAAAATGGTTATAAATATGGAAGTTATGCAGCTTTGTCAGCTACAGAGTGGAAGTTGGTTGAGCACGAATTTACTCTTGAGGCGCCTACAACTATAAATCTCGTTGTAATGAACCCCAAGACTAATAGCAAAGGCTATACGGCAACTGACGCTATCATCGACGATTTCTCTCTGACAACAACCGATGGCGGCATTGATGGCACTGTTGCTCCTCCTGCTGACATTACCAACACACCTGAGACTGCTTATACTGTTGCAAAGGCTTTTGAACTGATTGAGGCAGGTCAGGGTCTTAAGGCAAAAGTTTATGTAAAGGGTAAGATTTCTGCCATTACAGAGGTTGAAACAGAAAAGTTCTTTAATGCAACTTATAATATCTCTGACAATGGCACAACAGAAGGTCAGCAGCTGATAGTGTTCCACGGCAAGTACATTGGTGGTGCAAATTTCGAATCCAAAGACCAAATCAACATTGGTGATGAGGTGATTGTTTATGGCCAGCTGGTTAACTTCAATGGCAAGTACGAGATCAACTCTAACAACCAGATTTACTCAATCAATGGCGCAACAGCAGGTGTTAAGAACATCACCGTTGACAAGAACGTTGACGCTCCTGCTTTCAACCTCGCTGGTCAGCGCGTGAACGATGCTTACAAGGGCATTGTTGTGAAGAACGGCAAGAAGTATCTGAACAAGTAATTGTGACGGAAAAGCTGTTCTGACAGAACGACAATTTTGAAATTTATATAAAAGGGTTGGTTGCCTGTGCTGATAGCGCGTGCAGCCAACCCTTTTAAAATGGAAAAACTTTGGACGGACGCATATAATAACGGTCTGTCCAAAGTTTTTTTTTGTGCTTATGTATAAAGCTTATGTATAAAGCTTGTAAATAAAGCGGCAAAGCGGGGCGGCAAAGCGGGCGCCTCTCTCTCTTTCTTTCTCTTATCTTCCGCCGTTCTCTCTTATCTTCCGCCGTTCTCGCTTATTATGCCGTGTCTGAAAGCGTAGAGCAGACGTTGCAGCTCGACGATCTGGCGTTTCAGCTCAGAGCCTATGTCGGTATCGGCAACGAGCATGCGCCTGTGCGACATCTCAATGATATAGGTGGTGCTTCGGATGTCGAGACCTTTCTGTATGGCGTCGGCTGCACTTGTGAACGGCTCATGCTGAACAAGTTGGAAGCCGCGGCTGTGATAGACAAGGGTGTAGCCGGCAATGCCCGTCTCCTTGTGGTAGGCCGACGAGAAGCCGCCGTCGATCACCATAAGCTTGCCGTTGGCCTTTATCGGGTTCTCGCCGTTAGACACATGAACAGGCACATGGCCGTTGATAATGTGGCGGTTGGGGCCTGTCATGCCGAAGGCGTTGAGAATGGAGTCGACAATCGATTCGTTGTCGCGCAGCTTGAAGTAGTTGCCTTTATGCTCCTTGTGCGTGGCCTTGTCTTCTATGAAATAGCGTTCGAAGGTCGCCATCTTCGACTTGTCAAACAGCGGGCTGTCGGGGCCGCACCACAGGTAAAGAAAATAGTCGGTGGCATATTGTCGTTCCTCTGCCTCCGAATCGTCCTGGAAGGCGGCGCGTATGAGCATGCCGATGTTGTAGAGCAGGTTGCGGCCTTTGTAGCTCTTGCCCGGCATGATCTCAACCTCTTTCAGCGTGCCATCGTCGTTAAGCGGTATGGAGGCGTGGAACAGCAGGTTGTTGTTGCAGATGTTGAACATGCAGCCGTGTTGCAGGAGCAGGCGTATGTGGCGGTGCAGCTTCTCGCTCACACGGAACGAGTGGTGGAGCTTGTCCATAAGCTCCTTTTCCTCAGGGGTAAGAGTGTAGGGGCTTTGTGGGCTCACGGTAGGGAAGTGGTTGCTTCGCAAGGGGTGCTCCACGCCGTCGAGCACGATGGTGCCCTTCTCATAGTTGATGTTGTTGAAGAGCATGCGGTCTTCCATGTGCCATTCGGGATGCTTCTGCCACAACAGTCCTTCCTCTTTAAACTGCAAGATGGCTATGGCCTTGTGCATGAGGGCTATGAGGCGCTGCGTCTTCTGGTCCACGCGCGAGCTGTCTTGCACCTTGGGCATGAACTCTTCGCACGGGTCGTCGCCATAGGTCTCCATGGCGAAGGTGGCGAGCGGCACAAGGTTTATGCCGTAGCCGTCTTCGAGCGTTGTGAGGTTGGCGTAGCGCAACGACAGGCGAATGACGTTGCAGATGCAAGCCTTGTTGCCTGCCAACGCTCCCATCCACAGCACGTCGTGGTTGCCCCATTGAATGTCCCAACGGTGGTAACGGGCAAGGGTGTCCATGATGATGTGGGCTCCCTGGCCACGGTCGTAGATGTCGCCGAGGATGTGGAGCTGGTCAATGGAGAGCTGCTGTATGACGTTGCAGATCGCTATAATGAAATCGTCGGCCCGTCTGGTAGAGATAATGGTGTCGATGATGCCGTTGACGTAGGCTGCCTTGTTGGCATCGTCGGTGGTCTCGTGAAGCAGCTCCTGTATGATGTAGCTGAAATCGACGGGTAGCGCCTTGCGCACCTTCGAGCGTGTGTATTTGCTCGACACCAGTCGGCAGACGGCCACAAGATAGTGGATGGTGATGTGGTACCAGTCGTTGATGTCGGGTTCCGATGCCTTGACCAGCTCCAGCTTCTCGTCGGGATAATATATGAGTGTGCACAGCTCGCGTTGTTCCGATTCGCGCAGCGTGTTGCCGAAGAGGTCGTTAACCTTACGTCTGATGTTGCCGGATGCGTTCTTGAGCACATGACGGAATGCCTCGTGCTCGCCATGAACGTCGGCAAGAAAATGCTCGGTGCCTTTGGGCAGGTTGAGAATGGCCTGAAGGTTGATGATCTCCGTGCTTGCTGCCGCTACCGTGGGGAACGACTGTGACAGCAGACGCAGATACTTAACATCGTTCTTTTCTTCCATGTCAATAGGTGTTTTATCGTTAAACATGTTTTCTGTTGTTTGGGGTGACGCGGGATCTCCGTCGGCGATGCTGACCATTGGTGCCCGTGTGCTTAGGTCGTTTATCTGTTCTTTCGTGTTTCTTGTGTTATCGGTTGTTGAGTTGTTGCTGTGTGTTATAAACATCCGTTTCTTATTAAAGTCGGTTATACATTTTTTATCTTCAAGGGGTGGCGTGCCATGTCGATGGGCATGAACCCCTCGCTAAGGAGCTGCCTCTCCTGCAACAGGTTCAGCAGCTGGGCGGTAAACGTCTTGAGCCTCATGCGCGGAAGCAGGTAGGCCAGACAATCTTCGTCGTAGGTGGTGCTGATGAGCACCTGTGCCAGCTCTTCCTGCCGTTGCGAGGTGAGCAGGCCGCGGTTGTTGAGGTAGCGCGCGTAAAGCAAGTGGGCGCACACCTTTTTTATCTCCTTCATGCCGTCGCCGCTTCCGCCACTTATGGCCATGGCTGTTTGTCCCTTGTCCTTATTGCTTTTCACATAAGCTTGTGTGGCAGAGGTTATGGTCTTCAGAATCTCGCTGTTGACCGTTTGTTCGTGCTTCTCTATTGCTTCCTGATAGAGCTGCATGAAGCTTGCCGTCATGGTTTTGGCGCTGACGGTTGTCGTGACCACAGGGTTGGCAACGACCGACACGTCGGCTTTGGGTGCTGTCGCGGCCAAGGCCGCTCCCTCTTCGTTGCCCACGGCGTGAACGGCTGTGGCAAGCATGAGGAGCTTGCGGCGCGAGCGTGACAGCTGGCTGCGGTCTATTGTCTGCTTGCCCGCGGTATAGGCGGCGAGGGCGTCGCATGCGGTCAGCACGGTTGGTATGCGCATCTCGCGATATTTTGCCAAGAGCGCTTGTGTGGCTTTGTCAAAGCCTCCGAACACATGAACGATGTCGGGTGACGAGGCCACGACAAAGGAGCTGTCGAGGGTCGCCACTTGTTCACGCAACTGTTGTGCCAGGACAACATAAGGTTGCGCCTTTTTTGCCTGAGATGTGAAAACAATGCTTATGTTCATAGCTGTTCGCTATTTCTTTTTTTTTACTGTTTTTTTTAAGGGCCGAGCCTCAGAGCTTGTGGCTTGTGAACCCGTGCTTGTCGGCCATGAGATACATCACGCTGTAGAACAATCCTGTCCAGAAACATCTCAGCTCCATGAACGGAGCTTTCCATGCGCTGATGTCGGCGTTGAAGCGTCTGATCACTTTGCCTGCAAGCACGGCGCGCAGCACAAAGGTGAGGATTAGAGCTGCGGCAGCAGAGCCAAGCACGATCCAGTTGTGCCATAGTGTGGCGAGACCGATGAGGGCTATGCAGGCAAGGAGGGTAAGGTGCAAGGCCAAGGTGTCGGCAATGTGTAAAGCGCGGTGCGAGGCAATGCCGTTGAGGCAAGAACGGTAGTTGATGAAACTGATATGCTCGTTGCGCCATGTCGTCAGCGACGGCTCGTCTTCAATGAGCCATGCGTCGGGACGGATCTCTACAGCTGTGGCGGCCTGAGCGCCATATTTGTTGATGAGGAAATCGTACTCGCCTTGTATGTATTGAAGGTTTCCACGGTAGCCGTCGCCCTGTATGAACCGGCTCTTGCGGAACATGAGGTTGGCGCCTTTGGTGCAGAGGGCCTCGTTGTGGAAAGCACGGCGCAAGAAATAGGTCTGCTCGCGCAGACGCTCGAAGCGTCTGTAGGATGTTGTGGCGTCGTCGTAGCCTGTGTAGCCCATTATCATGTCGGTGCTGTCGTCACAATGGGTTGCCATGGTCTTTATCCACTCGTCCGATTGAGGCACATGGCGCGAGTCGGCCACGAGCACCCACTCGTTGTGGGCCGCCTTCACACCGATGGTGAGTGCCAGCTTGGCACGGCTCATGAAGAGCGATCTGCCTGGCACAAACGTGGTGTAGAGATGTGGGTTTGAAGCGTAGCGCTTGAGCACATCTTCGGTTGCGGAGTCGCCCTTGACCGCCACCACAACCACCTCATAGCCAGGGGCGTAGTCTTGGGTCAGGAGCACAGGCAGATGCTGGTCCATCTGCTCGGCCGTGCCGTTTGAGATGATCACAACCGACACCTTTGGCTTGTCGCCAGCGGTCTCTTTTTCGTTACCGTCATTATCGGCAACATCGGTGTTGCCCATCTCTCTCTCGCAAAACTTGCGGAAGAAAGGATTGGTCAACACCGATGTCAACAGCGCCACAACGATGATGGCGCATGAGAGAATTATCGTGAAATTGTCTATAATCATAAATCTGTTGTTACATATCCTTTGGGAAGTTGGCGACAGTTATACTGGCTCGCCATAATTTCTCCGTAGGCACCTGCCGAGCGTAGGGCAATGATGTCGCCACGGTGGCAACGGTTTATCTCGATGCCTTTGGCGAACACATCGCTCGACTCGCAGATGGGTCCCACCACGTCGTAAGTTTCGACGGGTTCGTTACTGCTTAGGTTTTCTATCTTGTGATAAGCCTGGTAGAGGGCAGGGCGTATGAGGTCTGTCATGCCCGCATCGACGATGGCAAACTGTTTGTGGGTGCCTTGCTTGATGTAGAGCGTCTTGGTGATGAGTGAGCCACATTGTCCAACTACGGCCCGTCCAAGCTCAAAGTGGAGCGTCTGGTGCTCGCGAAGCTTCAGGTTTTGGGCGTAGGTGTCAAAATAGGCCTTGAAGTTGGGAATCGGCTTGCCGTTGGGGTCGTCGTAGCTGATGCCCAGACCGCCGCCCACGTTGATGTTTTCCACCACAATGCCTTTGGCATCAAGAGAATCTTGAATCTCGTTGATCTTGGTGCAGAGAGCTTCAAAGTCGCCCATGTCAAGAATCTGCGAGCCGATGTGAAAGTGTAGTCCGATGAACGACACGTTCTTCATGGCCGATGCTTTTTCTATCGTTGGCAACAGGTCTTCAAGAGCAATGCCAAACTTGTTTTCTGCCAGGCCGGTAGTGATGTTGGCGTGTGTGTGGGCTCCCACGTTGGGGTTCACTCTGAAGGCCACACATGCTGTCTTGCCTTTGGCTTCAGCCAGCTCGTTGATGACCTCCAGCTCTGCAACGCTCTCCACGTTGAAGCAGAAAATGTTGGCGTCGAGGCCAAGGTTTATTTCCCAATCGCTCTTTCCAACGCCGGCATACACTATCTCGTTAGTGGGGAAGCCTGCTTTTATGGCTGCTTCAATCTCACCACCGCTCACACAGTCGGCTCCCAGCCCTGCCTTGTTGATGATGTCAAGAATCTTGGGATTGGTGTTCGCCTTCACGGCGTAGTGTACCTTATATCCCTTGTGTCGGGCTGTCTCAGCCTTTATGACATCGAGCGTTTGCTGAAGCAACGCTGTGTCGTAATAGTAGAATGGGGTGCGTATGTTCTTAAAGCGGTCAATGGGAAATGTTCCTTTCATAAGTGATGTTGTAAAAAATATTACTTTTTCCTCTGTTTTCTTTACTTTGATTTGACGGGTGGAGCTCACAAGCTGTTGCCCATAAAAAAGCCGATGCCCAACCCCGTGCCGATGGCGGACGGGGTTGGACCCATTTGGCGTTTTGTCCTATTTGAAGAGACGGTCGCTCAGGTTCTGAAGCGCACGCTTCTTGTCTGATTCCTTTATGAGGAACGAGATGTTGTAGTTGGAACCGCCATAAGAGATCATGCGTACAGGAATGTCCTTCATAGCATCGAGCACAAGCGTTTCGAAGCCGAGGTTGCTCCAGTCGAGATCGCCCACAACACACACGATGCACATGTCTGAGTCGACGGTCACGGTGCCATACTTCTTAAGCTCGTCCACGATGTCGTTAAGGTGCTTCACGTTGTCAATGCTCATGGACACGCCGACCTCGCTTGTGGCAACCATGTCGATGGGTGTCTGGTAGGTCTCGAAAATTTCGAACACCTTGCGCAGGAACCCTGTTGCCAGAAGCATGCGGCTCGACTTGATCTTTATGGCTGTGATGTTGTCCTTGGCAGCTACCGCCTTGATCTTGCCTTTTATGAGTCCGTTGTCGATGATGGTGCCGTCGGCGGCAGGATCCATGGTGTTCTTTAGACGCACGGGGATTCCGGCATACTTGGCAGGCTGCACACAGGTGGGGTGCAGGATCTTGGCACCGAAATAGGCCAGTTCAGCAGCCTCCTCAAAGTTGAGTTGGCGAATGGCTTCTGTCTCGTCAACGATGCGCGGGTCGTTGTTGTGCATTCCGTCGATGTCGGTCCAGATCTGAATTTCCTCAGCACCGAGAGCCACGCCGATGAGCGAAGCTGTGAAATCGCTGCCGCCACGCTGCAAGTTGTCTATCTCGCCATAAGCGTTGAGGCAGATGAAGCCCTGTGTGATGTAGATCTGGTAGCCCTCGTTCTCGGTCATGATGGCTGTGAGCTTTTCTTTTATATATTGTGCGTCGGGCTCAGCGTTCTTGTCGGTGCGCATGAAGTCGAAAGCCGAGAGAAGTGTGGCCTTGATGCCTTGTTCCTGAAGGTAGTTGAGCACCATGTTCGTGCTCATAATCTCGCCCTGTGCCACGATGCTCTTCTCCTCGAAGCTGGTGAAGATGTCTTTGGTGAAGGAACGCATGTACTTGAACTCTTCTCTCAGAAATTCGCGAGTCTTTTCTTTATATTCGTCTGTGGAATAGAGCTCTTCCACATGCTGCATATATTTCTTTTCCAACTTGTTGATTACCTCATTGGCTCCGTCGGGGTTCTTCTTGTAGAGATAGTTTGAAATCTCAATGAGCGAGTTGGTCGTTCCTGACATGGCAGAAAGCACCACGAAGGTGGGGTCGCCCGATTCTGTAATCAGCGAGGCTACGTTCTTCATGCGGTCGGGTGAACCTACAGAGGTGCCTCCAAATTTCATTACTTTCATATCGTTGTGTTTGTCTTTATGTTTACGTTTCCTTAATGTTTATCGTTCTCTTGACCTGCCTTTCCGTCCTGGTCTGCCTTTCCGTCCTGGTCAGCCCTTCCGTCTTGGGTAGCCTTTTCGTCTTTCGTGCTTGTCTTTTCTTCTTTCACAAGCTCTCCGTGTTCACACTTGAACACGATGCCTGGATATTTGTCAAGCATGGGCAGGTTATGTGTTGACATGATGACAGATGTGCCTTGGGCTGTGATGTCGTGCAGCAGGCTCACGATGGCGCATGCCGTTTCGGGGTCGAGGTTTCCCGTCGGCTCATCAGCAATTATCACCTTCGGCTCGTTGAGCAGCGCGCGGGCAATGGCCACACGTTGTTGCTCGCCCCCGGAGAGTTCGTGTGGGCGCTTGTCTTTCTTGTCAAGAAGCCCCACCTTGTCAAGCACCTCGTCAATGCGCTTGTTTATGTCTTCTTTCTGCTTCCATCCTGTCGACTTGAGCACGAACTGGAGGTTGCGGTAGATGTTGCGGTCGTGGAGCAACTGGAAATCCTGGAAGATGATGCCCATCTCTCGTCTCAGCGCAGGAATGTGCTTACGCTTTATGGAGGCGAGGTTGCGTCCGAGCACCTCTGCCTTTCCCACCTCGTCGGGATAGAGGTCCAGCTCACAGTAGAGGGTCTTGAGCAGAGAACTCTTTCCTGACCCCACTTTTCCTATGATGTAGACAAACTGTCCCTCATCGATGTCGAAATTGACATCTTTAAGGATCAGTTCCTCACCTTGGTAGATATTTACGTTCTGATAGTCTATCAACATTATGCTATGCGTTGTTATAAAAATGAAGTGTTGTTTAAGCCGCCCATTAATGTTTGTGCCAGTTGGGGTCGTGGCGCACCTGTAGCTCTTTTGCAATGTCCTCAATGCGGAGGCCCTTGCTGGTGAGCAACACTATGAGGTGGTAGAACATGTCGGATGCCTCGTAGATGAGACGGTCGTTGGTGCCGTTGGTGGCTTCAATGACGGCTTCGAGCGCCTCTTCGCCCACCTTCTGTGCCATGCGGTTCAGTCCGTCACGGAACAGGCTTGTGGTGTAAGAGCCTTCAGGCATCTCTTCATGGCGTTTGTTTATAAAGTCTTGAAGCTCTGTAAGGAAAAGCAGCGGGTTTGCCTCGTTGCTCTCTCCCCAGCAGGTGTCGGTGCCTTTATGGCATGTTGGTCCAGAGGGGTGAACCTTTACGAGCAGCGTGTCGTTGTCACAGTCGTTCTTTATGCTTACCAGGTTAAGGAAATGGCCAGATGTCTCTCCCTTTGTCCAAAGACAGTTGCGGCTGCGGCTCCAAAACGTAACCTTCTTTGTCTCGACAGTCTTTTTATAAGCTTCTTCGTTCATGAAGCCTAACATGAGGACATTCTTTGTTGTGGCGTCCTGGATGATGGCAGGTACCAGCCCGCCCATTTTCTCAAAGTCGATTTTCATAATATACCGTTTTGTTCTTTTCTTTGTTTTTATGTGTCGCTTTGCCCGTGAAGGCTAAATTCTCACGTTAATGCCGTTGTCGGCAAGGTAGCGCTTAAGTTGCGGAATGAGTATTTGTCCGAAGTGGAACACGCTTGCAGCCAAGGCAGCGTCGGCCTTGCCACAGGTGAACGCATCTTTGAAATGCTCTATGGTGCCTGCCCCTCCGCTCGCGATGATGGGGATGGACAGACTGTCAGACAGC